>ENA-UESH01001096-UESH01001096.1-human-gut-metagenome-genome-assembly--contig:-NODE-1096-length-20563-cov-9.470419_pt1 | contig 20563 bp, 19 predicted proteins | sample MGYA00243001_ERZ508002 | MGnify/ENA primary metagenome ERZ508002 (study PRJEB26167, sample SAMN06115447) | human gut metagenome | host: Homo sapiens | place: China:Anhui | collected 2015-08-07... | reverse complement strand
CTGCGGTTCATCATCAGCATTCCCACATTCAGCGCATCCAGCACGATTCCCGGCGCTTCCTTCAAGGGATTATAGATGTCGGGTTTGGCATTCTTCCCCGGCGTGATATACCGCTTTCCGTCTGCGGCAGTTTTCAGTTCATAGCGGTCATACCGCACCCAATGGGAACGGGACTGCTCAAAGAGATTCTTCATGGCACTGTTCCTCTCGACTCGTAATCCAACTATATATTAACTATATTACTATTGTATCAACCGTCCTTGGCTCCGTCAAGGATGGTTTTCTTTTTCCTCGGAGGCGTTTTGTTCTCCGGGCGAATTACCGCATTCTTGCCCATGGTTTGCAGCAGCTCTCCAAATACACGGAAAAACTCCTGTTCCCGCAGCGTCAGGCTGCCGCCCGCCTCCTGTTTTTCCTGCAAATGCTGGCAGAACGCTCTTTGCAGCTTCTTGTGGATGGTGGTGCGCAGCTTGCGGATGTTCCGGTCAGATTGCCCTCGCAGCACTGCCAGTTTGGTGGCGCTATATAGCCGCAGGGAGAGAAAATACAGCACTTCCTTGTGCTCCTCGCTGAGATCACGAATCATATCGGAGATGAATTTGTCCGCCGTCAGCTCGTGCATCTCATACGGGCAATCAAAGAGAATGTCAAGAAAGAAGCCGCTGCAAAGCTGCCGATATTCGGGATCATTCATCCAAAGCGGCACGATTCTCGGTTCTGGCACAGCCTGAAACTCCAACGGAACTTCCCCGCGCAGGTTTTCGTGGTCACGCTCCCGGCGTTCCCGATTTCTGTCCAGCTTGTTCCACTCGTCTACCACAGTCAGAAAATCGGATTCCGTCCGGGCTGCTTCCTCCAGCCGCCGCAGAGCCTCTGCCCGAATTTCCCGTTTGAGCCGTTTTTCGCTGGTGGGCGCAGCTTCTTCCTCCTCGTCCTCCAGCTCGGCGTTGTAGTCTCTGGGGTGCTCGTCTTGCTCCAGCTCGCTTTCCAGCTCCAGCGTGCGTTCCTCTGCAAGCGCTTCCTCCAGTGTCTCGTCCTCCGGCGCACCGTCCGACGCATCCTCCCAATCGGCAAAGCCGTCCGCATCCATTTCAAGACTGGTTTTCTCTATTTGCTCCTCGGCATCTTCTTCCTCCTCGGAAAAATCATCGTCCAGCAGATCATCCTCCCATAAATCCACGACGGCTTCACCTCCCGAAAAAATATTTTTCTTTTTCTCAAAAAACAGTTCCGATTTACACCCCGTTTTTCTCCTATTAGTGAAAGGGTAATCTAAACGCAAGTTACTAAGATTACTTTCTTAAAACACAGAGGAAAGAAAGGAGAAACAAGTATGGAAAATCAGCGCAAAGACGCAGTTGGCTTACAGCCAACGGAACCGGATTTATTATATCAAAAACCAGCAAATTACGCAAGGAGGAAGCCTATGGAGCAAACGCAACAGGAACAGTTCATCATTCGGCGCATCGGCGGCACCACCTATAAGGTAAGGGTCGCATTCAGCGAAACAGCAGCGGAGACTATGGAGGAAAAGATTCTGCGGATGATCCGCAATGAAGGGGTTACAAATGACGGCACTTGTGGTATAATGGAAGCACCACAAATGAGCCGTCAGTCTGAAAGGAGCGCCGAATGCGCATGAAACAGACTGAGGAAAAGATCACCGCTCTGTATGAGCGGCTAAGCCGTGACGATGACAATGCCGGTGATAGCAACTCCATCGTGAATCAGAAAAAATACCTCGAAAGCTATGCCCAGCAGAGAGGCTACACCAACTGCCGCCACTATACCGATGACGGCTGGAGCGGCGGCAACTTTGACCGTCCCGCATGGAAGCAGCTGGTGGCGGACATTGAGGCTGGGAAGGTGGCCCATGTCATTGTCAAGGACATGAGCAGGGCCGGTCGTGATTATCTGCAAACCGGGTTTTACACGGAGGTGTTCTTCCGGCAGCACGGTGTCCACTTTGTTGCCATCGCCAACAGCGTGGACAGCGATGACCAGAACGGCAATGAATTTGCCCCCTTCCTCAACATTATGAACGAGTGGTATCTGCGCGACCTGAGCCGCAAGCAGAAAACCGCCATCCGCGTCAAGGGCGAGTCCGGCAAGCCTACCACTAACTGCGCTATCTATGGCTACAGGAAAGACCCGGAGAACAAATACCACTGGCTGATCGACGAGGAAGCTGCCGCCGTGGTGCGGCGCATTTTCCGATTGACCATCGAGGGCAAAGGACCCTACGATATTGCCCGGATTCTCTTTGAGGATAAGGTGGAGACGCCCGCCGTGTACTTCGGCAAGCAGGGCAAGGGCATCTGGAAAAGCAAGGAGGAATTTTCAAATCCCTATAACTGGAGCGGTTATGTTGTGGGACAGATCCTCTCCAAGCCGGAGTATATGGGGCATACGGTGAATTTCCGCTCCCACAAGCAGTCCTACAAGGATAAAACGCCCGTCATGAATCCACCGGAGGAATGGCTGATCTTCGAGAACACCCATGAGGCCATCGTGGATGCGGAAACATGGGAGCTGGCGCAGAAACTGCGGAAAACGCCACGGCGGCATGACACGCTTGGCGAGGCCAACCCGCTGACGGGGCTTGTGTTCTGTGCCGACTGCGGAGCAAAGATATATAACCATCGGTCACGAGGGACAGAAAGTAAGGCGTATCCCTATGATGTGTTTGAATGCTCCACTTACAAATTGGCGGGTCAAAAACGGTCTGCCGCTTGCTGTGGACATCATATCAGTACCAAGGCTCTGCGCACACTGATTCTGGACACCATCCGGGCTGCCAGCACCTTTGCCATCTCCGACCGGGACGCTTTTCTGGAGAAGGTGCGCTCTGCCTCCCAACTGCGGCAGGCGGAAGCGGCCAAGGAAACCAAACGAAAGCTGAACAAGGAGAAAAAGCGGATTTCTGAACTGGATACCATCATCAAGAAGCTCTATGAATCCTTTGCCATCGGGCGCATTACCGGCGAACGCTTTGACAGCCTGCTGGCAGAATATGAGGCGGAGCAGAAAACGTTGCAAGCCTCTGTCACAGAAGCGGAAGAAAGGCTGTCCGCTTTCGCAGAGGAAAGTGCCCGTGTGGAGCAGTTTTTGGAGCTGGCAAGGAAGTACACCGATTTTTCCGAGCTGACCACGCCCATGATCAACGAATTTATTGAGAAAATCATCGTCCACGCCCCAGAGCGCATCGACGGCGACCGGGTGCAGGAAGTGGATATCCACCTTCGCTTTATCGGGCAGTTTGAGCTTCCCGCACCGGAGCTGACCGAGGAAGAAATCAAGCGGCAGGAGCAGCTCAAACGGCACCGCATCAAGAGCCGGGAGCGGTATCAGAAAATCAAGGCCGGTGAACACGCTGTCGGACAGCCCTTCATGCTGACCTGCAAGTGCTGCGGGCAGGAATTTGCCTCCAAGCGGACAAACACCCTGTTCTGCGGCCCTAACTGCCGCGCAAAATTCTACCGGCAGGAGGCGGCGGAGGGCCGTAGCCGGGCGTGTACCTGCGAAAACTGCGGCAAGGAGTTTATCACAGCAAGGTCAGATGTGAAATATTGCAGTGACGATTGTCGGTATGCAGCACAGATCAAGCGACAGGGCGCACGGAAGAAAGCCTTGCGAGAAGCTAAGAACGAAAAAGAAACGAAAACAGCATAAGATAAGACGCAAACGGCGGCTTGCCCCTCAATGGGCAGGCCGCCGTTTTTTGCGCAGAAATGGAGGAACAATGAATCTTTTTGAAATTGTCAAATACGGCGTAAGCTGCCGGGAGGCAGCAGAGCGGTACGGCGTGGAGGTCAACCGCTACGGCATGGCCCTCTGCCCGTTTCACAACGACCGACATCCCAGTTTGTATGTGGCAGACGACCACTATTATTGCTTTGCCTGTGGGGAACACGGCGATGTGATCGACTTTGCTGCAAGGCTGTTCGGCTTGCCGCTCTATGAGGCGGCGCAGCGTCTGGCAGCAGACTTTCACCTTACCCCGGACAAACCGCCCAGCGCAGCGGCGCTCCACGCAAAGCGCATCCGAACAGAAGCACAGCAGCTCAGGGAAAACGAGCGGCTGTGCCTTTCTGTTCTGTCCGATTATGCCCGTGTCCTGCGGGACTGGAAGGTGCAGTATGCGCCGCAGTCACCTGACAAGCCTGTTCACGCACGGTTTGTAGGAGCCTGCCACGAACTCGACCGGACAGAGTATTACTTAGATATTCTGTGCGCCGGGGATTCTCACGAACGTGCCGAAGTAATTCAGCAGCAGATGGCGGACGAAAAGCTGGACAGGCTGCGACGGAGGTTAGAGAAAATTCACAAGGAGGAATTGGAAGATGGATATGACACCGCAGACGTGGCCTGAGTGGTACGATGGCAGGCACATCAACGAGGTGCTGTTCTGTCAACAGTTTTTGGACAAGCACCCCATGAAATGTGTGCGTGGGCGGCTGTTCACCGTGGACGGGCTGATTGAGGATGAAGGGCAGATTGGGAATCTCATTCTGGAGGAAATCTCCGGCGTGCTGACCGCCAATCTTTCCAAGACGGTTGCGAATCTGCTTGCCAGCATCAAGCTGCAAGCCTATTCGCCGCCGCTGCCCATTGAAACCGACCGCATCCATGTTGCCAACGGGACGTATTTTATGGACGGCAGCTTCAGTACCGACAAAAGCTACTGCAACAATCGCCTGACCGTCTCCTACGATCCCAACGCACTTGCGCCCAAACGCTGGCTGCAATTCCTATCCGAGCTACTGCAAGAAGATGATATTCCCACCTTGCAGGAATTTCTTGGTTACTGCCTGCTGCCGACTACCAAGGGGCAGAAAATGCTCATGCTCATCGGCAAGGGCGGCGAGGGCAAAAGCCGCATTGGTCTTGTCATGCGCTCGCTGCTGGGGGACAGCATGAATACCACCAGCATCCAAAAGGTGGAGAGCAACCGGTTCAGCCGTGCAGACTTGGAAAACAAGCTCCTGATGGTGGACGACGATATGGACATGAGCGCCCTGCCAAAGACCAACTACATCAAATCCATCGTGACCTCCGAGTGCAAAATGGACATGGAGCGTAAGGGTGTTCAGAGCTACCAAAGCCAGCTCTATGTGCGTTTTCTTTGCTTCGGCAACGGTGCGCTCACCGCCCTGCACGACAAGTCCGACGGTTTCTTTCGCCGCCAGATCGTGCTGACCACCAAAGACCGGCCCGCAGGCAGAGCGGACGATCCGTTTCTGGTGGATAAGCTGCTGCGGGAAAAGGAGGGCATCTTCCTCTGGTGTCTGGAGGGGCTGCACCGGCTGATTGGCAACAACTATCAGTTCAGCATTTCGGGAAAAGCCAAAGAAAATATGGAGACGGTCAAGCGCAGCAGCAACAATGTGATCGAGTTTCTGCAATCCGAGGGCTATATCCGCTTTCGGGCAGACAGCGAAGCCAGCTCCAAGGCGATCTATGAAGCCTATACAAGATGGTGCGACGACAACGCGCAGAAGCCCATGTCTGCCAACCGCGTCAGCTCCGAGCTTGCACAAAATGAGCGGCTTTACAATGTGGAGGCCACCAACAACGTCCATGTCGGCGGCAAGCGGGTGCGCGGGTTCATGGGCATTGAGGTGGTCAATCCGCCGCCGTATTAAAAATGAGGAATGGACTTCAAAATTGCCGTACACGCCGTACACTCTGTACGGCTGTTTTTGATTTCATTCTTAAAAACCATTTTGCTTGTATGCACCGTGGAGTATTTCACGGCAGAGTGTAAAATCTGCCGCTGAACCGACGGCTGGTACGCAAAACAGGCGTACAGAAGCGTACACAAAGAGACTTTGCCGTACCGAGCCGTACACTGGCGGCTCAATTTAGCGGCTTCAAAATCAATGCTTGTGAAATCCGTGAAGATTTTCGCCGCAGGTCGAACACGATGCACCATCCGGTGATTTACCGAAATGCGAAGCTGCTGTACCGGACTGTGGCATATCCTGCCATTCCGTATGTTCTCACACAGAACGATGAAGCCGATAGGGCGCAGTTGTGAACAGGGCATCACGGGCGGAAATCTGAGCGGATTTGCGGCACGGCAGATTCTTCACCGCAAAGCGCACACAGTTCACTTACTCAAAAACCAATATCACGAAAATATGGAGGTAAAACCAAATGAAATCCAATCTGAGAAATGAGATCAAGTCGTACATCGTCCGTCAGGGAATGACCATGCAGGAGGTGGTCGATCTGCTGCATGACGAACACGGCTGGTCTGACAGCGTTTCCAACCTGTCCAATAAGCTCCAGCGGGAATCCCTGCGCTATGTCCAGGCTGTCCAGCTTGCCGACGCGCTGGGCTATGAAATCGTCTGGCAGAAACGAAGATAAGGAGGATTTTTCACATGACGGATACGGAAAAGAAATTGTTGCAGGCACAGCACCGATTAGAGGAAGCGCAGGCGCGGGATCGTGTCAAGGAACGCAAAGCCAGAACGCGCAGACTCATTCAGGAGGGTGCAATTCTGGAAAAGGTGCTGCCGGAGGTGCGGACGATGGAGCCGTCTGCGCTGGAGGATTACCTGATGCAGAAGCTGTCGCAGCACAATTGAATCCGCTGGGAGGTCTCCAGGAAACTGGGGGCCTCCCTCTTTTTCCTCCCGTAAGGGCGCACTTACTCACCACCCTGAAGGGGCGGTGGTACTTGCCGTTGGCAAGCCGTGCGCTCTCCGAGAGGGACTGCGGCTGCTGCGGCAGCCTCCAGACAATGCCACCCTGCAAGTGCTGCTGTCATCGTCTGCGCAGGTCTCAGTTGTTTCCGTTTTGGAAACAGCTTGCGACCTGCCCGCACAAACCTGCCACCGGCAGCTTTGTTTGCGGCTATGCCCCGAAGCTCGACTTCGGGGCAGTTTCTCTTTTGCGAAAGAGAAACAGAAAAAGAAAGAACGAGGTGAACAAGAGATGGCGATTTATCATCTGGAAGCGAAGGTGGTCAGCCGGGGCGCAGGACGCTCCGCTGTGGCCGCCTCCGCTTATCTGAGCTGTTCCCGTCTCTACAACGACTACGACGGGATACAGCATGACTACACGAAAAAACAGGGGCTTGTCTGGCAGGAGGTTTTCTTGCCGGAATATGCACCGCAGGAATGGCAGGATCGTGAAAAACTCTGGAACGCCGTAGAGGAAGTGGAGACTGCTAAGGACAGCCGGTTGGCGCGGGAGTTTGTGGTTGCCCTGCCCATAGAGCTGAGCCGTGAGGAACAGATCGAGCTGCTTCAAGATTTTATCCGGAAGCAGTTTGTATCCGATGGAATGTGCGCCGACGCTGCCATCCACGACACCGACGGTCACAATCCCCACGCCCACATTCTGCTGACGGTGCGCCCGCTGGATGAGCAGGGCAAGTGGCAGTACAAAACCGAGAAAGAGTATCTTTGCGCCAAAAACGGTGAGGAACGAGGTTTTACCGCCACTGAATTTAAGGTAGCACAGGCAGAGGGCTGGGAGAAGCAATATCCCTACAAGGTCGGCAAAAAGAAGGTCTATATGACACCATCTGCCGCCGAGGCGCAGGGGCTCATCCGGGCTGATAAGCATCCGAAAAGCACCCGCTACGGCAGGCAGAATCCCATCTCCGAACGCTGGAACAGCGAGGGGCAACTTTCCGCGTGGCGGGCAGCATGGGCGGATGTGACCAACTGCTATCTGGAACGCGCTGGGCGAGAGGAACGCATTGACCACCGCAGCAATGCTGCCAGAGGGCTGGATGAGATCCCTACCATTCATGAGGGCGTGACGGCACGGGCGCTGGAGCGGAAAGGGATCATCGCTGACCGCTGCGAGATCAACCGGCAGATCAAGGCGGACAATGCCCTGCTACGGGAGCTGAAAGCTGAAATCAAAAAGTTGACCGCACTGGTCGCCCGCACCGTACCGGCCATTGCGGAGGGGCTGGAGAAGCTGCGCAGCCGGGTGCTGATCTTCTGTTATCAGCTCTCGCATATTCGCGGTGGCAAATCGCATATTCAAAAATCTCTCGCCGTATGGAAGCCGGAGCTGGAGCGTTACACCGGTCTGGTGCAGCAAATCAAGAAAAAGAGCAAGGAGCGCAAAGCGCTGGTTGCTGAGAAAAAGGAATTGCCAATATACCATGTGAAACGCCACAAAACGCTGGCTGTCTGCATTACCGAGCTGACAGAAGATTTGGAAGAACTCCGTTCCGAAAAGGCACTCCTTTTGCAAAGATTTGAGTATGCGGAGGATGCAGGCGCTGAGGCGTTCCGCAAGGATATTGCCACCATGGAGGCCGGTCTAAAAAAGCTGGAGGCGCAGGAGCAGAAATACTCTGCCGAGTTGGATAAGGCTTTGGATGAATACGCTGAACTGAAAGCGCAGGCTGCGGATTTTGACCCGGTAGAGCTGTACAAAGCACGGCAGGTCATTCGCCCTGCGCTGGAAAAGGCAGTCAAAAAGCAATTAGAGGACACCATGCAGGAGAAGCCATCTCTTATTGTGCTGCTCAGCGCCAAGCAGGAAGCATCGCGTCTGCTTGGAGAGGACACAGAAGAACGGCAAGTGCGACAGCTCATTATGCGGCGGCAGAAAGAACAGAGAACAGTTTCACAGAATCAGTCCAAGAAAAAAGAGCATTGGGAGAGATAACGTCAGGCGGCGGCTGCATCGTAGCAGTCGCCGCCCATATTATTCGATCTCCTGCTCCAACTCGGTAAACAGATTTGACGCAAAAAACTCCTGAATCGTGATACCCAAGCCATCGCATAGCTTTTTGATGGTTGAAATCGTTGCACTGTTGTTGCGTCCGCTGACAATATTATTGACAGTCGATTGCGTGACACCGCTCATGTTGCACAGTTTGTTGATGGAAATATCTCGCTCCCGGCATAACTCTACAATTCTCTCTTTGACAGCCTCTCCGATATTCATAGCACTCTCTCCTTTTATAGAGAAAGCATATCCGAATGCACTTGAAAAGATTAACTCTTTTGGGTTATAATTATCTCAAAAGGGTTAATCGGGAAATTTTGACGGCTGGCTTACAATCTATTTATTCAATGGATTGGAGGTCGGATTATGAACTATGGCTATGCGAGGGTCTCGTCAAAGGAACAGAACGAGCAGCGTCAAATGATTGCGCTGACGGCGTTTGGGATCGTGGAAAAGAACATTTACATGGACAAGCAGTCCGGAAAAGACTTTGACCGTCCCCGATACAAGCGTCTCGTAAAAAAGCTGCACCCCGGCGATCTGCTGGTCATTCAGAGTATTGACCGGCTGGGCCGCAACTATGGGGAGATTCTGGAGCAGTGGCGAGTCATCACCAAGGAAAAGCGGGTGGACATCGTTGTTCTGGACATGCCTCTGCTGGATACGCGGGCCCAGGGCCAAGACTTGACGGGTACCTTCATCGCCGACTTGGTGCTGCAAATTCTATCCTATGTGGCGCAGACAGAGCGGGAGATGATCCGCAAGCGACAGGCGGAAGGAATTGCGGCGGCCAAGGCCCGGGGCGTGAAGTTCGGGCGGAGGCCGCTGCCCTTGCCAGAGTCATATGAAGATGTGCGTCAAAAATGGGAAAGCGGCCAGCTCTCAGCCAGAGCCGCCGCCATCGCATTGGGCGTGTCGCACAGTACATTCTTAAAATGGACACGATACAAGTAGGGATTGGATGGAAAAGTACAAATGGTCTTCCAATGGCAGGTTCATAGGTATAATCCGCCTTTCTGCGAAAGGCACCGACGGGGTTATGAAACCGAGGGGTGCTTAAGAATCGAGTTCAAGCCTCATAAGAACAAGCGTTTGCCAGCCGCTTCTTGCACGGAAACCTCTTGGATTGCGACCATATTCCTGAAATCCGACCGATTCATACAGCCGGACAGCAGATGCGTTCTCTGCTACGACCTCCAGCTCTATTTGCAGGTATCCCGCTTGCTTCGCGCATTCGATGCACGCAAGCGTAAGAGCCTTCCCGATGCCGCGCCCCCAGTAGGCTTTTTCAATGGCGATGCCGAAGTCCGCACGATGGCGAATCTTTTCCTTGTCATCAATCGGATCAATGCCCGCTGTTCCGGCAATCCTGGCGTCAACGAACGCCGCAATTTCGATGGCATTTTTGCTTTCGCTGCGCGCCTTCAAAAATTTTGCTTCCTCTTGGACGGTGAACGAATTTTCCTCCGGATAGGTCAGAAAATAGTCCGTTTCTGCATGCGTGAGATCAAAAGTGCGGAGCACTTCGGCGGCATCAGCTTCACCCGCTCCGCGAAGAAGGCATTTCGCGCCGTCCTTTAAGATAATTTCTTTTTCGTATTGCAATGGTTATTGCCTCCTGCTATCTTTTCGACGGCATCGCATGCTTGCATTTCGCTACAATCAGTTTTACAAGCCCGCCAGCGCCAGGAATTTTTTATCCGACTGAATACTCTGTGTCAGAAACTGACCGTCCCGGAACAGGGCATAGGTCGTGACCGGTGCGGGTACATTCTGTGCAGATTCTTTGTCAGTGATATGGATGGCCTTGAACGGGATACCATGTTCCTTCGCCACCTCCTGCACCCTTGGTACCCAATAATAGGTGTAGGGACACTGATCGGTGTAATACAGAACAAAACCGTTATCTTCAATCGCCGGATGCTTCGCGCATTCCCGGAACTTCGGCATCTGTGCAGTCGGTTCAATGGAAAGGTACATGAGATTGATCCCGCAGTCGGATATGTCTGCCACACGGAACCCTTTGTAGGCAAGGAATTTCGGGTCAGCAAGAAATTCCCGCTTCCTGCCCTCCGCGCACAGAATGCAAATACCTTTCTTCCCCTGCGCCTTGGCATCACGGATGCACGCCTCCAGCAGATCATTTGAGTATCCGTGTCCCTTCATGGAACCGGATACCCAGAGACAGTCAATGTAGAGATAGCCGTCTGCCTCAATAGGCACCCATGCGTTTTCAGCCGGAATGTATTCGATAAAGCATTTACCGCGTTCTTCGCTGCGATAGAAAACAAGTCCATCATCAAAGCGCTGCCGCAGCCATTCTTTTTTTGCGACGCTCTGCTTACCGGACATGGCGCAGCAGATATGTTCCTTGTCAATATTTTCTTTTGTGATCCGAATATAGTTCATCGGTTATTCCTCCAATGCCGTTGTTCTTTCGTTTTGGCGATGGCAATTCATCGAACATTGCCTCAAAGAGCTCTGTAAGAAACACTTTGCTATCAACTTCATCCACCAGCAGCATTTCTTTCGCTCCCTCATACGGGAGCTCACAGATTGCCGCAGGCATAAGTTCCAGAGCGGATCTTGTTTTCTTTACAAGCAGTCGATCATCATAGATTCCACCGACGATTTTACCTCGGTAATAGAGGATAAATTCTCCCATCATAGGACGGTAAGAAATATCGTCCAGATCGGATAGCTGTTCCAGAATGAAATGAAGATACTCTTTACCGGATGCCATTTTTTCCTCCTGTTCAGAACAGTTGCCCCGTCAGCTTCCGCTTTTCCTTCTTCGGAAAAGTCGCTTCAAATCGTTCAAAGCCCTCCGGGTCTTTCTCACAGACAAAATATCCCACTGGGTCTTTGTAGGTGCCGGAGATACCGTCCAAAAAACCGGGCGTCAGCTCCTTGATGAGAAAATAATCCGCTTCAGGGTCGTCGGCATAGCGGATACCCTTTATTTTGGCAGGCACAAAGCCGGACTTGCCGTAAAAGTCAATATTGCCGGTGATGGCAAGTGCTCCTGCACCCATTTCCTTGGCTTTTTCCATGGAATAGTCCAGCAGCTTCTTTCCGTAGCCCTGCCGCTTGTATGCGGGCGCAATGCCGATGGGGCCGAAGGTCATGATCGGCACCTTTCTTCCGTCATCGCAGTCGATTTCCGACCACACATAGATGACCTGCCCGATCAGCTCGCCGTCCAGCTCCATGACGAAGTCCAGCTCCGGCACAAATGCCGGGTCATCCCGATAGCAGTGCAGCACATAGTACTCCATGCAGCCGGGGCGGTAGACATTCCAAAAGGCCTCGCGGGTCAGGTTTTCAACATTGCGATAGTCATCTTTGGTTTCCAAACGAATGGTGATCTTCTTTTCTGACATGGCGTTTCTCCTTATCTCTTGTCAATAATTTTGTCGATCAGCCCGTAAGCAAGGGCTTCCTGCGCCGACATGTAGTTGTCGCGCTCCGTATCGGCGGCAACCTGTGCAAAGGTTTTTCCCGTATTCTCGGAAAGAATGCGGGTCAGCCGCTGTTTGGTTTTCTGCATTTGTTCGGTCACGATCTGAATATCCGTGACCGGGCCGTGTACGCCGTTCCCAGCGATCAGCGGCTGGTGGATCATGTTTTCCGCATTCGGCAGTGCGATCCGCTTGCCCTTTGCGCCGCCTGCTAACAGGAAAGCGCCGAAGCTCGCGGCCAGACCGATGCAGATGGTGGACACGTCGCACTTGAGATACTGCATGGTGTCGTAAATCGCAAACCCGGCCGTGACCGAGCCTCCGGGGCTGTTGATGTAGAACTGAATATCCTTGTCTGGGTCTTGTGCTTCCAGAAACAGCATCTGCTCGACGATGGAACTGGCGGATGCGTCCGTTACTTCCTCACCGAGAAAAACAATTCGGTCGGAGAGGAGCCGGGAAAAAATGTCGTAGCTACGTTCGCCGCGACTGGTTTGTTCGATCACATAGGGAATGATGCTCATATATGTTTACTCCTTGATTTCTTTTGGTTTCATACAAAACAGGTGAATGCCAAGCGCCGCATTGAAGCCTGTTGCAGCAAACACGCTGAAACGCTCGACCACGCCGAAATACTCGGCAGGGACGATTTTCATACCCATTGCGCCCACAAGCATCATGGCCAATGCGACAGCGGCGCAGACACCATAAGAACGACAGTTTTTGCTCTTGGCTCCTGCGACGATGATCATGGTCAGTGATACGATGGACAGCAGCACCACCAAAGCGGTTGTGACCATGTGCATCACATCCTGAAAGGCCCCGGCATAGCCGCTGCTACTGAGCGGGAACATCCGATACCCGACCGCCGAGATCCACTCCATGATGGCGAACAGATAAATGCCCGAACGGAGCAGCTTGGTTTTCTGTCCTTGGATGCCGATACAGACGACGGTCGCGCAAACGACCTCGCACGCATTGTAAAGGGCGCTCAGCTGATTCCAGAGTGCCAGCGATGGCGCATTGGCGGCACTCAGGTCGCTGACAGCCTGTGCCATCCAGTTATAGCCGGGATAGGTCAGCGGCGCAAACACGACCGCCGCCGTGTACGAAAGAAAGCTGACAACGCCCAGCAGCCCTAATTTTTGAGTCAAAGATCGCTTCATTTTATCGCTCCCTGTGCTTATCAAGTTTGGCTTTCCCAAAAGCACCGATAGGGCTGAAAGCCTGCTGCCGCATAGAATTTCTGCGCCGACTCATTGAATGTCCAGACATCCAGTGTCACCTGATCAAAATCTCGATGTTTTGCTTGCGCTTTGCAAATGTCAGCAAAAGGATTGAATCGACACGGTGAGATGTGCCGCATGGGCAGCGCAAAGATCACAAGCCCGATCCACGAAAAGGATACCTTCAGATTCATAAAGCAACACCGGCTTTCACAGCAAATTCAGGCAGCTTTGCGGGCTTTCCATAAATGGCAATCAGCGCGCGGAACTCCCGGCGGAACGCCTCACGCAGCTCTGCCTCCGTCAGGTGCAGATGATCCGTATTGGCGAGAATCGCCAGTCCGTAGGTAAAGTAGATCATATCCTGATGAAAGCGGCGTGCGACGTCCTCCGCATATCCGAATTCATCGACGATCACGCCGATGACCTCCTGCATCAGAACATCGCTTTGATATGCCCCTGGCTGTTCGCCCTCCAGATAGAGCCAGCGGAACAGCTGCTTTTCCTCGGCAGCGAATTTGACGAAGCCCATGCCGTAGCTGCTGTAGCGGCTGTCGCTCCCCTCGTGGGCGCGCAGAGAATCCCGCACGCGCTGTGTGTGCAGTTCGATCGCACGCTGCGTCAGCGCGGCCTTCAGTTCGTCCATGTTCTTGAATGAAAAGTAGATCGGCTGCGTGGAGCAGCCCAGTTTTTTGGCGACGCTGCGGGCATTGATGGCGGAAAAGCCATCGTCACGCAATACCTCCACCGCAGCGTCGATGATCTGTTCCTTTGAAACTTTTCTGACTGCCGGCATAAGCACCATCCTTGTATAATAACACTGCGTTATATATAACGCAGTGTTATTATATCTTGTGGGACGTGATTTATCAAGCGGCATGTTATTCTCCTGTTTCAATGGAGAAAACCCGGAAGTTCCACCCGGCATAGCTTGACACCGCTGCGGTAAAGTGCTATGATAACGGCGGTCATCCCATGACCATAGAACATTCATTGTCCTATAAAGAATGCAGAACATGGGAGTTCAACACAAGGGAGGAATGTATAACATGAAACGAGTGATCGCACTGCTGCTGACGCTGGTCATGCTGCTGGGCCTGGTGCCCACGGCTCTGGCCGCCGAAGCCGCCGCCCCCGACGGGACCGTGGTGAAGGCGGAGGAGGTCAGCGGCACCCCCCGGCTGGACGCCATGGCGGAGAACGACTCTGCGGCGGAAACCACCCAGCCCACCGGGCATCAGCCCGATGATATGGTGACCATCCTCGTGGAGCTGGAGCGCGCTCCCGTGCTGGAGGGCTTTGCCGCGAAGAAAACGGCTTCCACCAGCTCTGCCGGTGCGGAGATCGCCGCCTATCTTGCCGGCGGCCGCGCGGAGAAACAGGATGCCGCCATTCGCCGGGATCAGAAAAAGGTTTTTGCCGAGATCCAGGCGGCCCAGCCCGCCGCTCTCCAGGCGGAGGGCACCTGCACTGCCTGTGCCCCTGAGCTGATGGAGCAGTGGACGGTGCTCTTTAACGGCATGGCCGTCCGCGCCCCCTATGGCATGCTGGATACCATCCGCAATCTGAAGGGTGTGAAGTCCGCCCATGTGCAGCATGTTTACAGTCAGCCCACCTCTCCGGCCACCAATGCCGGTGTGGCAGGCTACAGCTATGACATGGTCCACCTGCAGGAGGTCTGGAACAAGGGCTACACCGGCAAGGGAATGCTGGTGGCCGTGGTGGATTCCGGCCTGGACATGGAGTATTCCAGCTGGTGGAGCGATGAGGAGGGCGCTAACGTCACCGGTCTGCGCCGGGTCCACGAGGCCTTCCGGGACGACTCCTTCTACTCCCAGCTCAGCGACAGCGACCTGCGCTATACCAAGGAGTCCCTGCTGGCTTTCCTGAACGGCCGCCAGCTCAATGCCAATAGGCTGAGCCCCGCCTCCAACGAGGCCATGTACAAGACCCGCAAGGTCCCCTTCGCCTTTGACTACGCCGGAGACGCCGACCCCTATACCGGCGAGATCATCAGCGGCGACGTCAACGTCCGCAACAGCGGCAGCAACCACGGCACCCACGTCTCCGGCACCGTGGCGGGCTTTGTCCAGAGCCAGGAGGGCGAGGTCCTCTTCTCCGGCGTAGCCCCCGATGCCCAGCTGATGATGATGAAGGTCTTTGCCGACGGCGGCAACTCCGGCGCCACGGAAAGCGCCATTCTCAACGCCCTGGAGGACGCCATGACCCTGGGCGCCGACGCTGTGAACCTGTCTCTGGGCTCCGACAACGGCTTTGCCTATGACGACACCGCCATCCACGGCGTTTATGCCCGGCTGGAGCAGGCCGGCGTCATTCTGATGACCGCCGCCGGCAACAGCGAAAACTCCCCCGCCCAGGGCAATGAGCGGGGCGGCCTGAACCTGGCGGAGGACCCGGATATCTCCATGATGTCCTCTCCCGCCGTCTACCCCTCCAACCTGGCGGTGGCCTCCATCAACAGCACCATCAACATGCAGAGTGTGCTGAGCTGGAACGACGCCCAGGGCCAGAGCCATACCGTGCCCTTCTCCGACCCCAACGAAGTGGCCATGAAGGGGAAGTTCCCCGAGAGCCAGAGCTTCGTTGTGTATGACGCGGGCTACGGCACCTACATGGACTACTACAACGCCGGATTCAGCAACGGCTACAACGGCGGCAAGACGGGTATTGCCCTGGTCAAGCGCGGCAGCGCAGACGGCAGCACCCTCTCCTTCGCCGACAAGATCAACAATGCCAGCAGCTTCTCCGGCACCAACTACATGGGCGAGAGCTACGGCGTGCTGGCTGTGCTGGTTTATGACAGCGACCCCGCCGCCACCACGCTTATCAACATGAACACGGACAACACCTCGCTGACCTCCGCCTTTATTTCCGGCGTGGACGGCGCGGCCATGATCGATGCGCTGAACGCCGGGCAAGAGGTCCGCATCACCGTTCACCAGCAGGACCAGCTGTCCGACTGGGAGGAGGGCGGCCAGATGTCCTCCTTCACCTCCTGGGGCAGCGGCTCCGGACTGGAGCTGAAGCCCGAGATCACCGCCCCCGGCGGCAACATCTGGTCCACCGTGATGGACAGCAGCTATGTGGAGGGCGCCGGGAAGTACGATGACTATACCGGGTCCTACAGTCTGATGAGCGGCACCTCCATGGCGACGCCCCATATGGCGGGCCTGGCCGCGCTGGTGGAGCAGTATGTCAAGTCCCAGCATCCCCAGCAGGATGCCGCCGCCAGCGCCGACCTGACCAACCATCTGCTGGTGAGCACCGCCGTGCCCCAGCAGGAGAACGGCGTATACGTCTCTCCCCGCCGCCAGGGCGCCGGCCTTGTGAACGCAGCCGCGGCCATTTCCACCCCTGCCTACATCGATGTGGACGGCAAGCTGGTGGGCAAGCTGGAGCTGGGCGACGATCCCGGCTGGAGCGGCAGCTATGATCTGGACTTCCGGGTGGAGAACCTGGGCAGCGACACCCTGAGCTACAGCATGAAGGCCGTGCTTCTGCGGCCGGATACCGCAGAGCAGGACGGCAAGACCATGGTCCTTGCCAGCGATGTGCTGATCCGTGAGGTGGATCTGGGCAGCGTCAGCGTGCCCGCCGGCGGCACACAGGTCAGCCGGACCGTTTCCCTCACCGCTTCCGACATCGCCGCCATCCGCGACCTGTTCCCCAACGGCAGCTATGTGGAGGGCTTTGTGATCCTCACCGCCGCCGACGGCTCCGCGCCTCAGATCGGCATGCCCCTGCTGGCCTTCCTGGGCGACTGGACCTCTGCCCCCATCCTGGACCGCGCCAACTGGTTCGACGAGCCCCAGGACGGCGAAAACGTGATGAACAACGACTGTACCCTGGGCGTCAACGTGGTGGGCAGTACCATCCGCAGCGCCGGGGAAGTGGTGAACTTCCTGAACCTGGGCCAGAACATCTTTGATACCGACATTGCCGCCGAGAGCAAGCAGACAGTTTTCCACCAGGAGAACTTTGCCATCTCCCCGGACGGCAGCGGCTATTTCGACGCCATTGACGACCTTGAGCTCTATCAGCTGCGGGATGCCAAGCTCTTTGTCACCGAGGTCCGGAACAAGAACACCAACGAGCTCTATTTCCGCACCTTCAACACCTATGTGCCCCGCAGCGTCTATCAGGCCGGCTACGGCGTGGTCCTGCCCATGTCCCTTTACTACTTCACGGATGCCTGGGACGGAACGGACCTGAACGGCGACGTCCTGCCCAACGGCACCCAGTGCGTTTACACCATTACCGCCTATGGCGAGGGTGACTACGGCGACACCGTGGACAATGAGGAGCTGGGCCGCCCGGTGACGGACTTCGAGTCCTTCGTGGACGGCAAGGAGCCCACCTTCAACGGCCACAAAATGGACAAGACCGGCGACGTGCTCTCCTTCGACGTGCTGGTGGACACCCAGGCCCCCAAGCTGGAGAACAACGCCGTGACCTTCTATCAGAAGGATGGCCGCACCTATATGCAGGGCACCGTCTATGACGAGGACGGCTCCCTGGCCTCCGTGGCGGTCCACGCCCAGGTGAGCCGGACCTATACCGACTCCACCGGCCGGGAAATCACCGAGTACAACATCGATCTGCTGAATCCCCTGTATTCCCAGAGCATTTATGACGCCGATACCCACACCTTCACCTTCACCGCAGATGTGACGGAGTATCGCGGCAGCTACAACTGGACCGGCAACGTGTATCTCTCCTGCGGCGACTATGCGGCCAATGACCGCACCTATGCCATCAAGGTGGACGCCTCCCAGGGCCTGACCCTGTCCCAGACATCCGCCCGCCTGCACCCCGGCCAGAGCTTTGACCTCAGCGTGAACAACAACACCGGCTCCACGGCGCCCATCACCCGCACCTCCAGCAACCCCGAGGTGGCCACGGTGGATGAGTTCGGTCATGTGGTGGCTGTGGCTCCCGGCCAGGCCATCATCACCGTGTCCAACGGCACCTACTCCGCCCTGTGCGTCATAGCGGTGGAGGCATCCTCCACGGAGGTGAAGGACTTCAAGCTGTCCATGGACCACTTCTCCGGCCTGAAGCCCAACGGCGCCATCACCGTCCGGGTGGTGGACCTGCAGCCCGCCGATGTGGAGATCTATCAGAATCAGTGGCTGGTATATGAGGACGACGAGGACTGGGCGGGCCTGGTCAGCGTCTCCCAGAACAGCAGCGACGCGCTGGAGGGCCTTATCGACCTGAACTATCAGGCCTCTGCGGACAAGATCCCCTCCGGAACCGGCCATCTGGACGTCACCATCAACGGTGTTACCCGGACCATGACCTTTGACTGGGAGGACGTCTATCAGACCTCCGACCAGGAGGACCTGCAGTCCGACGCCTACTACAACGAGCAGACTTATTACGTCACCGCCGGTGAGACCGCCAGCCTCATCGCCCGGTATCGCCAGACCCACTCCTTCTCCGATGTGAAGCTGTACACGGCCCAGGGGTATGTTTCCGGCGGCAGCGACAATCCCACCACCGCCGCCACCGGCCTGGTGCTGGACGGCCCGGACTTTGTCCTCTCCGGCAGCGAGCCCTGGCGCGGCAGATTGGTGAACACCGAGGGCTATGCCCTGCCGGAGTCCATCCATGTGGTTTACCGCTATGATTACGGCTATGAGTATGAGCTGACGGAAAACGCCATGTACAATGGCTATACCTATGACCGTACCACCGGCGATATCGTCGTGTCCGCCCCCTACGGCTCCTCCACCACGGTGGTGATCCGGGCAGACGGCACGGAGAAGGCCGGTAATCCGGCGGGTGCCCTCTCCGGCGTCACCTATGACCGTCCCGACAGCACCTACGGTCCCTTCAACTGGACGGTGACGGAGGGCGGCGGCAAGCTGGAGACCGCCGAGGACGTCAACGTTAACGGCACCCGCAAGAACGTTGCCTATTACACCCCCTCGGAGCCCGGCGTCAGCTATCTGACCGCCACCACCAAGGACGGGCAGTATCATGTGAACTTCGCCGTGGTCTGCCTGCCGGTGCAGGCCAATACCCTGCGCCTGGATGATACCCGGGCCACCCTGCATCCCCTGGAGACTCTGGCGCTGAACGCGACGCTGACTCCTACCCCCACCCGGGCGGAGGACGCCGCGCTGACCTGGACCTCCTTCAACCCCGAGGTAGCCACCGTGGATGAAAACGGCGTTGTCACCGCCCACAAGCCCGGCTACGCTTACATCAAGGTGTCCACCGATATCAACACCAGCGTCACCGCCTACTGCGTGGTGGAGGTATTGCCTGGTCAGGGCTATACCGTGACTCTGGACGCCAACGGCGGCATGGTGAAGCCCGACTCCGTCAGCGTCCAGTACGGCATAGCTGTGGGCCAGCTGCCTGTGCCCGTCCGTGAGGGCTATACCTTCGACGGCTGGTATGACGAAAACGGTGCGCAGTACACCGAGGACACCATATATGCCATCGCCGGAGACGCCACCCTCACTGCCCGCTGGACCGCCAATATCTACGAGATCACCCTGGACGCCAACGGCGGCGTCACCGACGTGGCCCTGGTCCAGGTGACCTTCGGCCAGGCCGTGGGCGCCCTGCCCACACCTACCCGGGAGGGCTATGTGTTCCTGGGCTGGTTCGACGAGGTGGGCAGCCGCTATGATGCTTCCACCGTCTACAGCACAGCCGATGGTGTGACCCTCACCGCCCGCTGGGGTCAGGAGGACAGCACCTTCACCATTACCCTGAACGCCAATGGCGGCAAGGTGGAGCCCTCTGCTCTGGCGGTGGTATACGGTCAGGCTGTGGGCACCCTGCCCGTACCCACCCGGGAGGGCTATACCTTCGGCGGCTGGTACGACAAGGACGGCAACCGCTACGACGCCTCCAGCGTGTACAGCGTCAAGGTTGACACGACCCTGACGGCCCGCTGGATCGAAAACAGTGTCCAGACCGGCGACGGGTTCCCCATCTTCCTGCTGAGCGGCGCGATGATGGCGGCTGCCGCAGGCGCTGTGATGCTCCTGCTGAAGCGGCGGAAGCTCATGGGCGAATAAACAGACCGGAAGTGCTTCTGCACAGGCTGTTATAAAAGGCTCTCCGGCACATGTGCGCCGGAGAGCCGGGAAACGAAACAAGCCAAGGCCGGCAGGTCAATGACCT
>ENA-UESH01001089-UESH01001089.1-human-gut-metagenome-genome-assembly--contig:-NODE-1089-length-20735-cov-16.216333_pt1 | contig 20735 bp, 20 predicted proteins | sample MGYA00243001_ERZ508002 | MGnify/ENA primary metagenome ERZ508002 (study PRJEB26167, sample SAMN06115447) | human gut metagenome | host: Homo sapiens | place: China:Anhui | collected 2015-08-07... | reverse complement strand
GGAGTAGGCTCTCCCGATGAAACGGGAGAGGTGGCACGCGCAGCGTGACGGAGAGGGGGCGACCTGCCTAAGGTTGCCACGACCCGTAAACGGGTCTCGCAATGACAGTGTAAAGTGCGTCGCTACGCTCCTCGCAATGACAAAGTATAATGACAGAGATTGCCACGACCCGCAAGCGGGTCTCGCAATGACAATGTATTAACAGAGGTTGCCACGCTCGTTTCACTCGCTCGCAATGACGTAATAAAACGAAAATTGCCGCGTCGCTATTGCAATGACCGGATGATCGGGCGTCAGTCGAAACGCAACGAAAGAGCGAAATCCACGACGAATGGTATCGTTATGGGTTCGCCGTCTTCGCCGATTTTGTTCACCTTATCGTTACCTATATTCGCCGAAAATACCGACGCGACAAGCGAATCGTCGTACGTTAAAAACAGCGAAAAGTATTTACGGTTGTTAGCCGCATCGTCGACAAGATAATCGTCAAGCGCGATTTCAAAGTTTACCGGAGCGGCTGTCTGATTAAGAATAGCGGCTTTATCGGGAAAAAAACTCGATAACGTTGTCGGCTTTTTTGCCAAATTAAGAGTATCGTAATCGAAATTTATAACCTTCATACCGAATATGCTCGTCAGAAAATTAGTGGTCTTCCAATTATCGTCGGTATCGGGCAAGAGCGCGTTTTTGGTGTTTCCGACAAAACTTGCGGTAGAGGTTTCAGCCGACAATTTTACAGACGTTATACTTTCCTTGACGAAAACACGCATTATCATATGGTAATCGTCGGTAAGCACGTCGTATTTACCGAGCGTGGCGGTATCGTCAGCGGCGACCTCGAATGTATACGTACCGTCTTTATTGACCGACGCAACCGAATAATATTCGACGCCGAGCACGTTTTTATCGTCGGTAAGACCTATATTCATATTTCCGCCGTCGACTTTATTATTCTGCGCAAACCATGCGAAAGTAAGCGTAACCGCGACGAACAGACTTATGATGCACGTCGTAAATGAGGTTACTATTTTAATTTTTCGTCTTACGGTTTCTTTCATGGCGTTTAAGTTTGCGTGTTCTCTACGGTATATTTATCATTGCGAGGACTATTGCCCGTCAAAAGGTGTCGTGTAATAAAAAAACCGCATTACCCTTAATAAAGTAATCCGGCAACTGGCTGACTATTTAAGCCCCTATAGTTTTGCGTGATAGCCTCGCGACTATTTTGCTATTTACAGACTATTTAGTTTTATGTTTTGATTATACCCCGAATTTATCGTTTTGTCAACGATTTTTCGTTCGGGTTTGCTATGTGAGCAAGAATTTTCATAATCATCACCGCCCGACAAACAAAAAATTCGCATCAAATCGTTGCATTTACAATATATCTTATGTTATAATTCAAGTGTTATATAAATTATTATTAAATATTTAAGACAATATTTTATTGTTGTTCGGATTACCCCCGCTTTATCGGATTTCACGGAGAAACGAATATATGGGCAACAACCTTACTTTTTCCCTATATGCGGAAGTAAATTTATTATGTATAATTTTGCTTTTGATTATGATGACGAAAGCGGCAAAATACGGTCTGGACTCATCGCCGAAAAAACACGCGTTTCTTGCGTCGATGGGGTTCACCGCATTTATGAACGCTTTCGATATTTTATGGTTCGCAGGGCTTACGCACGCCGTCGATATACCCGTCGATTTAATGTATGTGATCGGCTGTTTCTATTTTATGAACCTTGCTCTGTCTTCGTACAGTTGGTTTTTATTTACCGAAATAGTTCAGAACCAAAAAACGTCTAAAAGCGCAAAACTGATAGGTCTTACGTCACTGCCGCTGTTTGTATTGTTGGCTTTGCTCATATCCGCTCCGTTCACCGGCTGGCTTTACAGTTTCAATGCCGACGGCAATCTGATATACGGACCGCTTTATTATCTTCAACATATATTCGGTTTCGGCTATGCGATAGTAGCATCGCTTAAAGTTTTTATCATTACAATGAAAAAGCGTACTGTCAGACGTGATTCTTATATAACGATGTTCAGTTTCGCCGTTCCGCCTGTCGTCTATATGATTTTACAGTCGATTTTTCAGGACTTACCAATTATATCGATTTCTCCTACGATAAGTTTCCTGCTGATTTTCACGAATTCGTTGAAACTGCAAATTTCGCTGGATCCTCTTACGGGCATAAGCAACCGCAGAATGCTGATAGCCGAACTTAACAACAGAATAAAACACCTTAAAAAAGACAAGGTGTTATACTTTCTGTTTATGGACATCGACTCATTTAAGGAGACCAACGATTTATACGGTCACCGCGACGGCGACAAAGTTCTTCAGGTGATAGCCGATGCTCTGCGTTCGGCATGTCTGGCTGAAGACGGTTTCTGCGCCCGTTACGGCGGCAACGAATTCGCCGTAATTCAGGAACTTCAAAAAGGCGAAAACGTCTCTTCGACGATCTCACGCATAAAATCCGCAATATCGCGCCGTTGTCTGCAAGAGAACTTTCCGTTTAACGTAAGCCTGAGTATCGGCTACGCGATGTTCGACCCCGAAAACGAATCCGCGCAAAGTCTTATAGATTTCGCCGACAAGCATATGTATGCCAAAAAACAGGCGAAAAAAAACACCGTCGAACCCGTTTCGGGCGAAGGCGAAAATGCGCCGAAACCCGTCGACGGTGAAATCGATCCGCTTACGGGCATACTCAATTTAACCGGCTTTTATAACCGCATAAACGACTGGATAGCAAAAAATCCCGATAAAAAATTCCGCATTCACCGCTATGACCTCGACCACTTCAAAGACATAAACGGCGTATACGGACACGAACTCGGCGACGCGCTTTTGAAAGACATAGCAAGATATATGAAGCGTTTCGACGACGAAACGAGTTTTTCCGCTCACCTGTACGCCGATCACTTCATGCGGTTCTGCGCCGAAGACGCACTGCCCGTTCAGGATTATTACGATAACTTTTCCGAAACTTTCGCAAACTACCGTCTGTCTATCCCCATAACGATGCACATGGGCGTTTACGATCTGTGCGAAAAAGGCGAAGATCCGTACACGATGATGTACAAAGCGTTGCTGGCTTTACAGACGATAAAGGGCGATATGAATAACACCGTTGCGTTTTACGAGTCGGGAATGATGAAACAGGAACGCGAAAAACTGATTCTTCTTAAAGACGTCGATTCCGCGATAGAAAACGACAATTTTGAAATATGGTTCCAACCCGAAATCGATTACATGACGAAACGGGTTTTCAGCGCGGAGGCTCTCATACGCTGGCGTCATCCGGAAAAAGGATTCATATTGCCCGACACGTTTATACCTCTGCTTGAAAAAAGCAACTGCATAAGCAAAGTCGACAAATACGTCATCGAAAAAACCTGCGCGTATATACGCAAGTGGTTAAACCGCAATCCGTCTTTGCCCGTGCAGATTTCGGTAAACCTGTCGCGACAAGACGTTTTGAGCGAAACGTTTATGACTTTCATAAGCGACACGGTAAACAAGTACGACGTTCCGCATTCCGCACTGCACTTTGAAGTTACCGAAAGCGCGTATATGGACAAAACAGATCAACTTATAAGCAGTGTCGAAAATTTACGCAAAAAGGGATTCTCCGTCGAAATCGACGACTTCGGCGCAGGATATTCTTCGCTTAACACGCTGAAAGATATGGACGTCGATAAACTTAAACTCGATATGAAATTCCTTTCCGACACGAACAATTTCGAGAGGGAAAAGACGATAATATCGGCAGTAATCAAAATGTCGCACACACTCGGGTTACCCGTCATCGCCGAAGGCGTCGAGACTAAAGAACAAGCCGAAATGCTTATGAACTTCGGTTGCAACGAAATGCAGGGATACTATTTCAGTAAACCCGTACCTGCGGAAGAATACGAAAAACTGCTGTTCGGCGAAACAAAAGTCGCACATCTGTAATTACGCATATAAGGCGATTATTCAAATTCGACGCTCCGCCCGGGCGACGACGAATAGTCGCCTTTTTTCATATTCCGCATCGTCGCTTAAAGCAAGAATTACGCCGAAATTTTCACCTCGTCCGACGCCTTCGGTTCGGCAAAATTCATAACTGTCGTCATAATAATATTTCCACCGCTTTAATATCTATGAGAAACGACGACTTTTTGTTACGAACAAACCGCCCCCGAAAACGCATAAAGCGTTTTCGGGGGCGGTTGATCATATTACGATTTACATTTCGAGTTCGTCCAACGTCTTTGAAAACGTCGGAAGTACGTTCTTGCGGAAATAGACCACGGCGTCGTCCGTCACGGCGTTGAGTTCTTTGCCGATGGTCTCTTTTGCTTTAAGAAATTCCTTGTTGCCGACTTTGAGTTCTTCGAGACATTTGATATACGCGCATATCCGATCGGCGTATTTCATCAGTTTGTGTTCTTCGGAATTCGGGTCGTCGAGTATGAAATCGGCATAGCATGACTGCAACTCTTCGGGAAGTTTGCTTATAAGTCGCTCGTTGGCATCTTTTTCGAGATTTTTATACGCCGAATTTATATCGCGGTTAAAATACTTGATAGGCGTCGGCAAATCGCCCGTAACGACCTCGCTGGTCTCGTGATAAACGGCAAGACACAGTGTCTTATATTCGTCGACGCAACCGCCGAACATACGATTTTTTATTACGGCAAGCGCATGAGCGACGACGGCGACTTCCCAACTGTGTTCCATAATGTTTTCTTCGGAAGTCGAACGCATAAGCGCCCAGCGTTTTATGTACTTCATACGCATTAAATACGCGTAAAAATCAATATCTTTCGACATGTCATATACCTCTTTTTATTTCGACCGTCGACGGAAACGCATTCGCGGAAACGTCTGCCGTCTCTTCGACCGTGGCGGATTTCAGATTTACACACCCTCCGAACGCTCTGTCGCCTATTTTCATTACCGCCGTAAGCGTAAGTTTTTCCAGATTCACGCACCCCGAAAACGCGTCGGACGCTATCTGTTGTGTTCCGTTATACACCCCTTCGGTTCCGGAGGCGTTCTTGCCGTAGACAACTTCGGTAAGCGTATCGCAATCGGCGAACGCTCCCGCGCCGGTTTTAGCGACGGTAACGGGAATAACTACCGACAGAATTTCGTTTCTGCCTGCAAAGCCCCTCGGCGCGATCGTGATTACGTCTTTTTCGTTATAAGTTTCGGGAATTATCAGCCTTGACGGCAACGTGACGTCGGCTTTAGCGGCGATTATATACGCAAGTCCGTCGTCGGTAACGGTAAATTCAAAATAACTTTCGTTCGTAGGATCTCCGTCTTTCGTATGCGGAAAATCAAGCGGAGCCCGATCACAACCGCAGACAAATGCAAGCGCAACAAACGCCGCCGATAAAATCGCCAAAAACCTCTTTTTCATTTCAATTTCCTCCGTCGCCCCGGCGACAATCTAAGTATATTATAAATATTCGCCTTTGTCAAGAAACAAGTATAAAATATAAAAAGGAGAGGCGATTTAGCCCCTCCTTATATCCGTATGACAACCGTTTACGCCGCCGAAGAAGAGTCGAAAGGTATTTCGACTTCCTGCGAACCGGCATAAGAGAATTTATATCCCGTATCGGTCTTCGTAACGGTTATGTTTATAGTGGTTTTGCCGAGTTCGTAACGAACGCGGTATACGTTGTCGTCGGTAAGGTCTTTTTCGATTACGAATTCACCTAAACCGCCTTTGAATTTAAGCGATATGGTGGTCTTTCCGTTTTCGGTTTCAAATTCGAGTTCGCTTTCCTGTATGGTTCTGCCGTTGACGACTATTTTAAGTTCGTAAGAAACTTCGTGATCGTCTTGCTCCTTTTCGGATTCGTAAGTAAATTCGATGTAGTTTCTGTCATCGATCTTCGTGTAAAATTCGACCGAGAATTCGCTGTCGTCGCCCTCGACTTCGAGTTCGCGCTTACCGCTTACGTTATACTCGCCGCCGTCATATACAACTACGCCCTCGAACGTCGTCGAAGTCTTGAATTCCGCCACTTCGTCATCGTCATCTTCGTCGGGAAGTTCTGTTTCGCTTTTCGTCGACGTCTCGTTATAATACATCTTGCAGGTCTCTTCGCCGTTGACCGATACCGTCATGACGTAACTGTACTTCGCGTACTTTTCGTCTCCGTCGGTATTGATTTCGACAGTCTCGCTTATGCTGCCCGAAACGAGTTTATCGAAAGTCATAATCTCGTCTTTAAGGCTCGGCAGATACCCGAACATATAATCGTACGGATCATCCGTGGTTTTGTCGGTCGCGGCAAGAGCCCCGTCGGCAGACGCAAGAGACGCAACCTTATTCGTCTTGCTTAAATACGACGCCCCGGTAACCGCCGACGTCGCATATACGTCTTTTGCGGTTGTAGCGGTTGCGGAATCGTCTTTCTTTGAATTGTCGGCGCAACCGGCAGCCACACCGAGGCACAACGCCGCAGAGAGCGTCAGAGATCCTATCGCGGTAAACAATTTACTTTTCTTCATAAACATTATCTCCTTTAATTTGCGGAACTTTTCGTCCCTTTCTGCCCTATATACGTTTCTAAGGTCGCGATTTTACGAAGTTTTGTAAAATTTTTTTACGAAAGTTTTTTAAGTTCGTAAAATTTACCCTTTTTAGCCATAAGTTCGTCGTATGTTCCGCATTCGACGCATACGCCGTCTTCCATTACGACTATTCTGTCTGCATTGCGTATAGTAGAAAGTCTGTGCGCGACGATAAAAGTCGTCCTGCCCCTGACGCTTTTCGATATGGCGCTCTGAACGTGTTTTTCGGACAGGTTATCAAGCGCGGAAGTCGCCTCGTCAAGAATAAGTATACGCGGATTTCTTATAAGCGCACGGGCAATCGTTATGCGTTGTTTCTGCCCGCCCGACAACTTGCCGCCGTTTTCGCCTATCATCGTATCTATTCCGTCTGGAAGTTCGCTTAAAAATTCGTCGACGTCGGCATCTTTTATCGCCTTCTGCAAGTCTTCTTCGGAATACGTCTCCATTCCGTAAGTTATGTTTTCGCGTATCGTACCCGAAAACAATATGCTGTTTTGCGGAACGACCGATATATGATGACGATATTCGGATAAGTCGAGTTCGTCGGTTGACTTATCGTCGATATACAGTTTGCCGAGCGTCGGCATCATGAAACCGATTATAAGGTTCATTATCGTGGATTTACCCGACCCCGACGAACCGACGAAAGCCACGCATTCACCCGCTTTTACGTCAAGCGAAAAATCCTTTACGACGAACTGCTCGCCGTCGGGATACTTATACGAAACGTCGTCGAAACGAACTCTGCCCTCGATGTCGCCGATTTTCTTTTTACCGATATTGTATTCGACGTCTTTGGCGTTCATTATCTCGGATACCGATTCGAGAGCCTCGGCGCCGGCGCCGATCTGCGGCATTACGTTTACGAGAGCCGTAACGTATGCCGACAACGACGAGAACATCGAATGATAAAGTACAACGTCGCCGACTGTTATGTATTTTTTCAGAGCAAGACAAGCGCAGAAAACAAGACACAAGGCGTTAAGCAGAGTATTCACGACCCACGTCCACGCCCCGAAACGCGCGATGGTTCTGTCGACGTTTCTGCCCGACCCCTCGAGTTGTCTGATACTTTCCTTTACGTTTCTGATTTCGGTTTCTTCGAGTCCGTGCGACTTGGTGACAGGGGTCATCACGAGCATATTCGTGAGTTTATTGCTCATGTTTTCGGTCTTTATACGATAATCGCGGTTACTGAGTCTGATTTTTTTACGGAATATTACGGTAAGGAAGACATTGATCGGAATAACGCATATGAAGAACAACGCAACGAATCCGTTTTTGTAAAACGCAATGACAGCCGAAATTACCGCGCTGATAAGATTCGGTATGATATTCTGCAGAATGCAGTTGAAAAGATTATCGACCGAATCGGTATCTTTGAGGAATTTAGACTGTATTTCGCCCGTCTCCATATCTTTGTGATATGTAATAGACAGGCTCTGCAACTTTCTGACCACCGTGCCTTTAAGCCCCGCGCTGGTGCGACGCAAAGTCTTGCTGACGATATGCCAGCGCCAGATCGTAGTGGGGATATTCATCATTATTACGAACAGCATTATCGCCGAATCTACGCCTATCGCCCGCCATGTCGCGTAAGTCGCCTCGCCGTTCGCTATCGCCGCCGTTACCGCGTTGATTATATCCGACGTAGCCAGCGGAACGACGTAAAGCGGCGCGGATTGCAGAATGTATACGAACGAACTCAGGATGACAGCCCAGAGGTTTATCTTCATTATATTGCTTAAAAAGCGGTTCTTTTTTCTTCCGCGTCTATCTTCGTCTTCGCGGAAAAGGTAGTCATAATCGGGGATTACGTTATCGCTGCGTTTACGCATATATTGTTACTCCGTATATGTAATATGAAAAAGGGTAAGTCCGACAGAACTTACCCTTTTGTGCAACAGATTATATATTATTTGCTTTTCGCTGTCAAGCGTTGAACTTAAAATTGTCAGCCGCGATTAAAAATATCCTCTTTCATAATATCGAGCAGATCGGAAAGCGCGTCGCCGAAGTCGTCTTCGTCGGTATCGTCAATTTCTTCGAGACACTCTTCGAGGTCTTCTCTGCAATCTGCGAGTTCCTCTTTAAGTTTTACGATGTCCTTACCGCGAACGACCGCAAGCGGCGTAAAGCCGAGATCGAAACCGTATTTGCCGCCGAAATAATTCAGTTGAAGTATCATATCTGCAGACAGCGTAACGTATGACGAATTATCGTCGACCTCGGCGAATTCTTTCAAAAACGTATCGATATACTGCATTTTTTTATCGACTTCGCTTTTAAGCTTCGACTTCAAATCATTCAGCGCGCTTTTCGCATAGTCCTTTATATGGTGATTTTCGTAATATTCTTCCAGCGCGTCGAGTTCGTCGTCGTCTAAAAATTTAGTCACTATACCGGACGACCAATCGCTTATAACGTTCATTACCGAAGTCATCACTTCGTTTTGCTTATCGCGCAGAATTTCCCGGGTGGTTGTATCGTAAGCGGTAAGGCTTATTCGTTTGCCGTCCGTCAGAACGTTGATTTTTTTCAGTTCGTCGCATATTTCGCGCGTGGCGACGTCTATCTTTTTACCCGTATAACGGCTGCCGTACAAAAATTTTACGCCGTCTTCGTTCAACCCGGTCTGCTTTATCACGTTGTCGTCTTTATCGACTGTAAGTTGAACGGCGGGATTTACCGAAATAACCACTTCGTAGCCTGCCGGAACCACAGGCGTTACGGTTGCGGGTTTAAGCGCGAACGGCAATACGATCGCCGCAATCAGCACCGCGGCGACGCCCGCAAGTCCGAAACCGAATCTTACGCCGAAAGGTTTCCGATGCGTTTTCGCGTTCGCTTTCGCGCGCTTTCCGGCGACTGCGTTCCAGTCGACCGAACTTTCGATTTTATCGGATAAATCCGGGATATTTTCGTTTACTTCTTTTCGTAAATTCCTGATTATTTTCATCGGTACGCCTCCTTGTTGATTTTTCGCAATTTTTTAAGTATGGTCTTGTATTCGTAATTTACGGTCGAAATCGGCTTACCCAGCATTTTTGCCACTTCGGTCTGGGTATAACCGATTATCGCTATGTTTTCGAGAATGAAATATTCTTCGTCGTCAAGCACGCTCCTGCACTTATCCAGCAAAGGGAAATCGGTGGAATATTCGTCGGTTTTTGAAATCGGCAAATCTTCGATTTCTACCGATTTATCGGTTTTGGAATCTTTTCTGACGGCATCCAACGCCTTGTTTTTCGTTATCGTTATCAGATACGGCAACGGGTCGCCGTCGATCGACTGCATATTGTTGAGAAACGATATGTACGCATCCTGCATAACGTCTTCGATAAAAAACTCGTCGCGGCTGTATTTTCGCACGGTAAAATAGACCGACCGTTTCGTCAGAGTATAAAACCTCGAAAAATATTCTTTTTTACCCGCTTTGAGTTGTTCAAAAAGCGTTTTGATTTCGGAGCGTTCCATTTTCACCTTATATACGATCGTCCTGCGCCGATTTTACGAATTTTTATAAATTTTATCAGATTTATTTTTATTTGGCAACTTTTTCGTAAGAAAAACCGTATGCCCGCCGATACGCCAAAAAAAACGGAGCCCGAAAGGCTCCGTTTTAATAATCTTTTACGTCGATTGCCTTACGCCTTATAAACTACATTGCCGCCTATAACCGTATAAAGCACGTTATAATCTTTATCGAGAACGGTGAAATCGGCTCTCTTACCGACTTCGATGCTGCCGCGCTCGTTATATACGCCGAGGTTCTTCGCGGGGTTCGCCGATGCGAAATCAACGGCATCGGTCAGACTTACGCCGACTTTTTCGACAAGGTTCTTTACGGCGACGTTCATACGCAGAACACTGCCCGCCAGAGTTCCGTCCGCAAGTCTTGCTTCGCCGTTTTTGACGAACACCTGCTGACCGCCGAGTTCGGACAAACCGTCGGGCATTCCCTTAGCCCTCATCGCGTCGGTTATGAGCGTGAATTTATCGTGAGGCTTATTCTTTACGAAAATCTTTATCGCAGGCACGCTCACATGAATCGTGTCGCAGATCATCTCGCAGTTAAGATCGTCGAAAAGCATTGCCGCACCGACGACGCCAGCCTCTCTGTGATGAAGCGGAGTCTGTGCGTTATAAGTATGCGTAACGTTGCTTGCGCCGGCTTTTACGGCATTTTCGACGTCGGAATACTTTGCGCCCGTGTGACCTATCGACGCGACGACGCCGATGTTTTTAAGGTGCTTTACGAGGTCGAGACCGCCGTCGACTTCGGGGGCAAGAGTAACTATTTTTATGTTACCGCCCGATACGGCGTTATATTCGTCGAAAGTCACGGGGTCGGGTTTCGCGACGTATTCGAGGGGTTGCGCGCCTATGTGCTTGGGAGAAATGAACGGACCTTCGAGGTGTACGCCGAGGACTTCCGCCCCTCTGAATTCTCCCTTTTCTTTAACCTCTCTGACATTCTTCAACGCGGCGGAGATGTTCTCCTTGCTCTGCGTCATCGTAGTCGCGAGAAAAGCGGTCGTACCCTCTTTTGCGACGTATTCGGAAATAGTCTGCAGAGCCTCTTCGGTCGCATCCATAGCGTCCGCCCCGCCCGCGCCGTGAATATGTTCGTCGATAAACCCGGGAAGAACTACGCCGTCGGTTTCAAACAGACTGTCTATTTTGCCCGCATCGTCGCCGATATATGCGATTTTGCCGTTTTCAAAACCGATATTCGTCTTTACTATTCCTTTACCCGCGATATACGCGGAAACGTTTTTAAGACCTTTCATACGTCACCTATATCAGATAAGAGATGCGGCTGCCTCGTCGCATACCAGCGTGCAATCGGGATGCAACTGCAACACGCTTGCGGGAACGTTTTCGCTTACCTCGCCTTTTACGAGTCCGTAAACGGCTTTAGCCTTATTCGCCCCGTTGGCAAGAATAAGTATCTTCTTCGCGTTCATTATGTTCTTAAGCCCCATGGTGAATGCCTGACGGGGCACTTCGTCAATAGACGCGAACATCCTCGAATTATCCTTTATAGTGCTTTCGGTAAGATCGACGATATGCGTCACGCTGCCGAACGGCGTTCCCGGTTCGTTGAACGCGATATGTCCGTTGGACCCTATTCCGAGTACCTGTATATCCTGCTGCATGCCCTCGAGCAGTTTATTGTATCTGTCGCATTCGGCTTGTCTGTCCGTCGCTTTTCCGTTTTCGATATTCGTATTTTTAAGGTCGATATCTATATGATCGAAAAGGTTATGACGCATAAAATAAACATAACTCTGATCGCTCGAATAATCGAGACCCGCATATTCGTCGAGATTTACGGTTTTTATATTTTTATAACTCGTGCCGTTTTCGTTATGGTCTTTTATCATGTTTTTGTAAAGACCGATCGGCGTCGAACCCGTTGCAAGACCTAGAATCGCCCCGGGATTGCTCTTCACTACATTTTCCATTACTTCAAACGCCTTCGCGCTCATTTCGTCGTAATCTTTGGCGATAATTACTTTCATTTTTATTCTCCTTTTTATATTTTTTGCGAGCGACCCGATCCGACCGCCCGCAATTACTTGTATTTTATTATTTACGCGATGCCGCAAGAGACGCCGCTGCGATACTCTGACCGACGCGTCTGTTCTTTTCGTCGGGCATTTCGAGTTCGAATTTAAGTTCGGGGAACTCTGCCGCAAGAACCTCTTTGGCTTTCGCGATAACGATATTCCCGCCCTCGCCGCTGGTGACCCTGCCGAGCAGCAATACATGTTTAATGTCATAGAACATAGCGTAATAAGGCAACGTATATCCGAGATAAATACCTATATCTTCGTATATAGTCTTTGCAAGCGGATCGCCTTCTGCCATGAGTTTCTGTATAACTTTAAGTTTTTCGGCGGGACTTAACCCTTCTTCAAACTTAAATCCTCCGTTTTCGGCAAGTTTTATGACGCTGTCCTGCGAGAAGTATTTGACGCCGCAGCCGTAATCTCCGCTCCATTCGTCGACCACGGAGTTTTCGTTATAATCGACGGGCACGAATGCGAGTTCGGAAAGCCAGCCGTTAAGACCGCCGTCTTTATTGATATATCCGACAGCCTCGCTCGTCCCCATGGCGATACCGAGAACTTCGTTGTCGTTAAGATCTATCGCGCCGGCAAGAGCGGTTACGTCGCCATCGTTTGCGACTTCGAGCGGAACGTCGCCCATTTCTTTGGCGATGTCGATATACATCGTCTTTACGCGCTTTTCAAAATCGGCGTCGTTTACTTTAAGGAAGAGCGATGCGACCATGATTTTATTGTTGACGTAAACGCCCGCGCTCGAAACGCCGATCGCGTCTACCCTCGGCATTTTGCTTGCCGCGGTCTTCATAGCCGTCAATATTTCGCGATAATGATATTCGGGGTCGGGATTGATTTTCGGGAACCATACGACCTCTTCGCTGTAAACGACTTTACCGTCGACGACCGCGCTGACTTTACGGTCGCTGCCGCCGGCGTCGAAACCGATTCTGCAACCGTCGAGATGACCGCCGACTTTAAGCGAGCATTTCTTCTCCGCGGGGAAAGTGTTTTCGTCGGTTTTTACAACCTCGAATTTACTCTCGTAAACCCTTTCCATAAAGCCCTTGTCGAAAGCGCGAAGTCCGTTATCTGTATAGGCATTTTTTATATATTCGTATATCCCGTCGTCGCCGCAGATATAGATTTTATATCCGCCGACCACCCAGAGAATGGTCTTGACGAGTCTTTCCGCCATACGATTGTTGCGGTCTGCGTTTTTCTCGTCGGCAAACACGTCGTACGCGTAAACGTATTTATATCCGTCGTTTCTTTCGACGCAGATTTTCAAAGGCTTATGAGCCGCCTTTGCGACGTCCGCCTTATATGCGGCGAACTCGAGATACATAGGTTTGAATTGCTTGTCCAGCGTAGGTACGAATTTCATATGTTAATCTCCTTACGTCTCAATTATAACTCTTTATAAAAAAAAAGGTAGTTATAATATTTACCTCTTTTTATACTTTATTACAATATGCTGTTTTTATACTCTCTCGGTGTCATCGTCGTTATACGTTTGAAAGTCTTGGTAAAGTGCGGCAGAGAATCGAAACAGAGCGAAGACGATATTTCGGAAAAACTCCTGTTTTCCCTGATGAGTTTCTTGCTCTCCTCTATTTTCAGTTCGAGATAATACCCGATAATAGTCTTACCCGTACGCTTTTTGAACGTCTTGCAAATCGTGGTCTTTCCGTAGTGGAGAGCGTCGGATATTGCGTCCAGCGTGATATTGCCGTAGACGTTGTTTTCGAGAATTTTGACTATTTCGTCTTCGAGCGCGTCGGAGTCCTCGATTTTGGATATGAACACCTCTTTCGACGCAGGCTTTGCCGTTTCGACGCGGATAAGTTTGATGAACAGTTCTTCCAGATTGTTTCTGATTACCTGCCCGCCGCCGACGCTCGGTTCGCTTTTCAGCACGAGTTTGTCCAGGTTGGGGTTAAAATCGGGCAACTGGAAAGTGCTTTTAGCCTCGCTCATTATAGACGCCAGCAAATACCTTAAATCTTCGGGCACGACGAATTTTTTGCCTTTGAAGTAATTCATCGTCTTGGAGCGACATTCAAAACTGACGATAAATATATTCGGGTCGCTTACCCCGTCGCATTCGACCGAATGAACGGCGTTCGGCGCGATGAAAACGATCTCGCCTTTTTTAAGCAGTCTTCTGTCACCCTCCACCGTTATGAAAACGGAATTTTTATCGCAGTAAATAATCTCCCAGAAGTTATGTTTTTCCTGAGGGAACGAATATGTCTTTACGAGTTTCTGGTAGTGTACGGTAACTATCTTCGAGATCGTGAGAAGGCTCGAAATTTTATACATATAGAAAGTTTTTTCTTCCAATGTTCAGCCCTCCTTTTGTATATTCGTTTACATTATAACATAACGCGCAATATATTGCAATATTTTACGAAAAATATTTTAACGTATTTTATAAATAAATCCCCGTCGGACTTTAATCTGACGGGGATAATTGTCAATCGAGAGATACGGTAATAGAACTTTCGTAAGTTTCCTGCCGCGGCAGGATGCCGATGTTTGCTTTATCGGTAAGTTTTTCGACTTTGCCGTCGAGCGACGGAAGATTTTCCCACGGCTCTATGCAGACGTACGGCGCGTCGGTCTTTACGGCGTGCCACAATCCGACGTAAGGCATATTCGGATATTTCACCGTTACGGACTTGTCGGTCTTATCGCTTTTAAGCGTGAGCGAATCGCCCGCGCCGCGAAGTATAACGGCATCGTCGTCGAACATATCGTGTTTAAGCCTTATTATGCGGTCTTTTTCAAGAGGATAATCAACCGCCTTGCCGCTCATGAGATAACTTTCGGTAAGCGTCATTCTTTCGGGGCGGACAGGCAAAGACGTTTCGAGATAATAATCTTCAAAATCGCCGCCGTCGAACGGAACGTTGAACCCCGGATGACCGCCGAGACCGAAATACATTACGTCGTTGCCTACGTTTTTTACGACGTACTTAATCGTAAGGCGATTGCCGCAAAGCGAATAAACCGCTTTGAATATGAACGCGAACGGATAATGCGCGAACGTATCGTCGTTTGCCGAATACGCGAAAGTCATTGATTTACACGTCTTTTCGACGAGTACGAACTCGACTTTTCTCAACAATCCGTGCGGATTCATTCCGTATTCTTTTCCGCCGAGCGAATACTTTCCGTCATACAGTCTGCCGACTATCGGGAACAGTATCGGGCTGCGTCCTTTCCAGTATTTTTCGTCGCCCTGCCAAAGGTGTTCTATATTGCCGTTTTTTCTGTAAATGCTTTTGAGTTCCGCGCCGACCGTGTCGACCGCGACCTTCATGTATTCGTTTTCTATTGCGTAAACCATTTTATGTATCTGCCTTTTCATCGTCTTTGGACACCATTCTGCCGAAGAATTTATTACCGAGCATAAACGAATTAAGTTTTTCGGAATCTACGTCGATTATACGGTTTATCATTTCGCCGAATACGTCGCTCATCGATACGACCGGAGCGTGATCCGAAAATTTTTCGGCGACGGCAGATAACGCTTTATAGAGCGGTACCGCCGTTTCGTCCGCCATGTCGACTCCGTCTAAAACGTCATACAGATCGAGTACAGCGTTGAACGCTTTTACCGATTCTCTGTTACTTATCCATGCGCGGAGCGCGATATATCCCGCAATCGCGAGAGCATCACCGACGATCGACATCCATGCGCTTTCTTTCATTATGGCAAACACGACCAACGTAACACCTCCCGCAAAAAGCAGCGGGAACGCCGCCAGCAGAAATTTAAGACTCTTTTCGGTCGCCATATAAGACGGGATCGATTCTTTCAGCGATTTTTCGACTTTCGCTTTAACGTCTTTGCGGGTTTCTTCGACGTACTTTTCCATTTCTTCGTCGGTAAACTTCCGCTTTTCGTAAAAGTTTTTATACGTCGCTTTTATATCCGCACGTTCGTCTTTGTCCGCCACGGAAATTGCCTTATTGAGGTATTCCGTATGGCTTTCGTCTTTAACGTCGGTATAGTTTTTGGTCTTTACCGCAACCATCGCCATATATACGCGGTAATCGGTTTCGGTAAGAGTCATCGCCTCGGAGACCTTTCCTTCAGCCTCTTCGTAACGCTCTTTCGCAATAAGACCGTAACACTCGTCAAGCAGAAGTCTCACCTTGTGATAGTCTTCGCCGTGAGCCTCTTTTGCGGTCTCTCCGCTCTCGGTAACCGATTCGTAATATTTAGTTGCCTGTAACGCCGAAATCGTCTGTCCGCAGTTCGGGCAGACTACCTGCCCCGATGCGGTTCCGACGGTGAAATCTTCGCCGCAAAGCGGACAACGGGCGTTTAAGCGTTCGTTGTCACTCATAACGTATTATTCCCATTCGATCGTAGCCGGCGGTTTGGAAGTTATGTCGTAAACTATCCTGTTTATATCCTGCACCTCGTTGACTATACGGGTAGAAATTTTTTCGAGGACGTCATACGGAATACGCGCCCAGTCGGCAGTCATTCCGTCGACGCTGGTTACGGCGCGGAGCGCAAGCGTATAAGAATACGTTCTGCTGTCGCCCATAACGCCTACCGAACGACAATTTGTAAGAACAGCGAAATACTGCCAGATTTCTCTGTTGAGTCCCGCTTTTGCGATTTCTTCGCGGTAGATATAGTCTGCATCCTGCAGAGTTTTAATCTTTTCGCGGGTGATGTCGCCGATGATACGAATCGCAAGCCCCGGACCCGGGAAAGGTTGACGCATGACGATTTCTTCGGGCAGACCGAGTTCAAAACCGACTTTTCTGACTTCGTCTTTGAAGAGGTCTCGCAAAGGTTCGATAATTTCCTTGAAATCGACGACGCTCGGCAATCCTCCGACATTGTGGTGCGATTTGATAACCGCGCTTTTGCCCTTGCCGCTCTCTATTACGTCGGGATAAATCGTACCCTGTACGAGATAATCGACTTTGCCTATCTTTTTAGCCTCGTCTTCAAATACTTTTATGAATTCGCCGCCGATGATCTTTCTCTTCGTTTCGGGATCGGAAACGCCGGCAAGTTTATTCAGAAATCTGTCTGCGGCATCCACCTTTATCAGATTCATTCCGCGTTCTGTCTTAAACGTTCTGTAAACGTCTTCCGCCTCGTTTTTCCTGAGCAAGCCGTGATCGACGAATATGCATGTAAGGTTGTCGCCTACCGCCTTGTGAATAAGCGTTGCCGCAACTGCGCTGTCGACACCGCCGCTCATCGCGCAAAGGACTTTTTTGTCTCCGCACTTTTCTTTTATCTTCGCAACCTGTTCTTTGACGAAATTCGCCATAGTCCAGTCGCCCGAAACCTTACAGACGTTATAGAGGAAGTTCCTCAGAATTTCCGTACCCTGTTTCGTATGCATAACTTCGGGGTGGAACTGCACGCCGTAAAAACCTTTTCCGGCGTTTTCCATCGCCGCAACGGGACATGTCGCGGTTTTTCCTATCACTCTGAAATCGGCAGGCGGTTCGGAGATATAGTCGGTATGGCTCATCCAGCAAACGTTGTTTTCGTTGACGCCCTTAAAGAGTAACGAAGTCGTATCGTAAGAAACGTCGCTCTTTCCGTATTCCCTCGTTTCGGCGTGTTCGACCTTTCCGCCGAGAGTATACGCCATCAGTTGCGCGCCGTAGCATATACCGAGCACGGGAATGCCGAGCGTGAAGACCGCCGGGTCGATATGCGGCGAATTTTCGTCGTAAACGCTGTTAGGTCCGCCCGTAAAGATTATCCCCTTGGGATTGAACTCTTTGATGCGTTCGAGCGATATGTCGCACGGGAGCAGTTCGCAGTAAACGCTCTGCTCTCTTACTCTTCTTGCAATCAGTTGGTTATACTGACCGCCGAAATCGAGAACCAATACTTTTTCGTGTTGCATAATCTATAAGTCCTTAAATTAAGAATTTTTTTCGTTTTTGTAAAAATCGATGAACCCGATATATTCGTCGTCGCCGCGATAAGTGACTTCGGCGAAAGAAAGAGCCATTCCTCCCGCTTTGACCGCATATTCCGCCGAACCTCGCTTATCGTCCGAATTATATTTCGATTCTACGACGTAAGTCGCGAAAATATCGAAGTTTTCAGCCGAAAGTTTGTCTTTGAAGTTAAAAACGTCGTCGCCGAGCAACGAAACTTTATCGTATTTTTTCGCGCCGTAAGCGGTTTCGATATAGTCGGAAAGCCGCCTTTCGTCGGAGTGTCTTTCGTAAGCGATTTCGTAAAAATGCGTAGCTGCGGCATCGTTGCCGAGGCTCTTCATCGCCCTGCCGCAAAACGACGGCGCGGCGAACGGCAGAACGAGCAGCAACAACGCCAAAAAGCCCGCTACCGCCGCAAGGGTAACGAGCGATGTTCTGACTATCACGCTGTCCATCGTATTCGCTTTTTCCGTCTTATATCCTTTATTCATATTACATAACACAGTATAACACAGAAAAAATCAAAAATCAACTTCTTTAAGTAAAACGGCGTACATAAATATAATTTATGAAAAAATTTATCGCGTCGTTTATGTGTTTTATCTGTATATCTCTGATCCCCGCCGTTTCGTGCGCAAAAAAAGCCGATATACCTGCGGACAAATTGAGTCTTATAAGGTACGACGTTCTGGTTGCCGAAGACGATGACGTTAAAATCGCGGTGTATCTGGAAAAACGCGAATCTCCTTACAGAGAGGACGGCAACCCCGCCGAATTAAAACCGCATATCGTAATAAAGGCGACAGCCGTCGACGATTTCGATATAGAAAACGCCGATATGTTCGCCGAAGTTATAACCGGAGACAAAAAATATTCGTCGCAATTCGGTTTCAGACCCATATCGTTTTCGAGAGAATGTCATCTTTCGCCGCAGACTCTGCCCGACGGCGATCTTTCGCTTATAATATCGCTCAACGGAGAAAGACGAACGTACAACCTCGTTTCGATCATAAAATCGGATATAATTTCGTACGCGGATGCGATAATAAGCGCACGAAATTACGCGCAAGGGGCTCTGGACGCCTATTGGGACGACGAAAATTACGGCGAGATCCGCGTACGCGTACTCGAAAACGACGGCGAACCGTACTGGTACGTCGGATTTATCAACGGAGAACAGACCGCGGCGTATCTCGTCGCCGGAACAACGGGCGAAACGGTAGCATCGAGAACCGAACCGTGCGAAAAATAATATTCGCGAAAAACGAATATTTCGTCGAATTTTGCCGATAATAATAACGAAGGAGGAAACAGGCGGAACTACCGATAAATAATCGTCTTTAAGTCCGATAACGGACGATGCTTACAGCGTTTGCCGAAAGTAAGCGGAGGCGAAATAATCGGAGCGTCTCCGCAAAGATTTATGAAGAAAGCAACCAAAAATTGTAAATCTGCAAAGAAGAGCGTTACGAAGAATTGTTCTCGCGCTAAAAATTGCAAATAATGAGTAAAAAGAAGAAAAAGGTCAAAAGCCTTAAAATTCCCGTCTTACCGGTTTCTCCGTTCGACCCGTTGGGGAGTTATACGGGTAATTTCCTTACCGAACCCCTCGAAGAGCCGACGCAGGACGTAGACGATCTGTAAAAAATACAGCCGTCGGGCATACCGCCCGACGGCTGTATTTTTGATTTTCATTATTTCTTTCTGCAACCCGTACATGCGTTGCAATCGCCCTTCTCGGCGCAACCTCTGCCGCCGCAACAACCGCGCGATACGACGGTTTCGTCTTCCGTGTCGTCGTCTTCGAGTTCCTTAACGAACGCCGCGTAAACTTCTTCCGTCAACGCATCGTCGGTCAAAGGCACAAGGTCTTCGCTTTTATCGTCGCCTTCGATACGGTATATCAGAAGTTCGTCGGGGTCTACGCCGTCAAGACTTTCGTACGGCTTGAAAAAAGCGTACCATCCGCCTTTATACTCGATAGTACCTATATGGTAAAATCTTACGACTTCGCCGCAGTCGTCGGTAAGCGCGACGACTCCGTCGCTGCTCTCTTCGGTTATTTCGCGATATTTGTCGTTCATTTATTGCTTTCCTTTTTTATGTAATCTTCGAGGATATACGATGCGGCGATACTGTCGATGACGTCTTTCCTCTTTTCCCGGCGCATATCCGCCTCGATTAGTACCCTGCGCGCCATAAGCGTTGTGAAACGCTCGTCCGCGGTCTCGACGGGAATATCCGTATGCGATTTAAGCCCGTCGATAAATTCGCGGGTTTTTACGGTCTGTTCGCTCTCCGACCCGTCGAAGTTAAGCGGAAGTCCGCAGACGATTTTCGTCGCGCCGTTCATTTCAGCCAACTCGCAAAGCGCGACGATGTCCTTTTCGTACCCTTTGCGCCAGTAAGTTTTTTGCGGCAGAGCCATCATACCGAGCGGATCTGTCATTGCCACCCCGACCCTTTTATCGCCTATATCGAATGCCATTATTCTTCCCATACGGATATTTTAACACATTCGTATTTTTTTTTCAAGCGATTTATGCCAGCCAAGAATAATACGAACCGTGGTCTGACGACGTATTTTTGACTAATACGTCGTTGCGCTCGCGGCTTAT
>ENA-UESH01001083-UESH01001083.1-human-gut-metagenome-genome-assembly--contig:-NODE-1083-length-20804-cov-5.185748_pt1 | contig 20804 bp, 18 predicted proteins | sample MGYA00243001_ERZ508002 | MGnify/ENA primary metagenome ERZ508002 (study PRJEB26167, sample SAMN06115447) | human gut metagenome | host: Homo sapiens | place: China:Anhui | collected 2015-08-07... | reverse complement strand
ATTTTTATCACCATTTACATTATACCACATATATGACAAAAAGCCCTGCTTTCGCTGGACTTTTTCGACAGTCTGAATCCTCCGTATGTCTCATACGGAGGATAGCTTTTTGCTTTTTATTTCTCTGCGGCGGCTCTTCTTGCCTGGAGCGCGTCGGATATCTCCTGCTTTTTCTTGCCGACGATATCGTATTTGAATATCGGGAATGCGGAGAGCAGGGAGAGAATTCCGGGGACGACGGAATAGGCGAAGAACACGGTGTCCTTGGTCTTTGTCGAAAAGCCGGCGGCGGTGCCCGCGGCTATCTCGCGCACGGTGTCGGAGTAGCCGGAGACCTGAACGAAAACAAGACCGAGCGCCATGCCGAGCGCAAGGCAGATCTTTATGGTCAGCGTGAGCACCGAATATGCCGTACCCTCCATGCGCTTGCCCGTCTCATACTCGTAGTAGTCAACGCAGTCGGCGGTCATTATCATGGGCATGAGGTTGACGGACGCAAACTGCAGCCCTAAGAGGAAGAGCGAGAAATAGAAGAGCACGGTGAGCACCGTATTGCCGGGGTTTATAAACCAGAAGTGGGCTATCACGAACGAGAACACGGACGCTATAAAGCCGTAGACCGACAGGCCGATAAAGACCTTCTTTTCGTCGAGTTTCTTTATGAGGAACGGGCAGGCGGCCATGCTTATCATCGTGCCTATCGCGGTCGAGATGCCGAGCACGGCGACGAGATTCTGCGAGCCGAGAAGAATGTTGGCGGCCTGAACCTGAATGCCCATAGCCATCTGACGGCCGAAGCCGAGGAAATATGAGATTATAACGAGCATGAACGGCTTGTTCGATTTGAGTGCGTTCAGCATATCCTTAAAAGAAATCTTTTCGCCCGCCGAGTAGGGCACGCGCTCCTTGCTGATGAGCGGGATGAGCATGAACAGCACGCAGCCGAGCACGGCCGTGAGGACGGCTGTGAACAGATACTCGTTTGCTATCATCGGCAGATCCGTCTCGCCGCTCTTGACGAGCACCTTGGAGCCTCCGGGAATGATAAGGCAGGCTATCGGCACTATAACGACGCAGGCTGAGAAGCCTATCTGCTTGAAGGTGTTCGAAATTGAGACGACATTGGTGCGCTCCGTCGGGTCGGGGGTGAGGACGGAGGCTATGCCCTGCGAGGGCACGTCGCCGAGGGTCATCGCAAAGCTCCAGAGCAGGTAGGTCACGAAGATCCATATGTAGACGGCGACCTTGTTCGTCTTGAACGGCACATCTATGAACACCGCCGAGGTCATGACGAGCAGGGGAAGTATCGACTTTGCTATCATCGATTTGAACTTGCCCTTTTTGCTCTTCGAGCGGTCGATCATGTTGCCGACGAACGGATCGAAAACCGCGGAGAGGATTTTTGCGACGAGCACGAGAATACCGACTACCGCGATATCCGCGCCGAGTATCGACGCATCAAATTCCGCCTGATACGAGTTGAGAAGTCCGACTATCGCCTGAAAGCCGAAAAGCCCGAGCGAATATGCCGCAATCTCCTTGAAGCCCATATACTTTGCCTTTGACGAACCCATTGTTATTCCCCTTTCGGTAAGTCCCGAATCATTCTTGACCGCAGATTCAAGACTTTACTGCACTAAATTAATTTTATTATAAACTGCGGATTTAAGCGTGTCAATAAAAACAGAATATTTTTGCCGCGCATTTTTCGCTTTTCTTGACACTTGACGATATAATAATGTATAATTTACTATGAGTCAATATAACGACAGGAGGATTTATTAATGATTTCAAAGAAACTTTTCGGCACTCTTCCCTACAAAAGAGAGGTCGATATATACGAGCTTAAAAATTCAAACGGCGTCAGCGCGTCCGTCATAACCTACGGTGCAACCTGGCAGTCGCTCTTTGCGCCCGACAGAGACGGTAACTTTGAGGATGTCCTCATAGGCTTTGACGATTTGGAGGGTCATGTCGAGCGCTCCGACTATCAGGGTCAGGTCGTCGGCAGATATGCAAACCGCATCTGCGGCGGCCGTTTCAGAGTCGGAGACAAAGAGTTTGATGTGATAAAGAACGAAAACGGCAAGACCTGCCTGCACGGCGGCGGCGAGTTTTCACATGCGGTTTGGGCGGCGAGAGTCGAGGACGAGAGCCTTGTTCTCGAATATACGAGCCCCGAGGGCTCAAACGGCTTCCCCGGCGAGATGAGCGCAAGGGTGACCTACACTCTCGATGACAGCAACGAGCTTTCGATTTCCTATGAGGCCGTCTGCACCGAGGATACTCCGATAAATATGACTAACCACGCATATTTCAATCTCGGCTCATACAAGCGCCCGAACGTCCTCTCGCAGGAGCTTCGCCTGTCCTGCTCGCACTACACCCCCATGGATGCGGACAGTATACCCACCGGCGAGATAAGAGACGTCACCGAAACGGCATTCGATTTCAGACAGATGAAGACTATCGGCAGAGATATCAACTGCGCAGACGCCCAGATAGAGCTTGCAAACGGCGGATATGACCACAATTTCTGCATAGATCCCGATACGCAGGGCGCGTTTGCGACCGCATATGACCCCGAGAGCGGGCGCGTTATGGAAGTAACTACCGATATGCCCGGCGTTCAGCTCTACACCGGAAACTTCCTCAATAACATCCCCGGCAAGGGCGGCACGCTGATGAACAAGCACGCGGGCTTCTGCCTTGAAACCCAGTTCTATCCCGATTCCCCGAACCGTCCGAACTTCCCGCCCTGCATTTTCAAGGCGGGCGAGACGTTCAGAAGCCGCACGAGCTTCAAATTCTCGGTAAAATAAATTTTTCAGAGGCGAGTTTATGATTTCAACGGGTGCGCGGGCGCTGATAGATGTTCTGCTCGAACAGGGAGTCGATACGGTTTTCGGCTATCCGGGCAGCGCGGTGCTCGATATCTACGATGAACTTTACAAATGCGATAAAATTCGCCATATACTAACCTGCCACGAGCAGGCGGCGGCTCACGCGGCGGACGGCTACGCGCGCGCGACGGGCAAAACGGGCGTCGTTATTGCGACCTCGGGTCCGGGCGCTACCAACCTCGTGACGGGAATTGCCGCCGCATACATGGACTCAAGTCCCGTTGTTGCGATAACCGGGAACGTCAAGACCTCACTGCTCGGCAGCGACTCCTTCCAGGAGGTCGATATCGCGGGCGTCACGATGCCGGTGACTAAGTATTCGTTCATAGCGTCGGGCGAGCGCGGAGTGGCGCAGGATGTCCGCGAGGCGTTTTCTATAGCGCAGTCGGGCAGAAAGGGCCCGGTGCTCGTCGATATCCCGGCGGATATCGCGGCGCAGAGCGAGAAATACGAGCGCGCCCCGAAGAGCGAGCCCGCGCGGGCAAAAGAGCCCGAGAAAGCTCAGCTCGCACGCGCGGCGCAGATGATAGCAAAAGCAAAAAGACCGCTTATCTATGTCGGCGGCGGAGCGATAAGCTCGGGCGCGTCCGAAGCGCTCGGGGCGTTCGCAAAAAAGCTGCAAATCCCCGTCGCGTGCTCGATGATGGGGCTCGGCGCTTATCCCTGCTCGGAGAAGCTTTTCTTGGGGCTTGTCGGTATGCACGGAAACCCCGCCGCCAATACTGCGGCTCTCAACTGCGACCTGCTCATAGCCGCTGGCGCGAGATTTTCAAACCGCGTCGCCGCGAGCAAGGCGAGCTTCGCTCCGAAGGCGAAGATAATACATATAGACATAGACGCGGCGGAGTTTGACAAGAACATAGTCTCCGACGCCCATATTCTCGGCGACTTGGAAAAGACCCTGGAGAGGCTCAGGGCAATGCTCCCGCCGGGCGAAAATTCCGAATGGCTCGGCGAGATAGCCGAGTTTAAAAGACAAATCCCGCGCCCGAAGCCGTATGCGCCCTATACCGTTCTGCATACCCTGAGCGAGCTTACAAAGGGCGAGGCGAACATAGTGACCGACGTCGGTCAGAATCAGATGTGGACGGCGCAGTATTATGACTTTGAGCGCCCGCGCTCGCTGATAACCTCCGGCGGGCTCGGTGCCATGGGCTTCGGCATGGGGGCGGCTCTCGGCGCGGCTCTCGGCGTGCCGGAGAGAAAGACCGTGCTCATAACGGGCGACGGCGGATTTCATATGAGTCTGAGCGAGCTTGCGACGCTGAGCCGATATAATATTCCCGTTGTCGCAGTAGTTATGAACAACGGCGTGCTCGGTATGGTCAGGCAGTGGCAGAAGGTGTTCTATGACGGACGGTTTTCCTCAACTCAGCCGGAGCGTGCGACGGATATAGTCGCCGTCGCAAAGGCGTTCGGCGTCAAGGGGATGAGAATAAAAAATCTGTCGCAGGCAAAGCGCGTTTTCAAAAAGGCGCTCGCCATGGACAGACCCGTGGTCATAGACTGCCGCATCGACCCCGAATGCGCGGTGCTCCCGATGATACCGCCCGGCGGCGATATCACGACGGCTATATACAGATAAGGAGGAATCAGCATGATTCAAAGGCTGACCGTTTCGGCGCTTGTCAGAAACCGCTCGGGCGTTCTGCTCAGAGTGGCGGGACTTTTTGCGCGCCGCGGATATAATATACGAAGCCTCACCGTCTCCGAGACCGAGCATCCGGAGTTTTCGAGAATGACGGTTGTCGCCGAGGTCGAACCGGAGCAGGTGAAGCAGGTCGAGGCTCAGCTGCTGAAATTAGAGGATGTCATAAAGGTGGCGCACCTCGAGGAGGGAAAGCTCGTTTCGAGCGAGCTGCTGCTGATAAAGGTTCACTGCCTCAACAAGGACAGGCCGCAGGTATTAAAGACCGTCATAGCCTACGGCGCGAGGGTCAAGGATATAGGCCACACGATGCTCACGGCGGAGCTTACGGGCGAGCCGGAAAGAATAGATTCGTTTATAGCGGACATGAGCGTCCACGGAATAGCCGAGCTTTCGCGCTCGGGCATAACCGCTCTTGAGAGCGGCGACACGGTAATAAACGACTGACACGGGAGGAAGAGACTTGAAAAAGATAGAACTTCTCGATTCGACCCTGCGCGACGGAGCACAGGGCGAGGGCATATCCTTTTCCGTCAACGACAGATTGGAGATAGTCCGCGTGCTCGATGAGCTCGGCATACCGATAATCGAGGCGGGCAACCCCACGTCAAATCCGCGCGAGCTTGAATTTTTTGAGCAGGCGAGCAGGCTGTGGCTCAAAAATTCCCGCCTGTGCGCGTTCGGCTCAACGCGGAGAAAGGGCGAGAGCGTTGAAGAGGACGCCTCGTGCGCAGCTCTGCTCAGGGCGGGGACTCCGTGCGTGTCGATAGTCGGAAAGAGCAGAAAAATCCAGGTTGAGGGCGTTTTGCAGACGAGCCCCGAGGAAAACCTTCTGATGATAGAGGAGACCTGCCGCTTTTTTAAAAATCACGGCAAGCAGGTCATTTTCGACGCGGAGCACTTCTTTGACGGTATGTCCGACGGCGACGGCTACGCGCTCGAAAGTCTGCGCGCGGCTCTGCGCGGCGGTGCGGACTGCCTTGCTCTGTGCGACACAAACGGCGGCTCGTTCCCGGATTACATAGAAAAAGTTACCGGTGAAATAGTAAAAGCTTTCCCCGATACCGATATAGGAATACATACTCACAACGACTCCGACATGGCGTGCGCGGGCGCACTCATGGCTGTCAGAGCGGGCGCCAAGCAGGTGCAGGGCACGTTTATCGGCTTCGGCGAGCGGTGCGGAAACGCGAAGCTCACTTCGATAATCCCCAATTTGCAGATAAAATCCGACTATGAGTGTATCCCGCAGAAGAATTTGAAAAATCTGACCTCATCGGCGATAAAGATAGCGTCGATAGCCAATGTAACTTTGCACAGGGATGTGCCGTTTGTCGGGCGCAGCGCGTTTGCGCACAAGGCGGGGATGCACGCTGACGGCGTCTTGAAATTCAGCGAATCGTTCGAGCATATCGACCCCGAGACAGTTGGCAACCGCAGGCGTTTCCTGCTCTCCGAGGTCACGGGAAAGTCCGCTGTACTCAAAAAGATACAGAAGCTCTATCCCGATTTCGACAGGGATTCGCCGCAGGTGGCGGAGCTGCTCGATATCCTCAAGCAGAAGGAGTACGAGGGCTATCAATATGAGGGCGCGGATTCTTCGTTTGAGCTGATAGTTCACCGCCTCGTTAAAAAATACAAGCCGTTCTTCAATCTTATCAGCTACAAGGTGCTTGACGAGCTGCCCTATGACAACGACCACAGCGCAACCGCCACGATAAAGCTGAGCGTTGACGGCAGAGTCAGAATAGCGGCGTCGGACGGAGACGGCCCCGTCAATGCGCTCGACCGCGCTCTTCGCGAGGCGCTCGAGGTGTTCTACCCGTGCCTTCGAAAGCTCAGGCTCATCGACTACAAGGTTCGCGTCATGGAGCCCAAGGATGCCACGGCTGCGAGCGTCCGCGTTCTTATCACGTCGTCGGACGGCGAGGATATCTGGACTACCGTAGGCGTGTCGCAGGACGTTATAAACGCGAGCTGGATAGCGCTCGTTGATTCTATTGAGCATAAGCTCGTGAGCATGGGCGAGGATCTGCACAGGTAAATATACGAAATTTTGTAACAAAATGTTATTTTGCCATTCACACAAACTTTTGCGAATGGTTTATAATAATTACAATGGGTTCGTTTAAAACAAAAGGAGAGGTACTTATGGCTAACGAAAAAATACTTGTCGTTGACGACGACGTTAATATCTGCGAACTGCTGCGCCTCTATCTTGAAAAAGAGGGTTACACCGTCAGCATAGTAAACGACGGCGAGAGCGCCGTGAAGAGCTTCGGCGAGATTCAGCCTGATTTGATGCTGCTCGATATAATGCTGCCCCGTCTTGACGGCTGGCAGGTCTGCCGCGAGGTCAGAAAGTTCTCGGACAAGCCGATAATCATGCTTACCGCAAAGGGAGAGACCTTTGATAAGGTTCTCGGTCTCGAGCTCGGCGCGGACGACTATGTCGTCAAGCCCTTCGACGCAAAGGAAGTTGTGGCGCGAGTCAAGGCGGTTTTAAGACGCAGTGCCGGCGCACCGGCTACGGACATAAAGCAGGTCGAATACGACAAGCTCAAGATAAACCTGACCAACTACGAGCTTTGGGTCGACGGCAAGCGTATCGACACTCCGCCCAAGGAGCTTGAGCTTATCTATCACCTTGCGAGCAATCCGAACAGGGTGTTTACCCGCGATCAGCTGCTCGACGAGGTCTGGGGCTTCGACTATTACGGCGACTCGAGAACGGTCGACGTCCATGTCAAGAGACTCAGAGAGAAGCTCGAGGGCGTGTCCGACAAGTGGGAGCTCAAGACCGTCTGGAGCGTAGGTTACAAGTTTGAGACCAAGGATTGATGTGCAATGAAAAAAGCACGCAAAAAGTTTGAACCTAAAGATATAAAGAACACAGGCTCGAGAACAAAAAGCTCGGGTCTGTTTCACCGTTACTTCTATGTTACGGTGCTGATACTTTTTATCAGCTTTGCCATTCTCGGTTCGTCCCTGCTCATATTCATCGCGCGAAATCAGTCCGAGGAAAAGACGGCGCTTTTGAAACAGAATGCGCAGAACGTCGCGCAGACTGCCGCCGCCCTTATCCAAAAGGGCTATCCGCTCGAGCGGGGGAACAAGGACGCAACCATGCTTATGAGCGTTTCGACTGCTCAGCTCTCGCGGGCTATCGATGCGGATATCTATATCTGCGACACCGACGGCAAGATAATCTGCTGCAAGGATATATGGCAGTCCGACCTTGTGATGTATATGGGCGAGTGCATTGTTCACAGCAAATATACCGTCCCAAGGGCGGCTTTGGATAAGCTTAACGGCGGCGGATATACCGAGACGGGAACGCTCGGCGGGATGTATAAGAGCTCGCATTTTATAAGCGTTGAGCCTATCATAGCATCGGGTCAATTCTGCGGAGCAGTCGTTGCCGCGCAGGATACGGACTCCCTGCATGAGCCCGTCAGAGCGGTGCTCAAGATGTTTTTGTTCTCGGCTCTGCTCGCGCTTGCGATAGCGTTCGTCGCAACATATGTGCTGACCTATCAGATGACAAAGCCTCTTCGCGAGATGTCGGCGGCCGCCAAGCAGTATGCAAAGGGCGATTTCAGCAACCGTATCTCCGTGCCCTATCATAAAGTGCTGGGCGGCGACGAGGACGAGGTCGCAGAGCTTGTGACGGCGTTTAACTCCATGGCGAATGCGCTCTCGGCAATCGAGACCTCGAGGCGAAATTTCGTCGCCAATGTCTCCCATGAGCTTAAGACCCCGATGACGACCATAGGCGGCTTCATTGACGGAATACTCGACGGCACGATAGATTCGTCGAAGAGCTCGTATTATCTCAGGATAGTCTCCGACGAGGTCAAGCGCCTCTCACGCCTTGTCACGGGAATGCTCAATATGTCGAAGATAGAGGCGGGTCAGCTGAAAATTCAGCCCAAGGAGTTCGATATCTCCGCCATGACCTTCAAAACCATGCTCGGCTTCGAGCGTATAATAGACGAGAAGAAGATAGAAGTTCGCGGACTCGATAAGGTCGGGCCTGTCAATATCTGCGCCGACGAGGATATGATAAACCAAGTTGTATATAACCTCATAGATAACGCCGTCAAGTTCACGGACGAGGGCGGATATATCGAGGTCGCGATAAAGTCGGACAGCGAAAAGGTGATTTTCTCCGTCAAAAACAGCGGCAAGGGAATCTCTCACGAGGATGCGGGGCAGGTCTTTGAGCGCTTCTATAAGACCGACAAGTCGCGCAGCTATGACGTAAAGGGTGCAGGTCTCGGACTTTATATAGTCAAGACCGTGATTGATATGCACGGCGGACAGATAACCGTCAACAGCGAGCCGGGCGAGTACACGCAGTTCGTGTTCTGGCTTCCGCTGAGATAAAGCTTATTGTATCAAACAAATACAAAAAAGTTGAATAAAAATCCAAAGGTTATTTACCCGCCGTTAAAAAAATCGTAATATTGAGAGTCCATAATAGTGTCATACGATGAAGGATATCCCGAAGGCAATGGATGGAGGTAAATCAGATTTATGTACAATGATGATTATATGAATAATTTCGGCAGCCCGGGCGAGACTCCGCCCGAGGACAACTCAACGGACACCGGCGAGCAGCAGTCTGCGCCGCTTGAGCCCGATAAGGTCTATTCCGCACCGCATGAGTCCGGGCAGGACAGCCGTACCCAGGCTCCGTATAACAAGCAGCCCGAGCAGAACGGCTACGCTCAGCCCTCGTATGATTCTGGCAGCTATACTCAGCCGCAGCCCGAGAAAAAGAAGAAAAAGATGAGCGCGAAGAAGAAGGGTGTTGCGATTTTCGCCGCCATACTCGCGGCAGTCGTAGCGGTCTCCGCGATAGTCACGGTCTTTGCGAAAAGCGGCAATTCCGGCGGCGCCGGCAACGGTACCTCGATAACCGAAACATCCGAGGGCGACGCAGAGCTCAATATCACGGATACGCCGAAAGCGACAACGACCTCAAAGACGGGCAGCGCACTCACATCGGCTGAGGTGTATGCCAAAGTTTCTCCGAGCAACGTCGGTATAGTCGTATACAGCCAGTCGTCAAGCTCGGCCTCGGGCGAGGGCTCCGGCATAGTCATGGGCGAGAATAAGGATCATACCTGCACTTATATAATCACCTGCGCCCATGTTATCAGCGGCGAGGGAGTCAAGGCGGTCGTCCAGCTCCATGACGGAAAGCAGTATGACGCGGAAATCGTCGGCTACGATTCGCGCACCGATATCGGCGTGCTCAAGATAAAGGCGACGGGCTTCACCGCCGCGGAATTCGGCGATTCAACAAAGCTCTCCGTCGGCGAGACCGTGTATGCCATAGGCAACCCCGGCGGCACCGAGTTCTTCGGTTCGTTTACCAACGGCATGGTCTCCGCGATTTCGAGAACCGTCAGCAGCCAGATAGGCTACTCCATGGAGTGCATCCAGCATACGGCGGCTATCAGCCCCGGCAACTCCGGCGGCGCTCTGATAAACGAATACGGCCAGGTGGTCGGAATAAACTCGCTTAAAATCAGCGACAGCAACTATGAGCTCATGGGCTTCGCCATCCCGATTTCATCGGCAAAGGAGATAATCGATGACATTATCGCCTACGGCAGAGTGCCGAACCGCCCGAAGCTCGGCATCAGCTACTTCTCCAACACATCGAATCAGCAGTATAACATGATAGTGCAGATAAAGGGTCTGCCGGCGGGCTCGCTCATAATCGCGGACATCAACGAGGACAGCGACCTTGCAAACAGCAGCGCCCAGGTCGGCGACCTCATAACCGCGGTCAACGGCAAGGAGCTGAGCACCTCGGAGGTACTTCTCGAGGCGATAGAAAACTCCAAGGTCGGAGACACCTTGACACTGACCCTGTGCAGAATTTCGAGCAACTATCAGACGAAGGAATTTAACGTCAAGGTAAAGCTCGTCGAGGACACCGGCAATACCGCTTCGGCATCCTCGAAGCAGCAGGAAAAAACAACTCAGCAGAGCAACGATTCATTCTACTACAACCCGTTCAACTGATAAATTACCTTTCTTAAAGAAAAGCGCGGACACGGTAAAAAAGCTGTGTCCGCGCTTTTGACTATCGAATTTATTAACGCCAATACCGATTACTTCTTTCTCTGCTTTGCCGTCACGCTGCTCATGGCTGTTGTCTTTGACGCTATTATGAAAAAGCTTGACGCAAAGCTGTTCACCCCGAAGCAGAAGGCATAAATTAAAAAAACAACGCACCCGGCAGGGAGTTTCTCCCGACCGGGTGCGGCTGTTTATTCGATTATTTTTTGAGCCTCTTGTCTGTCTTTGTCGCAAGATGCGTGCCGACGCTCTGGAATATCTGAACGAGCGCGATAAGCAGTATGACGGCAAAGAGCATAACGAGGTATTTGTAGCGGTAGTAGCCGTAGTTTATGGCTATCTTGCCGAGTCCGCCGCCGCCGATTATTCCGCTCATCGCGGAGTAGCCGAGTATGGTGGTTATCGCTATTGTGAAGTTCGAGAGCAGCGAGGGCACGCTCTCGGGGATCATGACCTTGACGATTATCTGCATGGGCGACGCACCCATGCTCTGCGCGGCCTCGATTATGTTCGGGTTGACCTCGCGCAGGCTGCTCTCGACCAGACGCGCCACAAACGGGAACGACGCTATAACGAGCGGGACTATGGAAGCGACGGTGCCGACCGCCGTGCCGACTATAAGGCGGGTCAGCGGGAAGACGAGTATCATCAGTATCAAAAACGGCACCGAGCGCAGGAGGTTGATTATAACGTTGAGCACCTTCATCAGCGCCTTGGGCAGGGGGAGAACTCCGCCCTTTTCGCCCGCAACGAGCAGCACGCCGAGCGGCAGCCCGATGATTATTGCAAAGAGCGTGGAGAGCAGGGTGACATATATCGTCTCCCAAATAGCTAATGGAAATTCGGTTTTCAGTATATCGAGAGCCTCTGTCAAAGCCTCGGAAGTGAATACATTGTCAAACATCTTCAGACCTCCTCAACAAGAATATCCGGCATACTTTGCAGATATTTCGACGCACGTTCAAGCTCGTCGCCCTCCCCGGAGATGCCGAGGAGCATATTGCCGTATACCTTGTCACCGATGCAGCGGGTCGATGCCGCGAGAATGTTGGCGGCGATTCCCTCGTCCATTGCCATCTTGGTTATCAGCGGGGTGTTAGTCGCAAACGCGCCGTTAAAGACGACTCTTATCCTGTGCTCGTCTGAGGCGGGTGAGAAAATTTCATCCGAAGCGTCGGGAAACACAAGGCGTTTTGCGGCGTCCGACTGCGGATGAGCAAAAACCGTGCTGACTTCGCCCTGCTCAACGACTGTGCCGTTGTCGAGAATGGCGACGCGGTTGCAGGTCTCTTCAACAACGCTCATCTGATGCGTGATTATAATGACCGTTATGCCGAGTTTTTTGTTTATGTCTCTTATGAGGTTGAGAATCGAGTGAGTGGTGTTGGGGTCGAGGGCGCTCGTCGCCTCGTCGCAAAGCAGCACCTTGGGATTGGTTGCGAGCGCACGGGCTATGGCTATCCTCTGCTGCTGACCGCCGGAGAGCTGAGCGGGGTAAGCCTTCGCCTTGTCGGGCAGGCCGACTATTTCGAGCAGCTCGAGCGCGCGCTTTTTCGCGTCCTCTTTCTTCATGCCCTCAAGCTCGAGCGGAAAGCAGATGTTTTTCAGGCAGTTGCGCTGCATGAGCAGGTTAAAGCCCTGGAATATCATGGTTATGTTGCGGCGGGCGTCCCTGAGCTGCTTGCTCGAAAGCGCGCCCATGTCCACTCCGTCGATGAGTATCTGCCCCTCGGTCGGGCGTTCGAGCATATTTATGCACCGCACGAGCGTACTCTTGCCCGCGCCGCTCATGCCTATGACGCCGTAGATGTCGCCGTCGTTTATCGTCAGGGAAACATCCTTGAGCGCGTCGAGGGAGCCGTCGGCGGTCTTGAAGGTTTTTGACAGATTTCTTATCTCGATCATTTTATGCCTCCGAACTTCTGGATAAAAAGATAATGCCGGAAAAGCAGCCCGATTAAGAGCAACTTAGCCCGGCATTATATTTTATAACATTTACTTCACTGCGTCAAGAGTGGTCTGCTTGCCGCCGTAGAGAGCCATGGGCTCGACGTGTACATAGCAGACGGTGACGATGTGGGTATTGTTCTGCTTGTTGAAATCATCGAGGTAGGGCTCGTGCTGGAAGTAGTTCGCGTCAATTTCGCCGGACTCAACAACGTTGTTGGGCTGGACATAGTCGGTGAACTCCTTGATGTCAAGGGTCACGCCCTTAGCTGCGAGTATCTCTTTGGCAACGGCGAGGATTTCGGCGTGCGGTGTGGGGGAGGCGGCGACGGTTATCGTCTGACCCTTGAGAGCGTCATAGTTGACGGAGGAATCGTAGCCGTCACCGGGGTTCTTGACAACGCTGATAACAGAGCCGTCATACTTGGAGGCGATGAAATCGGCGACCTTCTTGCTCTGGAGAGCAGCGGAGAGAGCCTTGATCTTGTCGGAATTCTCTGTGCCCTTCTTGGCGGCGAGGATGTTCGAATATGCGCTCGAGGAGCCCTCAATGGCGAGATTGTCCTTTACGGGGTTAAGACCCGCGGAGATAGCGTAGTTCGAGTTGATAACGGCGTAGTCAACATCCTTGAGAACGTTGGGAAGCTGAGCGGCCTCAACCTCTTTGAAGGTGATGTTCTTCGGATTCTCTTCGATGTCTCTTATGGTTGCGGTGATGCCCGCGCCGTCCTTGAGCTTGATTATGCCCTGCTCCTGGAGGAGAAGAAGCGCACGTGCCTCATTTGTAGCGTCGTTGGGAACGGCGATGGTGATGCCCTTGCTGCCCGAAGAGCAGGCGGCGAAGCCGAGGATGCAGCCCAGCGCGAGGACTGCGGCAAGAATGATAGATATTGTCTTTTTCATGTTGGTTGTCTCCTTTGTATTTTAATTTATAAGGTATCGGTTAAGACGGTCTCTTTAATTCATGCGCCTTGCGGCACATTCGCCAATGCCTTATATCAAAGGGCGAAAACAATTTAAGATACTGCATATTTATTCCTCCTCAATGCAAATAAAAAACGGGAAACTTCCTTCGAAGCTCCCCGAATTTCTGCATATATCAGATTTATTCGTTTGACGGAAGCTCGTCGGAAAAAGACATGGGCATATACATGCGCATGGAGAACATGCACATTTCCATCATCATAATGCCGTTGAGCTTTTTCATGACGCTTCCTCCCGTCTCGGTATCTTGTGACTGTATTATAATCCCCTTATGCCTACGCTGTCAATAGGCTTTTATGAAAAAATATGCAATTTGTCCCGATGCACAAAAAAGCAGGCAAAAAACGCCTGCTTTTGAACCGATTGACTTAAAATTCTTGCTTAAACGTCGCCTTTTCGCCTGAAATTGCGTTCCGCCTTGCGGCGCGCCGCGGTCTTTCTCTCCTCGGCGAGCTTCTTTTCGTGTATCTTTTTGCGCACAGACGGGCGGTTCGGATTCTTCGTGCCGGTCACGGTCTTTTTCTTCTTTTCCTTGGGCTCGTGCAGCTCCGGATTCTCTTTGAAGAATATAAGGCTCCCGCCGACGACCTGAACGACCTCGGACTGAGTCTTGGCGGCTATTTCTTCTGCGATTTCGCGCGGGGATTTCGGCGCGGTTTCGAGCAGAACCTTGAGCTTGAGCAGCTCGCGGGAGCGGAACGCGTCGAGCGTCTGGGCTATCAGCGTGTCATTGACGCCGCCCTTGCCGACCTGAAACAGCGGCTCGAGCGAATTTGCCTGCGCGCGCAGCGCGGCTCTCTCTTTGCTTGTCATATAATTTCCTCCAGTTTTTTCGCAAGGAGTCTCAATGCCTTGCCTCTGTGGCTGATGCTGTCTTTTTCTTCTGCGGTGAGCTGCGCCATCGTCTTGCCGGGAAACTCATCGGGCAAAAACAGCGGGTCGTAGCCGAAGCCGCCCTCGCCTTTGGGCTCGAAGGCGATTTTGCCCTCGCACTCGCCGCGCACGGTCATGTGCCTGCCGTCGGGAAAACAGCAGCAGACAGTCGAGACGAAGCGCGCGGTGCGCTTGTCCGCAGGGACATCGGATAAATTTTCGAGCAGCAGCTCATTGTTCTTTTCGTCGTTTCCGTGCTCGCCCGCATATCTTGCGGAATACACTCCCGGCGCGCCGTCGAGCGCATCAACGGCAAGCCCCGAGTCATCGGCTATGCAGGGCATACCGCTCTCTTTGCAGCCGCTGTCGGCCTTCAGAAATGCGTTCTCTTCGAACGTGACCCCTGTCTCCTCAACGTCGGTCAGCTCGACTCCCGCCTCCTCGGCGAGCAGAACGCGCACGCCTATCGGCTTCAATATGCGCTCAAGCTCGGCGCGTTTTTTCATGTTGTGCGTAGCTATGAGAAAATCCATTACTTGTCCTCTTTCTCCTCTTCCTCATCTTCTGCCGGCTCTGCGTCAAACAGACCCTCGGCAAATGCGCGGGCGTTGAACGGGCGAAGGTCGTCCACCTTTTCGCCTACGCCGATGAACTTGACGGGCACGCCCAATTCGTTTTTGATGTTGAGCACAACGCCGCCCTTCGCGGTGCCGTCAAGTTTTGTCAGGATTATTCCCGTTATCTCGGCGACGTTTTTAAACTCCTTCGCCTGATTGACTGCGTTTTGACCCGTCGTCGCGTCGAGCACGAGCAGACTCTCGCGGTCGCTGTAGGGCAGCTCGCGGTCTATGACGCGGTATATCTTCGCAAGCTCCTCCATGAGGTTCTTCTTGTTGTGAAGTCTGCCGGCGGTGTCGCAGATTATTATGTCCGCATTTCTCGCCTTGCCGGCCTGTATAGTATCATATATAACGGCTGCGGGGTCCGCGCCCTCGCGGTGTTTGACTATCTCGACTCCCGCGCGGTTCGCCCATTCCTCAAGCTGCTCTATGGCGGCGGCTCTGAACGTGTCCGCCGCGGCGAGGATAACTTTTTTGCCCTCGTTTTTGTACATTGCGGCGAGCTTGCCTATCGAAGTGGTCTTGCCCACGCCGTTGACGCCGATAACAAGAATGACGGAGGGGAGAGTAATAAGGCTCATCTCCTCGCCGCCCTCGAGCATCTCAGCGACGATCTCCTTTATCTCGTTCTTGACCGCTTCGGGCTTGCGCAGGTGCTTTTTGGCGACGCGCTCGCGCAGCTTCTCGACTATCTCCGACGCGGTCATGCAGCCGACGTCGCCCATGACGAGTATCTCTTCGAGCTCGTCATAGAAATCGTCATCAATCTCCGTCTTGCCGTGGAGCATGGAGTCGATAGCTCCCGACATATTCTCGCGGGTCTTTTTGAGTCCCTTGTTTATTCTTGAAAAAATGCCCATTTTTATCCTCCGTGCGGTCTTAGCCAAGACCGTTTTTTATTCTTTTGACTGCTTCGAGCGTGCGTTCGGGCTCTGCGAATGCGGTCAGGCGAAAATATCCCTCGCCCATTCTGCCGAAGCCCGAGCCCGGTGTCCCGACCACCTGCGCAGAGTTTAAAAGTCTGTCAAACATCTGCCACGAGGTAAGCCCGTTCGGCACTTCGAACCAGATATACGGCGAATTTCTGCCGCCGAAGCAACGGATTCCGACACTTTCGAGTCCGTCCGCAACTGCTTTTGCGTTGCCGAGATAGCAGCTTATATTTTCTTTTATCTGCCGCCTGCCTTCGTCCGAATAGACTGCCTCGGCGGCTCGCTGAGTGATATAGGACACGCCGTTAAAGCGCGTCGCCTGCCTGCGCGCCCAAAGAGCGTTCAGGCTGACCCCGTCGCGGGTGAGCTCGCGCGGTATCACCGTGTAGGCGCAACGCACCCCTGTAAACCCCGCGGTTTTCGAGAAGCTGCGAAACTCGATTGCGCATTCCTTTGCGCCGTCAAGCTCGAAAATGCTGTGAGGAATATCGCCGTCCGTTATGAACGCCTCATATGCGGCGTCAAAGAGAATGACGCTGCCGTGCTCCCTCGCCCAATCGACCCAGAGCTTCAGCTGATTTTTGTTCATCGCCGCCCCCGTGGGATTGTTCGGGGAACAGAGATATATGATATCGACCTCCTGCTTCGGCAGGGGAGGGATGAACCCTCTGTCCGCAGTGCAGTCGAGATACACGAATTTTGAAAAGCTTCCGTTTTCGAGCTTTTCGCCGCCCCTGCCCGCGAGCACATTCGCGTCGGCGTAGACGGGGTAGACGGGGTCGCAGACGGCGACCCTGCATTCGGGCGAAAAGATATCGCCTATGCTGCCCGTGTCGCTCTTTGCGCCGTCGCTGATGAAGATTTCGTCTCTGTCGAGCGTTACCCCGCGCGCGGCAAAATCGTATTTCAATATCTTGTCTGTAAGAAAGCCATAGCCGCGTTCGGGCGGATAGCCTCTGAATGTGTCGGCGTCCGCCATCTCGTCAACCGCCGAGCGCATGGCTTTTATGCACTCAAAGGGCAGGGGACGCGAGACATCGCCTATGCCGAGGTCGATTATATCGGCTTCGGGGTGAGCCGCTCTGTATTCGCCTATCTTGCGGCTCATTGACGAGAAAAGGTAGCTTTGGCGGAGCTTTAAGAAGTTGCTGTTTATCATCATCGGGCGCCTCCGCAGCAAGCAATTTCGCCCGTAAAGACTGTTGCGGCGGGACCCGTCAGATAAACGGCCCCGTCGGCGCTCCAGTTGACCGAGAGCTCGCCGCCGCGAAGGGTGACGGTGATATCCGTATCGCGCTTGCAATAACCGTTGAGAATGCAGGCTGCCGCCGCCGCACACGCGCCCGTGCCGCAGGAGAGAGTCTCGCCCGCGCCGCGCTCCCATACGCGCATTTTTAACGTGTTCTTATCGATGACATTGATAAATTCGGTATTGACGCGTTCGGGAAACAACGGGTCAAACTCAAATTTCGGGCCGATTTTTTCAAGCGGCAGCTCCGCAACATCCGTATCGGTAAAGACAACACAGTGCGGATTTCCCATGGAAACGCAGGTGATTTGGTAGTCTTTGCCGTCGATTTTCACCGGACGCGAGGCGATCGTTTCGCCGTCAAGCTTTACCGGGATCTCTTCGGGTTTTAAGATAGCTTTGCCCATATCCACCTGCACGGAATCGACCTTGCCGTCCGCGCCGATATTTAAGCGTAACGTTTTAATGCCGGACAGCGTGTCAATCGTTAACGGATTACGGCGTTTGATACCGTTATCGTACAGATATTTTCCGACGCAGCGGATGGCGTTTCCGCACATCTTCCCTTCACTGCCGTCAATGTTGAACATCCGCATTTTGGCATCCGCTTTGTCCGACGGGCAGATTAGCACGATTCCGTCGCCGCCGACGCCGAAATGGCGATCGGAAATGCGCACCGAAAGCTCTTCCGGATTTTCGACCGGTGCTTCAAAGCAGTTGAAATAGATATAATCGTTGCCGCAGGATTGCATTTTCGTGAAGGAAAGCTGAAGCTTTTCCTTTCTCAAATGATTGATATCGACCAGCTCGGTGTTGTCCTCGGTAAATTTGCTGGCGATAATGTCCGCGAGTGCATTGGCCGTATCGAGCGCCGTAAGCACCGTAATCCCGAGCAGAATCGCGTGATGATGCAGGCGGATAAAGTCGTTGATCGATTCGAGGTCGGTTTTGCCCGTATAGACGATATAGTCGATTTTCCCCTCATTCATCAGCTTGACGACCGTATCGGTAGCGGAAAGCCGATCCACCACCGTAACGTCCACGCCGAGTTCGGAAATGACTTCCGCCGTGCCTTTGGTGGCATACATCGTACAGCCGAGGTCGGCAAACTTTTTGGCGATCGAAACGATATCGAACTTATCCTGATCGTTGACCGTCATATAGACGCCGACGGGCCGCTGTTCGGAGGGGTGACACATTTTGAACCCCGCGGAGACAAGTCCCTTGAACATCGCTTCCTCGATCGTCTTGCCGATCCCGAGTACCTCGCCCGTGGATTTCATCTGCGGCCCCAGCTGGGAATTGACGTCGTTGAGCTTTTCAAAGCTGAACACGGGCACCTTGACAGCCACATAGGGCGACGCAGGATACAATCCCGTTCCGTATCCCAGCTTTTTCAGCTTCGCGCCCACGATAATCTTCGTCGCCAGCTCCACCATCGGCACGCCCGTCACCTTGGAGATATAAGGCACCGTCCTCGACGCGCGCGGATTGACCTCTATCACGTAAAGCTGACCGCGATAAATGAGTGGAAACCTCGATAATGCGTTCGAGCATGGTATCCTCGAGGTTATAGGGCGGATATACGGCGATCGAATCGCCCGAATGGATACCCGTGCGCTCGATATGCTGCATGATACCGGGAATGAGCACGTCCGTGCCGTCGGAAATGGCGTCCACTTCCAATTCGGTACCCATGAGATATTTATCGCACAAAACGGGATTTTCTATTCCCTGCGCGAGAATGACGTCCATGTAGCGGCTTACGTCCTCCTCGGTGAAGGCGATCGTCATGTTCTGTCCGCCGATTACGTAAGAGGGACGGAGCAGCACGGGATATTCCAGCCGCTCAGCCGCCTTCAAAGCCTCGTCTTTGGTCATGACGGTAATTCCCTTCGGGCGCGGAATGGCGTATTTTTCGAGCAGTGCTTCGAAACGCTCTCTATCCTCCGCCACATCCACACTGTCGGCCGACGTCCCGAGGATACGGATTCCGTGCGTCGAGAAATAGCGGCAAAGATTGATTGCCGTCTGGCCGCCGAACGTAATGATGACGCCGTACGGTTTCTCCACGTCGATGACGTGCTGGACGTCCTCCGCGGTCAGCGATTCGAAATACAGCCTGTCGGCCGTATCGAAGTCGGTGGAAACCGTTTCGGGATTGTTGTTGATGATGACGACTTCGTAACCCAGCTCCTTCAGCGTCCATACGCAATGAACGGAGGAATAGTCAAATTCGATTCCCTGTCCGATACGGATGGGACCCGAACCGATAACGATAATTCTCTTTTTCTCGCTTTTGGCGACAAAGGGTTTCGCCTCGTCGTGGTCGGCTTCGTCGTAGGTCGAGTAGAAATACGGCGTGCGCGCGGAGAATTCCGCACCGCAGGTATCGACCATTTTGAATACCGCTTTTTTATGATACGGCACTTTTTTGCCGCTGAATTTTTCGATATCCTTATCGAGATATCCCAGCTTTTTACCCCTTTCGTAGATTTCGCGGGGCAGCTTGTCCGAAGCGGTATTTTTTCCGCAATCCGCGAGTTCGCTTTCGTACTCGACAAGATTTTTCAGCTTGTTCAAAAACCATCTGTCGATCTTGGTGAGCGCGAAGATTTCGTCCACGGAAATTCCGCGGCAAAGCGCCTGATAGACGACAAACAATCTTTCGTCCGTCTTTTCGGGAAGCCTGGCAAGAATCTCCTCTTTAGACAGCCCGATCTGCTTTTTATGGTTGAGCGTAGTGAGTGAAATTTCCGCGCCGCGCACCGCTTTCATGATTGCCATTTCGAAAGAAGTGCCGATCGCCATGACCTCGCCCGTCGCCTTCATACGGGTGCCCAGTTCGCGCTTGGCGTAAAGAAATTTATCGAACGGCCATTTCGGAAGCTTTACGACCACATAATCGATCGTCGGCTCGAAGCAGGCAAACGTTTTACCCGTGACGTCGTTTCTGATTTCGTCAAGCGTGTAGCCGAGCGCGATTTTCGTCGCCACCTTGGCGATGGGATATCCCGTCGCTTTGGACGCGAGCGCGGACGAACGGCTGACTCTGGGGTTGACTTCTATGACGGAATATTCGAAGGAATCGGGATCGAGCGCAAACTGCACGTTGCAGCCGCCCTCTATCCCCAGCTCGGTGATAATCGCGAGCGACGCGCTGCGAAGCATCTGATATTCCTTATCCGCAAGCGTGACGGCGGGCGCGATGACGATCGAATCGCCCGTATGGATACCGACGGGGTCGAAATTTTCCATGGAGCAGACGGTGAGCACGTTGCCCGCGCCGTCGCGCAGCACTTCGAATTCGATTTCCTTCCAGCCGCCGATGTATTTTTCTATCAGTACCTGCGTAATGGGCGAAAGCATTAGTCCGTTATGGGAAATGCTGCGAAGTTCCTCCTCGTCGTAGGCTACGCCCCCTCCCGCGCCGCCCAGCGTATAAGCGGGCCGCACGATTACGGGATAGCCGAGACGGTTTGCGATCGCGACGCATTCGTCCACAGTATAGGCGATATCGGACGGAACGCAGGGCTGATGGATCTTTTC
>ENA-UESH01001079-UESH01001079.1-human-gut-metagenome-genome-assembly--contig:-NODE-1079-length-20844-cov-8.693263_pt1 | contig 20844 bp, 20 predicted proteins | sample MGYA00243001_ERZ508002 | MGnify/ENA primary metagenome ERZ508002 (study PRJEB26167, sample SAMN06115447) | human gut metagenome | host: Homo sapiens | place: China:Anhui | collected 2015-08-07... | reverse complement strand
ACCCTCTCAGTCTTGCATACGCTCGCCAGCTCCCCCTCTCGGGGGAGCTGGCAAAGCCGTCAGGCTTTGACTGAAGGAGTTCTCTCATCCGAAAAATCTCCGATTGATGTTATTTTCCACAACTTTTTCCCTATCCCTTGACACCGCCGTGCAAGGAGAGTATATTTTTGCATTGCATACAGCACATTTTGCCGTGTTTAAAATAGGAGGAACCCCATGAACAGTTTAAAAGAAGCGTTCAGCATGAAAAATATGCTGAAGAATTTAAATTTCTTCGGTGAGCTGAATCTCGGCCTGATCCTGACGGCGGTCGGCATCGTTTACTTTAAAAATCCCAATCATTTTGCATTTGGCGGCACCTCGGGCCTGTCCATTCTGCTGGCAGACCTGTTCCCTAAGATCAACGTGGGCGGCTTTATGTGGATCATCAACCTGATTCTGGTGGTGCTGGGCTTTGTCTTTCTGGGCATCAAGACCATGGGCTGGACGATCTATTCTTCCTTTGCGCTGTCCTTTTTTGTGTCGGTGTGCGAGTGGCTCTATCCCGTCAACGTTTCCATGAGCGGCGATGCCATGCTGGATCTGGTGTTCGCCGTGTTCCTGCCGGCGCTTGGTTCGGCCATCGTGTTCGACATTGGCGCATCCACCGGCGGTACGGATATTGTGGCCCTGATTCTGGCAAAATATACCTCTATGGAGATCGGCAAAGCCCTGATGGTCAGCGATATCCTCATCGTGCTGGCGGCGGCATGGCGGTTTGGCATGGGCACCGGCCTGTACTGTATCCTGGGCCTGATCGCCAAGAGCTTTGTGGTGGATGGTGCCATCGAGAACATCCGCCTGCGCAAGGTGTGCACCATCGTGACGGCCAACCCGCAGCCCATTCTGGACTTCATCATCAAGGACATGAACCGTTCCGCTACCGTGGAAAAGGCTTACGGCGCTTACACCCACCACGAGTTGAGCGTGCTGGTGACGGTGCTGACCCGCCGTCAGGCCCTGCAGCTGCGCAACTTCCTGCGTGAGAACGATCCCCGGAGCTTTATCACCATCGTCAATTCCAGCGAGATCATCGGCAAGGGTTTCCGCTCCTTTAATTAAAGGCACGGCAGGAGTTCACGCCGCTATTGACGAACCGCTCCAAAAACGATATACTATATTCCGGCGGTGCAGCAGTGCCGCCGGATGCCGGGGTGTTGCGCAGTTGGTAGCGCGCCTGCTTTGGGAGCAGGAGGCCGCGAGTTCGAGTCTCGCCACTCCGACCAGACAAAAATAATCCGAACTTGTTTCCGATAGGAGATGGGTTCGGATTATTTGTTTTCTTCGGAAAACTCAATAGAGGTTCCCGACAGAAGATGAAATCCGAAATCATAGATTGACCGGTACAAACCAAACAATGATTTCAGGGGGACAAGATTATGAAGTACGATGCAAGAGCTTGCAAGTTTAACATGGACACCGGGTGCGTGGAGTTGCTACTCCGGGATGGGCGCAAAATTTCCATTGATTGCACCGGGGTCGAGGATGCGCTGGATGTCACTATGGCGCAGAGGGCAGAATTGGATTACCTCATCTACAACGACCCGCTGGCGTATGCTGAACTGATTCTGAACGGCGAACCGGAGGAATATTTGAAGAACGTGGCTGGGAGTCACGGACTAGAGGACTGAACGCAAAAACAGGGTGCGCCCTGCCGGACGCACCCTGAAAAATCCACACACGATAAGTAAGGCAGGGAGTTCCCCATCGGGAACTTCCTGTTTTTCTTTGCCGGAGAGATGAGCCTGTTCTGCCTGCCACGCAGCAAACTCCCGCTGACCTTCCTCGCTGTTCCAGCAGGCAAGAATCGCCGGGTAGAATGCCCGTGCCAGACGTTCGATGGCTTCATCGGGGTAAGGGGAAAGATTTGTGGATTTTTTCTTCTTGTTCAAACGCACACTCCTCTGATCGTCCCACTGCAGCGAAGGCGGGCGGGAAAATCAGGATTCCATTTCACATCAGGCGCAAGGGCGCGGAAGTTTTCTGCCCTGCACTTGCTTTTGGTGGATTCATTGATGGCTTACAAGTGCCTGTCGTTATGCGGTCTTTTCAGCTTCTTCGATGCTTTCAGAAAGAATCTGCTCCATGCAGGCTTCCAACTCATTCAGGTAGTGGGCTGGCCGCTGCATGGCATAGCGGAGAACTTTCTGCTTTTCTGGGTCAGACAGGTAGCTCTGGTTATTTTTGAGCACTCGTTTCCATGTGTTTCGCATCATTTCTGTGGCCATGCTCAGGGTTTTGTAGACCTTCATGCACTCGTCCGGGACTTGGTAGCCTTTGAACTGTTCGGGGTTGGATATGGGCATCGGAACCGGCTCATCTGCTTTGGGGTCTGCGTTTGCAGTTTCCATCGCTTTCGTAATCTCCGGGTGCATGATCTCAGCAAAGACATCCTGCCGTTTGTCAGGACTGCTCAGCACGAGCTTGGACATTTCTTCGTTGGTGAACTTCACTTCGCCGGAAAAGACTTTCTGCTTGATGCCAGGAGAGAGGTTGTCCGCGATGTCGATGCCTCGTGTATAGTGGCTGGCACGGAGAACAGAGGCACGGCTGACACCGTTTTCTTCTGCGATTCGGTCGCAGGTTTTCTTCCCGGAGTGGTGGTTATCATCGTGAGTACCACCACTTTTCTTTGCTAAAGTGTACTGATTGCCCCGAAAGATTTTTGCAGCCTTCTTCTCGGCTTCGTACTGCTTCCCAAGCAGATAGCGTTTCTGTTCGGGACTCAGGTTTCGCCGTCCCAACTGATTCCGGCAAATCCACGCAATGGCTTCTTCGCGGTTCTCAAATCGGAGCGGCATGGTGGAAAAATAAATCTCAGGATGCTTCTGGAGAATGGCATAACGATTGTGGCCGTCAACAAGGGTGTTGTTCCAAACGATCAAAGGAGAGAGCAGCTTGCCTTCCTTGAGGATGTTCTCTTCCAGCTGCTTGTACTCATCGTCCGTCAGCGGCGGGATCTGATTCTGGAACTCCGGGTCAATTTTCAGATTGATCATACGCACAACTCCTTATCTCTCATGATGCTGCGTCCGTTCGTCCTCACGGAAAAACAGAGCAACATTCTGTTTCGCGTCTTTCAGTTTGAGCAGTTCCTCTTTGGCTTCCTTGTACTGCTCGTAGAATTTTGCCTTTTCGGATGCCAGCTGCGCATACTCGGCTTCCAGCTTTTTCGGGCTGGGCAGCTTTGTGATGTTGTTTGCCTTGAAATAGGCTGCTGCCGCCCGGTACGCTGTCAGCTCTGCACGATGCTGCTCCTCAAAGGCTGCGGGTCGTTTGGCAGTCTTTAACTGCTGTGCGACGCTCTTGGTACTGGCGTAAGCTGCGACGTGATAGCGCAGCTCTTTGTTGGCTTTCATGCGACCTTCGAGATCTTTCACCACCGCCAGCGAATCGTGGAACTTGGTATCAAGCTCTGTAATTCTCTGGTCGAGTGCGCCCTCGTCAGTCAAGCCCTTTTTTTCTAGGAGAATCAAGGTCTGTGCCATGGCTTTGAGGTTGTGTTTTTTCGCCCAACGCTCGTAGCCGATGCCCTTACCCTGCTTCAGCTTCGCTTGGATGTCGATCAGTTTCCCGATGGTATCCTGCTTGAACTGCGCCTTGGGTTTGCGCTCGGTGTTTGCCTGCAACGTGGCAAGCACTGCCGCCTTATCGAACTTGTCACCGAGATGTTTCGCTCGGATAAACTTCGTTCTGCCAGCGGGCAGATAGCTCAGACACCCACGGCTTTCCTTGACGGTGATGCTATACTGCTGCATGAGCCTGTCAGAAAATTCTTCAAAACTCGTTGTGCAGTACAGCACCGAAGAAATCTGTTTCCGTAAAGTGTCTTTCACGGTTTCAAACTTCTTCTGCCGGGGCTGCTGTCCGGCTGCAGTGAGGGCTGCGTTTTCACGATTGAGTTTCAGTTGACCGCGCCGTTTCATCCAATACTCGGCTTCGCTCACACGCTCCTTCGAGCCGTTGAGCAGGTCGATTTGGTACAGTCCGGCACCCTCGCACAGCTCCATGACTTCGACACGGAGGTGCCGCATGGTCTGGGCGGTGCTGGAGTGCTTCATGCCCTCTAGCCAGTCACGGGGTTTCTGCATATAAGGCTTGCGCTCCACCTCCCGTGTTCGGACGCTGCCGATCACGATGTGGACATGGATATTTCCCGAACGGTTATGCCCATCCGGGTGAGTGCAGACGATGGCGGGATGACCGGGGAAGTTGTCCTTGCAGAACTGCAAGTCAAGGGCTTGCGCCCGCTCCATGGTCAGGCCGTTCTCTACTGCGTCCTTCGGGTCGAAGCTGATGATATAATGGTGGGTCTTCACGTCCGCAGACTGTTCGTAAAAGAGTATTCAACAAATGACACGGCAACTGGATGTCAGGATTGGTTACTGTTCACTCCGCTAGGCCTAAAAAGCATTAAGTCCCATGACCACACCGCCGAGGTGTTGGCCATGGGACTTTTTGTGTCTGGGAGCGGCACACCTCTATCGAGGTGTAACACACTAGACTTTGTTCCAAAGTCGTGTGCCAAAGGAGATTACGCTCCTTTGAAATTTCCGTCATCATAGAGGAAAGAAACAATCTATTAACTTTCCCATGCAGCAACAATGCTTCTTTCTGGGTTTTGAGGGTCAATAGTCACCTTTATAGGTGTTCCCTTGCTCACGAGAGGGTTGAACCAAAACCAATGGGACTGTCCATAATAAGTGTCTTTTCCAATCTTGTATTGGTACCGAATCACCCAAGGATAAATTACATCTTCATCAGCAAGGTGATAGGTACTCATGTGGAATTTTATGTGAACCCTTTTTACTGCATTAACTTTTCCGGAAACAATCTTTCCGTTTTTCAGCAGGTCTGCTTTGCGGATGTCTGTAATCCATGCTACCCCGATAATTGCCATAGCAATAAGCCACGCAGCTATGAGTGCCCCGATTCCAACTTGCTTATAGGCGATAGAAATCAGAAAAGCAACAAAAATCCCAACAGCACCAAGAATATGGAGCAAATCTTTAGAAAAGAACTTATGGATTTTTTTCATGGAAAGACACTTCCTTTCTCGGTAGACAACATTATTTGTTCTATTGTATCATATGCTCTGTGTTTTTTCAAACCAAGTCAAGTGATTGGTGAAACGACATGAAATAATTGCATCTCACGACAGGTCACCGAAGATAATTGGATTTTTGCAAAAAAGAGGAGTAGTGTATCGTCGAAGGATGTGTTATACTCAGTCCATGGAACAATTATGAACTTTATTGTTACTCGGCAGGGTTTGGGGCAGGCACGCCCCAACAAGAAGCACTTCGGAAACGCACGAGCGTTGCAGAAGTGAAGTCCCGGTGGAGCACAACATTTTCAAGAATTGAAAGTTTGTGGCCACGGGACGGTTCTTGACCTCTACCGCTGCGCTCAAAATCAACTTTCGACAAATGTTTCCGAATTGTTAAGGCGTAAAAATAAGTAGAGGTTGTGCTGCTCATGTATGTGGGTCACCGTTTACTCCGAACGAAGTTCCTGCCCCTGTTTTGCAGCGGCGTTGACGAAAAGTCGGTATCACGTCCGGTCGGCTCATGAAATTTTCAAGGTGCAATCTTCCCTGAAAAAGAAAAATACCGCCCACGCAGCGCAGCGATGATTTTGTCGGGTGAATCGGCGGCAAAATGAATCGGGTGTGTTGCGGGGCGGTAGCTTCTTTCGTGGATTTTTCCTTCACTGAAGTGGTGGGTCTCACGGTGATAACCAACCACTTTTGCAGAAGATTTGCAATCAATCTACAAGTTCAGTGGGATTTGTGATAGAGAATATCATGGTTCGTAGAGTACGTCAAGATGATTCCGAAGAAATTATTTATGAATGGAGACAATAGTAAGACTTCTATTATGAATATGATACACTTTACATCATGAAAGAATTTAAGCTGCACAAAGATGATTCAAGCCGATGTGCAATATGCACAATAAGTTTTCTACAGCAAAATACAGATGTGGTCATTTAGCTCTTTTACCAGACAACTTTTTTTGTAAAATAAAAAAATTTGTTGACTTGAAATTGCTTGAAATGTTATCTTGTTGGTAACAAAAGCACGGTGAAGTGCTTGCTACCACACGAAAAGGCAAAACAAAAAAGGAGAGTAAAATGATGAAAAAGCGTATTGCGGCGTTGGTCACCGCCGGTGTCCTTGCTTTGTCGATGCTTACCGGCTGCGGAAGCAAACAGGAGAGCTGGAAAGTTACCTGCCCGTGGGCACCGTCTGGTGTAGCAGCGATGGTCAGCCAAAAGGCTGCTGCCAAGTCCCCTGATTATTCTGATAATAAAATCACACTGGTTGCTGAAGCCGTCAAGGGCGATGCTGCTACTGTCAACACTTGGGTGTCCAGTACTAAGGCAAATGATAAGGAACTGGTCTTCGCCGGTGAAGGTCTGTTCGCCATTACCGAGACTCTGGATCCGGCCAAGCTGCAGTTCAGCTACGACGATTTCGAGTTCGTGGAGAACTTGTACTCCTCCGTCTTCGTCCTGTCCGCTGATTCTTCACTGAACCTCAAGAATCTGGACGATCTGGAGGCCTATGTCAAGGCAGGCAACCCCGTATCCGTGGCCGTTAACGGCGCTACCGGCTCCGAGGCTTTCCTGGCAGCGGCTCTGTTCGGCTCTATGGGTGCCGGCGACCAGCTGAAACTGACTCCGTACCAGTCCGCTGCGGAGGCTGCACAGGCTGTAGCTAAGGGTGAAACGAACTTCGCGGTCTCTCACCAGTCTCAGATTCTTGAGACCTACCAGCAGGGCGGCGTTGATGTGGTCTGTGCATTCGATGACAAGGCTATCGAAAACGGTCCCTTCGCAGGTGTTGAAGGCGTTGGCTCCAAGGGCTATCCTTTCTTCCGCAATCGTTGCTTCGTGATGGCTCGCAAGGGTACCGATGCCGCGAAGGTTGCAGAACTGAAGGAGCTGTACGACAAGATCCTTGCCGATCAAGAAATGGTCGAGTGGTTAAACGATACCATGCTGCTGGAAGTTGATACGATGAGTGAAGATGACGTCAAGGCTCATATCGAAAACGTCAAGAGCATCGTCGAGCAGTATAAGGACATCGTGGCAGGCTGATAAAAAGTCCTCATAGCGACAAAAAGCTGAAGCAGGGGAAGGGGATGACACCGTCCCCTGCTTTTATATTTAAAAAGGAGTGGAAACAGGTGAAAAATCTGATAGAACGCATCGAAGCAAGACTGGATGACTGGGGCGCGAAGCTCGAGAAGAAGAACATCGAGTACCCTGTTGATTTGATCTGCGGCATTCTGTTTCTGGTCATCGGCATTGTACTGCTGCTCATCATGCCCCGGCAGGTGCAGATTTCGGAAAAGGACGTTGTGAACGGCCGCGCCTTCCCGACGATGCTGATCTGGCTCATGCTGGCCATGAGTGCCCTTCTGGTAGGCCGCGAGGCATATAACATGGTAATGCACCGCCCGGCCAAGACTAAGATGCTCAACCTTCTGGTGGAGGTCAAGGCTCTGGTAATCGTCCTTATTCTGGTGGTCACTTACCTGCTGGCGGAGGTCACAGACCTGTTTGTGGTGGGTGCTGTATTCTGCGCGGTGGCATTCCTGCTGTTTTTCCGCTGCAAGAAGCCCCTCTACTACGCCATCACCGTCTCGATGGCGGTGCTGATCTGGGTCGTGTTCCACTTCGTGCTGAATGTTAGTTTCTGAGGAGGCAGAATATGGGTTTGTTTGACTTTATCGGCCCGGCCTCCGGGCTGCTTTTTACCCTTGAAAATATCATATGGATCAACCTCGGCGTCTTCATCGGCTGCGTATTTGCCGCCATTCCTGGCCTGAGTGTCATCCTCTGCATCATCCTGTTTCTGCCTGTTACCTACACCATGAAGGCCATTCCCGGCATGATGTTCCTTCTGGGTATCTACTGTGCGGGTGGATACGGCGGCTCGGTGTCGGCTATCCTCATCAACACCCCGGGCACGCCCCACGCGGCGGCTACTATGCTGGACGGTCATCCACTGTCCAAGATGGGCCGCACCAAGGCGGCTCTTAAAATCGCGCTGTATGCCTCCACCTTCGGTGGCATCTTCTCTGCACTGGTGCTGCTTTTCCTCGGCCCGCAGGTGGCCAAAATTTCGGCACAGCTGGGCACGGCGGAGTACTTCATGGTCTGCCTGTTCGGCATGACCATCATCGCAGGCGTTTCGGGCAAGAGCCTCGTCAAGGGCATCATCGCCGCTTGCCTCGGCCTGCTCATCTCCTGCGTGGGTGCAGACCCCATGACCAGCTATGACCGCTTTACCTTCGGCGTCCACCGCCTGTATCTGGGCCTCGATCTTGCCGTTACCCTCATCGGCCTGTTCGCACTGGTGGAAATCATCGGCAAGGCGGAGCTGAAGCGGAGCGAGCTGAACCTCCACGCCGGAAAGATCGGCAACGACGACGGCAAGATCACAAAGGATGAGTACAAGCGGATGCTCCGCCCGGTGCTCATCGGCTCTCTCATCGGCTCTTGCGTGGGCATCGTGCCCGGCACCGGTGCATCGGAGGCCTCTTGGTTCTCCTACAACACTGCAAAGAATATGTCCAAACACCCGGAAGAGTTCGGCCACGGTTCTGTGGAGGGCGTTGCGGCGGCGGAGTCGGCCAACAACGCTGTCTGCGGTGCGACCCTCATCCCCCTGCTGACGCTGGGCATCCCCGGCGACGGCTGCGTGGCCATTATGCTGTCCGCTCTGATGATCAACGGCCTGAACCCCGGCCTCTCGCTCTTTACCACGGATGGTGCGATCATGTACGCCATCATGCTGGGTCTTATCCTTGTGAACATCTTCATGTTCCTGCAGGGCAAGTACCTGACCAGCCTGTTTGCAAAGGTCGTCTCCATCCCCCAGCAGATCCTGACCCCTATCATCGTCATCTTCTGCTTTGCCGGTGCTTACTCGGTGAACAGCAGCTATTTCGACCTGAGCGTTGCGCTGGTGTTCGGCGTGATGGCGTGGTTCATGCGCAAGCTGGAGCTGCCTGCTGTCCCTGTGCTGCTGGGCATGGTGCTGGGCAATATGACGGAGACCAATTTCCGCCGCGCCCTGCTCATCTCGGACGGAAGCCCCAGCATCTTCTTCGACAGCGTGTACTGCTGGATCTTCATTGCGCTGATCGTAGTGGTCATCCTCGGCATCCTGCGCGGCAAGATGAAGGAAGCGAAAGTGAAACAGTAAAGAAAGGGAAAAAATCGTGGCATATAACATCATCTTTTATTTCAGTGACCAGCAGCGCTGGGACACCTGCGGCTGCTTCGGTCAGCCGCTGAATATCACGCCCAATCTGGACGAGCTGGCAGCGGAGGGCGTGAAGTTTGACAACGCCTTTTCGCCCCAGCCGGTGTGCGGACCCTGCCGCGCCCTGTTCCAGACCGGTAAATACCCCACCGAGACCGGCTGCTTCCGCAATAATCTGATGCTGCCCTCCCAGATCAAGACGCTGGGCGAGTACATGGAAAAGGATGCCGGTTATGAGACGGCCTACATCGGAAAGTGGCATCTGGCCTCGGACGGCGAGCTGGAAAAAAAGCCCACCGTTGACCACACCATCACCGCTGTTCCGCTGGAGCTGCGCGGTGGCTATACCGGTTACTGGCGTGCTGCGGATGTGCTGGAGTTCACCTCCCACGGCTACGATGGCTATGTGTTTGATGAGAACAACAACCGCATCGATTTCAAGGGCTACCGTGCCGACTGCATTAACCAGTTTGCGCTGGACTATCTTGACCAGTATGCCGGCGAAAAGCCCTTCTTCATGACCGTGTCGCAGATCGAGCCGCACCATCAGAACGACCATAATCACTACGAAGGCCCCAACGGTTCCAAGCAGCGATTCGCAGATTTTGTTCTGCCGGAAGATCTGAAGGCTCTGGGTGGAAACGCAGCGGAAGAGTACCCGGATTATCTGGGCCAGTGTGCCAGCCTTGATGAAAACCTTGGTAAGCTGGTGTCAAAGCTGAAAGAAAAAGGCCTGTATGATAATACAGTTATCCTCTATGCTTCCGACCATGGCTCTCACTTCAAGACCCGCAACCGTGACGCGCACCTGAACGGCTATGATGATTACAAGCGCTCCTGCCATGACGGTTGCCTGCATGTGCCGCTGGTCATCTGTGGCGGCCCGTTCAAGGGTGGCAAGGAGATCACCGACCTGGTCAGCACCGAAAGCATTCCCAAAACTCTGCTGGCTCTGGCAGGCGTGGATGTCGGTGATAAGATGATCGGTGAAAATCTGCTTGACGTTGTGGAAAAGAAAAACCATAATAGAGTCAATGAGGTCTATGCACAGATTTCGGAAAGCCGTTGCGGACGCTGCATCCGTACTGCAGATTATATGTATTCTGTCTATGCACCCGGCGTCAACGGCGGCGAGGCTGCGGCATCCGATGTTTATGCAGACGACTTCCTTTACGATATGCAGAAAGACCCGTGGCAGCTGAACAATGTGGTCGCGGATCCTGCATATGCTGCGGTCAAGGCGGAACTTCGTGAACGTCTGCTGAATTGGATTCAGCACGCGGAAGGCAGCCGCCCCACTATCACCGACTGAAAAGGAGCGCTTGCCCATGCTCTCGGCTGTTGAGAAAAAATCCGATCAGGTTTATCGCTGGCTTCTGGCTTATATTGACGAAAACAAATTTTCCGGGAACCAGCGTTTGCCTTCGGAAAATGCGCTCTGCCGGAAGCTGGGTGTCAGCCGAGAAACGATACGAGTGGCCATCGACCAGTTGGTAGCAGAAGGACTCGTGTACAAGCTCAAGGGAAGTGGGACTTATTTCCACCGGGAAAAAGTAATGACGCGGGATTTGAACACAGATGATGCCCTTTATAAAATCGGCCTTGTCCTGCAGGGACAGGATACAAGTGCCAATTCGGGATTAATCGAAGGGGTTCGCAGTGTTCTGACGCAGGAGCAGGTTGACCTCCATGTATTTCTGACCGATAACAAATTCTGCAACGAACGCCGCTGTCTGGAGACTGTGGTACATCAGAATTTTCACGGTTTCATCGTGGATGGTGTCAAATCGAGCATCCTCAGCCCAAATTTTGACTGCTACAAGGAGCTTTACCGACGTAAGATCCCGGTGATATTCTACAACAACTTCTATCGGAACTTGCGCTGCCCCCGCGTAACGATCAATGACATCGAATGTGCCCATCAGCTGATAGGACGCCTGATGGATGCCGGACACAGCCACATTGCAGGCATCTTCGTGTACGACAACTACCAGAGCGTAGAAAAGTTTCAAGGCATGGCGGAAGCGATGCGAAATCGTGGTTTGGAACTGAACGATGATTACATCAAGTGGTGTATTTCGGACGAAGCCCACAACGAAAGCTATGTCCGTTCCATTGAAAGATTTCTGAAGAGCATCCCTAAATGCACCGCTATCGTCTGCTGCAACTACATCATCTATCGGCTGGTCATGAAAACCCTGCAGAAAATGGGGAAGACTGTACCCGAAGATTATTCGCTGGTCTGTTTTGATTATTCCGAAGAAACTTATCGGCAGGAGGATGTTACCTGCTCCGTGGAGCAAGGCTTCGAGATGGGACGTCAGCTTGCGCTGCGGCTTATGGAGATGATTTCCACCGGCGAATGCGATGACCGGAACTACACTTATGTCATGAAGCCCATCCTCTACGATGGCCATTCCATCCGGAAGATCAAAAAGGTAAAATAAAGATTCTCCCGGAGGCAGTACTGCTCTCCGGGAGAATCTCTTTATCGGTTTTGTTGTGCCAGAAAATGTGCAGCAGTATGCAGGCGCGGAAGCACATAGGCAAAGAACTGCTTATACGCTGCGCAAAAGCGGTTGCTTCCAGAGGCATCCCAATCTCGCTTGCATCCGCCCCGGCAGAGCAGCTGATAAGCACATGCTGCGCATTCCGCCGGGCGTTTGCGGCCCTGTGCCAGAAATGTCTGGCTTGTGGGAGAATCAAGCGCATCTTCAACGGTACAGTGGCTCAGATTTCCAAGCTTCCACTCATCCAGAACATAAAAGTCACAGGGATAAAGGCTTCCGTCACCTTCTACGGTAAGATAATGTCCACAGGAACCGGAGGAAGCGCAGGAGGTAGGCGGCATTCCCAGCAGGATACGCAGATAGTCCTCAAAATTGCGAACGCTGATATAATTGCCTCGTTGCAGCTGCTGATACCAAGTATCAAAGACGCCGCACAGAAAACGACCATAAAGTTCCGGCGTTAGAGAATATGCCTGCCCTCCAATCGTATCAAGTGGGTCAAGACATGGGATGAATTGCAGATTGTGCTGTCCCAACTCGCAGAGGCTTTTGAAGGCTCGCTGCGGCTTTCTGGCCAGCTGTCCGGTCACAACACAGAGCAGATTCGTTTCGACCCTGTAGGCATCCAGCAGCGCAAGCGCATGAGTTACTTTATCCCATGTGCCCTGCCCAGCTGCGTCCAGCCGATAGAGATCATGGTTCTCCTGTGTGCCGTCCAGAGAGAGGCCTACGAGGAAAGAGTTGGCTTTGAAAAAGGAAGCCCACTCTTCATCCAGACAAATGCCATTGGTCTGGATGCTGTGGAACACAGAGATATTGCGCTGCATGGAACGCTCCGTTTCCAGAAAGAACCGGAAGAAATCCAACCCGGCAAGAGTCGGTTCGCCGCCCTGAAACAGAAAATGGACGCTGCCGCCTTCCTCTGTGGCTGCAAAAGCCTTTTCAACCAGTTCTCCTGCCATTTCATGGGAAAGCAGTCCCATATTTTTGCAGGCTCGGCTGTTGGAAACATCGTCATAAAAGCAGTACCGGCAACGCAGATTGCACAGGCTGGACGCTGGCTTGACGAGAAATGTATTATGTTTCATAGAGATTCCCTCCGTGCTTCGCAGTTCTTAAAACAAGGATACCGGAAAATACGGGCTTTCGCAAGCAGTAACAGTTAAAAGCTGTTTGAAATAGTAAGAAAACAAATATAGTTGTCCGAAAATCAAAAAAGGAGAAGAAAACTTGTATGGATGAAAATAAAACATACGGTACACGGTTAGCACGGCTTTGGAAGCTGTTTTTGAGTACGCTGTACATTAGCAGCTTTACCTTCGGCGGCGGCTTTGTCATCGTGACCTTTATGAAGAAAAAATTTGTAGATGAGCTGCACTGGATCGATGAACAGGAAATGCTGGATATGACAGCGTTGGCGCAGTCCTCTCCGGGCGCAATCGCGGTCAATGCTGCAATTCTGGTAGGCTGGCAGGTAGAAGGCTTGATTGGAATGATCGTGGCAGTGTTGGGCACCATCATCCCACCTATGGTCATTCTTTCAGTCATTTCTGTGTTCTACAATGCTTTTGCCACCAATCGCTATATCGCGTTGTTACTCAAGGGAATGCAGGCTGGTGTGGCGGCGGTCATTCTGGATGTTGTATTCGACCTCGGCGGAAAGGTGCTGAAGACCCGCTCATGGGTGTATATTGTCCTGATGGTCGCAGCGTTTGTCGCAAATACGGTGTTTGATGTCAATGTGGTGGTGGTCATCCTTGCCGCTGCAGTATTCGGCGTGGTGCTGGCTCTGGTCCAGTGGAAAAAAGGTGGTGCAAAATGATCTACTTACAGCTTTTTCTCAGCTTTTTGCAGGTGGGTATGTTCAGCGTAGGCGGCGGCTATGCGGCCATGCCGCTGATCCAGAGCCAAGTGGTGGAACAACATGGCTGGCTGACGATGCAGGAGTTTACTGACCTCATCACGATTGCAGAAATGACCCCTGGTCCCATTGCGGTCAACTCGGCAACTTTTGTTGGTTTGCGTATCGCGCAGGTACCCGGAGCCATCATTGCAACACTAGGTTGCATTACACCGGCGCTGTTCTTTGTTTCACTTCTATCCTACATCTATCGTAAATACAAGGATATTTCTCTGCTGCAAAGTGTTCTGGCCTGCCTGCGTCCGGTCATTGTAGCACTTATCTTTGGTGCAGGTCTTTCTATACTGTCTATGGTGGTGTTCGGAGAGAGTGCAAAGACGCTCGCCAACGTAGACTGGATCGGCATCGGCAGTTTTGCATCGGCATTTTTTGTGCTACGGAAGCTCAAGTGGAATCCCATCCTGACCATGTGCCTGTGCGGCGTGGCCGGGCTTGGACTTCACATTTTGCTCGGAATATAATCTTAAGACAATTTGTCTGTTGGAATCATGAAAATAAATCATTGGGCTTGCAATCAGGGCAAAACTGTGGTATATACATTATACGAAACATTGCTTTAATGAACGTATTACCGTTCAATGACGTATAAAATGGAGGTGCTCGCCATGACCGCCGTGATCTATGCTCGCTATTCCTCGGACAACCAGCGCGAAGAATCCATCGAAGGCCAGATCCGGGAATGCACGGCTTATGCCGAGAAAAAACGGCATCACCATCGTCAAGCACTATATTGACCGTGCTATCTCCGCCAAAACGGACAACCGCCCGGAATTCCAGCAGATGATTAAGGACAGCGACAAGAAGCTGTTTGACATTGTGCTGGTCTGGAAGCTGGACCGTTTTGCCCGGAACCGCTACGACAGTGCCCGGTATAAGACCCAACTCAAGAAGAACGGTGTCAAGCTTATGTCTGCCACCGAGATCATCTCCGAAGGACCGGAGGGCATCATTCTGGAATCGGTGCTGGAGGGCTATGCGGAGTACTACTCTGCCGACCTTGCTGAAAAGGTTGTCCGCGGACAGACGGAGAACATCCTGAAAGGACGCTGCAACGGTGGTCGTGGAACATTTGGCTATACGCTGGATTCTGAGCGGAAATTTCACATTGACCCGCTTGCCTCTCCTTTTGTGCTGGAATCGTTCAGGAAGTACCGGGATGGTCTTACAATGAAAGAGATTCGGGACTGGCTGAATGAAAATGGTATCAAAAATCCGGTGGGCGGTGCGTTTACTTATAACAGTGTCGAACACATGCTCAAGAATCGGCGGTACATCGGAGAATTGAAATTCCGGGACGTGGTCGTGCCAGATGCAATTCCGCCCATCGTGCCGCTGGAACTTTTCGACGATGTGCAGGAGAAGATGTTGAAAAACAAGAAAGCCCCTGCCCGGAGAAAGGCAGAGGATGATTACCTTCTGACCACCAAGCTGCACTGCGGTTACTGCGGGGCGCTGATGTTTGGTGAGAGCGGCACGAGCCGGACGGGCGAAGTTCACCGCTATTATAAATGCGCCACCGCCAAAAAGCACAAGGGCTGCAAGAAAAAGACCGTCCGCAAACAGTGGCTGGAAGATCTGGTGGTCAACCAGACCATGCAGCTTGTCCGGGATGATGCCGCCATGGAATCCATCATCGCCAAGGTTATGGAACTGCAAGACCGGGAGAACACCAATCTTCCCCTCTATGAGAAGCAGCTCCGGGATGCGGAATCGGGTATCCAGAATATGCTCAATGCGATTCAGGCCGGAATCCTCACCAGTTCCACCAAGGAACGATTGGAGCAGCTGGAAGAAACCAAGCGTGAGCTTGAAGCCCGCATTGCGGAAGAAAAGCTGGCGAAGCCGAAAGTGACGGAAGAGTTCATCCGCTTCTGGCTTCTCCGGTTTCGCAAGCTCAATATGAGCCAGAAAGACCAGCGGCAGGCATTGGTGGATACGTTCATCAATTCGATTTATCTGTATGATGATAAGGTTTTGATAACCTTTAATTATAAAGAAGGTACACAGACCATCACATTTGAAGAAGCGGCTCAAGCCGCATCAAAGGGAAATGGTTCGGATTTGGATTGCTTTACTGCACCAAGAAAAACCAGTACACGTTGTGTACTGGTTTTTCTTTTTGTCTGCACGATGGAAGGGGCTCGAACAGGGCGGCGGCGCGCAGCTCCGCAAGCAATCAGCCCAGTGCAACAACGACGACCGCAGCCTGCGGCTGAAACAGGGTAACCGTCAAATCTCCCGGCGGATGGACACCCATGGGATAATAGTAGTGGAACGTTTCGCGACGTTCCACTACTATTAACATCAGGGAGGACACCATGACATCAACAGAGCTAAAGCACCAGGCACGACAACAGAAATGGGTGGCAGCGATTCAGAATTGCAGAAGCAGCGGTCTTCCGGTACGGCAGTGGTGCAAGCAAAGAGGAATCACACCATCTACATACTATCGTTGGGAACGGGAAGTGCTGTCCATCGCAGATGCGGCACCGGAATTCCCCGGGGCACCTGCGTTTGCAGAGTTACCAGCACCGAAACAGCAGGATCGGAACGTTTCAGAATGTTCCGCCACGCTGCGGATCGGCAATAGCAGCATTGACTTCTATCAAGAGCTGAGTCCGGACCTGCTGAAAGCCCTGGTCGAGGCGCTGCGGCCATGCTGAACGATTTTTCCGGAGCGGATCGGGTCTATATCGCCTGTGGCTATACCGATCTGCGTAAAGGCATAGACGGTTTGGCCCGGATGGTGCAGCAGCAGTTTGAATTGGATCCGTTCACCAACACGCTGTTCCTGTTCTGTGGGCGGCGCAGAGACCGGATCAAGGGACTATACTGGGAAAAGGACGGGTTTATTCTGCTCTACAAGCGGCTGGAACAGGGTGCATACCAGTGGCCGAGAAGTGAATCTGAAGTACGGTCACTAACGCCGCAGCAGTACCGCTGGCTGATGGAAGGCTTACAGATCGAGCAGCCAAAAGCCCACCGCCCAGTATCTGGGCTGAGCATAATATAAGGCAGATTAAATTTCCGAAAAGCATCGAAAACACTGGCTTTTTGACACTTTTTGTGGTATAATTTTCACATGGAAAACGAGAAGAGAATTGCCACAAGTAACGCTGAAATGGTGACCATTTCACGCGCGGAATATGAATCTCAGCAAACTCAGCTCACTGAACTCAAGCTCCAGAACCAATGGCTTCTGGAGCAGTTGGGTCTTGCGAAAAAGCGGCAATTCGGCTCCTCCTCCGAGAAGTTGCAGGAGGGCCTGATGGATCAGCTTTCGCTAAGCTTCAATGAGCTTGAAGCCTACGCCTATGGCACCAAATCCGCTACGCCGGAGCAGGTTGCCGTGAAAGCCCATGCGCGCAAGAAGCAGTCCGGCAGCGTGACCGAGATCGTTCCGGAGGGCACACCCACTGAAGTGGTGGAGCACCGTCTGAGCGAAGAAGAGCTGATCTGCTCCGCCTGCGGCAGCAAAATGGAGGAGATCGGCAAAGAGGTCCGCCGGAGCCTGCAAATGGAGCCTGCCCGGTTCTGGATTCGAGAGGATGTCTACTATACCTACGCCTGCAGGAAGTGCGAGCAGGACAGCGGCGAGGCCAACATCCTGAAAACACCGAAGGAGCCTGCGCTGCTGCCCGGCAGCTATGCTTCCGCGGAGGCGGTAGCGCATATTGCGGTACAGAAGTTTGTGATGTATTCCCCGCTGTACCGGCTGGAGCAGGAGTTTCACCGCCAGGGATTGAAGCTCTCCCGGCAGACCATGTCCAACTGGCTGCTGAATGTCTCTGATACCTGGCTGCAGCCCATCTACGAGGTGCTGCACCGGCAGCTCTGCAGGGAGAAAGTTCTCCATGGCGATGAGACGACGCTGCAGGTACTGAAAGAACCCGGGAAGGCGGCGACCAGCAAGTCCTACATGTGGCTGTACAGGACCAGCGGCTGTACGGAGCATCCGATTGTCCTGTATGAATACCAGCCGAACCGGAAGGCAGAGCACGCGGAGGAGTTCTTAAAGGGCTTCTCCGGCTGGCTCCATGCGGATGGATACCATGGTTACCACAGGCTGCCGGAGAATATCCGGGTGGTTGGCTGCTGGGCCCACGCGCGGCGAAAATTTGATGAGGCGCTGCAGACGCTACTGCAGGAAAAGCGAAAAGATTCTCTGGCAGCGGCCGGCGAGTGCTACTGCTCAAGGCTGTTCCAGTTGGAAAAGTCTTTCGCAGAACTGACACCAGAAGAACGACATGCTAAGCGGCTGGAACAGGAAAAACCGGTTCTGGACGCTCTATTGGCGTGGGCAAATGCGGCCAGCGGCAAGGCGGCACCAAAGTCCGCTCTGGGTAGGGCGCTGCACTATCTGCTGGAGCAGTGGCCATACCTGATCCGTTATCTGGAGGATGGGCGGCTGGAACTGAGCAACAACCGTGCTGAACGCAGCATAAAGCCTTTTGTTATGGGCCGCAAGAATTGGCTGTTTGCCAATACACCGGGCGGCGCACAGTCCAGCAGTGTGATCTACAGCCTGATTGAGACAGCGAAAGAAAACGGATTAGATCCGTACCGTTACTTGCTCTGGGTTCTGCGGAATGCTCCCGCTATGAGCCAGATGGACGAGGCTTGGGCCGAACAACTCTTGCCTGCCAGTGCACCCCAGGAATGCAGAATACCAAAAGAATGAACATCTCTGGCCCAGCTGCGGTTGCTAAGCCAGAGATGCTTTTTTATGCGCCGGGAGATTTGACGGTTACGAAACAGGGAGGAGTTGTTGGGGCCGCGTTCTGATTTTTCAAAGCCCTGCCAAGGGGCCGCGGAAAAATCAGCTAACGCAACCCGTTGCTGTTGCTTAGCCCGCGGGTCCCAACGGTTAGGAATGTCTACTGTGGAAGCTGTAGATCGAAAGATTTCATGGCTTTTTTGTTTTGTAAGCCATGGGTGCACGGTTTCTGCACGGTTTTTGCACGGTCGGTGTTATCCATGTCCGATTATGTAGGGCGCTGTATTGCATTGCAATCAGTGCCCTTTTTTGCATCAGGTGAGCAGTGCCAAGCGCAGCTTTGCCTTCATTTCCGGGTCGGCATCCTTGAGCAATTCCAAAAGAGCCGTCATGGAGATGGTGGGTTCGCCTGCGGCGGGTACAGCCTGCGGGCTGGGGCTTTCTGGCTTGGCATAGAAGCCGCTTTCAAACTTCTTGCCCAGCTCCACACGGGAGGACTGCTGGATATGGGCGTAGGTGTTCACCAGCATATCGCACTGGCATGACCGGTCGTTCCCTGCACGGCTTTCACATCACCGTCGGAGATCATCAGCTGATAGGTGGCACTGGAATGCCGCAGACCATGAAAGACGATGCGAGGGAACTCTGGGTGGGCATCCTGCCATTTCAGAAACTTCTTGCGGATGAGTGCCGGCTCCACCGCCAGGCCGTTGGGCAGACGCAGGAGCATCCCGCTGTTGCGGTATCGCTCCGGGTCAAGGGCTTCTTCCCGTTTCAAGCGTTCCAGCCACTGTTTCAGCTCCTCCCGCAGGGCGGTGGTCATGAAGATGGTGCGGCAGGACGGAGAACGAACACCATTGGTTCCTCCGCAAGCCTGCGCTGGGTGGACGGAGACCGTTAACTGCACGCCCATCTGCGCATCCTTCTGCCGCAAAACAGGTGCTTGCCGGAGCCTCTCGCAGCCCCTTTTCCGCATCAGCCGGAACCAAGGTGTAACACACTAGACTTTGCAGGCAAAGTCGTGTGCCAAAGGGGTGCTGCCTCTCGCCTGTCGGCTCGGTCAGGTGCTTCAAAATGTGCTGCATTTTGAGGTCGCCACTGGCGACCCGCACCCCTTTGGAAACCCAAGAGAAACGCCCATCAACTGCGCTGCTCGTCCTCGGCCAGTGCGCTGATCCGCTTGCCCATGGCCTTGACCAGCGGAACGACAAGCGCATTCACCATGGTGAAATAGCGCAGTCGTTTGTGCATTTGAGATGCGCTTGGCATATCCGAGGAACGGATGGAGAGAATCGGGATAGAAACAATCACTCAATCGACCAAGTTTCTTGCAAAATCAAAAAGACGACTACAAAGGGGTTGTATTCTGTGTTATAATTGCTTTACAGCGTTGAAAAGGAGGAATCTATAAAATGAAAATTCTAGGAGTGCTTCTTGCGTTTGTCGGTTTTGCGCTTGGAATATATGAAATAATCAATACGCTTAGAGGAAAAGAAAATAAAAGGATATTGTGTGGCGTAGCGATAGCATATCTTGGCTACGGTGTGTGCTATTCAGTGTCTCAAAAAGATTTGGGGTATCTTGGTGTTGCATTTTTATTTGGGTTGATTTTTTATGCAATAAGAGTTATGTGCGTTCTCTTGAGGATGGCTGCTAAGCGTGAAAAACGCAGTCTTAAGAATGATTTGATAGTGCTGGCTGTTCTGTTGGTAGGTTTTATTGCCGGAATGATGCTTCCATATGATAAGGAAGAAGAAGCTAAAAGAACTGCAGAATCAGTCGCTAGTGTGATGGAAAAAGCGGCACTTCCGCTTGCAGGCCTTGATTATACACTGGATGATGTGAATTGACTAGAACAGACCGATGATTGGGCTGCTGGTAGCCGATACAATGCACAGATTAACGGAAAGATATATATTCAGATAGCCACGATTAATGATGAAATCTATTCAATTAAGAATACCAAAAATGGAGCAACAGATGATTTTCTTTACAAGAACGAAGATTTGAAGCCTGATGCTGGAGATGTACCCGATGGCTCTATTCTGTTGACTGATGGTGAACTGGGCGATTACGGAAAAGAAGCGACTACTAAGAGCGGCTATAAATATATTCGGTACACAGTCCCCACTGGAAATTATACAGTCGAAAACAAAGCAAAGCAGTCTGCCGTTTTTGTTGTGTCCGATTCCAACTCTGACGATGTAAGTGCATCCCTTCAATTATCAAGCAATGGTGAAAAGGCAAGACTAACAATCAAGGACGGTTACCACATTGAATTGTCCATGTATGCACAGATTCTTTTGACACCTGAACAATGAGGAAGATACGAGTGACCTCTGTGTAGGACTGGACACCGACATAAAGAAGATCCCCG
>ENA-UESH01001077-UESH01001077.1-human-gut-metagenome-genome-assembly--contig:-NODE-1077-length-20893-cov-3.825711_pt1 | contig 20893 bp, 14 predicted proteins | sample MGYA00243001_ERZ508002 | MGnify/ENA primary metagenome ERZ508002 (study PRJEB26167, sample SAMN06115447) | human gut metagenome | host: Homo sapiens | place: China:Anhui | collected 2015-08-07... | reverse complement strand
GCCTGAGCGTCAGCACCATGCTGTCCAAGATCGGGATGCGGCCGGAGTGGACGATCTCCGGCAGGGAAGCGGTGATCCGCACCCGGTATGCCATGGAGCAGGGGGATGAATTCAGCGTTTACATCATCGACTGGATGATCCCCGATATGAACGGCATCGAGGTCGTGCGGCAGATCCGCAAGGTGATTGGAAAAAGCTGCCCCATCATCATCCTGACCGCCTACGACTGGTCCGATATTGAAGAGGAAGCCCGTGCGGCCGGTGTTACCGCCTTCTGCGAAAAGCCGCTGTTCCTCTCGGAGCTGCGCAGAGTGCTGGCAGAGCCGTTCGGTGCAGAGCCTGCCTGCAGGCCGGTGCAGCTGAATGCGGAGGCCTTCAAAGGGAAAAAGATCCTGCTGGTGGAGGACAACGAGCTGAACCGTGAGATCGCAGTGGAGATCCTGAAGGAAGCGGGCTTTGAAGTGGAATCTGCCGAGGATGGCGAGATCGCCGTCCGGAAGATGAAGCAGGCGGCAGACGGACAGTATGACCTGATCCTCATGGATATCCAGATGCCCAACATGGACGGCTACGAGGCAACGCGGCAGATTCGTGCGCTGCCGGATGCCGCAAAGGCTGGCATCCCCATCTTTGCAATGACGGCAAATGCCTTTGAGGAAGACCGTCAGAATGCACTGAAGGCCGGTATGAACGGCCATATTGCAAAGCCGCTGGATATTCCGCACCTGCTGCAGGTCCTTGCAGATGTACTGAAATAAACAGCGCCCAAAAGCAAAAGCACCCACAGCAAGCGCCACAGAGGTTTTGAATCTCCGGTGAGCAAATTGCTGCGGGTACTTTATTTTTTTATGGCTGACAGGCGGCTTGTTACAAAATTTTGCGCAGCTCCTGCACAAGGTCGCCGATCACGATGGGTTTGGACAAAAAACCGGTCATGCCGCTTTCCAAGGCATTGCGGCGGTCTTCATCGAATGCGTTGGCAGTCATGGCAAGGATCGGGATCTTTGCCAGTGCAGGGTCGCCCAGTGCGCGGATCTGCCGGGTGGCGGTATAGCCGTCCATCACCGGCATCTGCACATCCATCAGCACCAGATCATAGCTGCCCGGTGCGGCAGTGCTTACCTTTTCCACCGCCACGGCACCGTTTTCCGCCGTATCGACCCGGAAGCCGTACTCGCACAGGATCTCCTGCGCGATCTCACGGTTCAGCTCGTTGTCCTCTACCAGCAGGATGTGCCTGCCCTTGAAGTTGGTGTTCTTTTTCGGCAGAAGCTCCTGCGCCGCATCCGTCTGTGTCTGGCCGATGGCGTTCATCAGGGTCTCGCGCAGGTCGGACATGAACATGGGCTTGGAGCAGAAGGCGGTCACACCGGCAGCCTTTGCCTCCACCTCAATGTCGGACCAGTCGTAGGCGGTCAGGATGATGATGGGCGTATCATCGTTCAGGCTACGGATCTGGCGGGTGACCTCGATGCCGTTCATATCCGGCAAGCGCCAGTCGATGATATAGGCATGGTAAGCATCGCTCATCTCGATGGACTGCCGTGCACGCAGCACCGCTTCCTTGCCGGAAAGGGTCCACTCGGCACGCATTCCCACCTTGACCAGCATCTTTGTCACGCTGTCGCAGGTGTTGAAATCGTCATCCACCACCAGTGCCTTCAGGCCTTCCAGTTCGGTGATCTTTTCCACCGGACGGTGCTCTGCCTGCGCACGCATGGGCACACGAATGATAAACTCGCTGCCCTTGCCCTGCGCCGTCTGCACCTCGATGGTGCCGCCCATCATATCCACGATGTTTTTGGTAATAGCCATGCCAAGGCCGGTGCCCTGGATCCGGCTTACCGTGGAGGTGCGCTCCCGCTCAAACGGCTCAAAAATCTTTTTGGCGAACTCTTGGCTCATGCCGATGCCGTTGTCCTTGACGCGGAACTCGTACTGCCCGCAGCCGCGCACCGCTCCGGCAAGCTGCCGCACCCGCACCGAGACCGTGCCGCCCGCCGGGGTGAACTTGATGGCGTTGGACAGCAGGTTCAGCAGTACCTGATTCAGCCGGGTCTTATCGCAGAAGACGTCCTCATCGGTCACATCCATGGCATCCATATAAAGCTCCAGCTGCTTTGCGTAGATCTGCCCGCTGACGATGGTTTTCAAATCGTGCAGCACATCCGAAAGGTTGACTTCCACCTCTTCCAGATGGATCTTTCCGCTTTCGATGCGGCTCATATCCAGCACATCGTTGATGAGGGAAAGTAGATGATTGCTGGAAGCGAGGGTCTTGGCAAGATAATCCTTCACCCGGTCTTTATCGTCAATGTTGCTGAGTGCCAGCGTGGTAAAGCCGATGATGGCGTTCATGGGGGTGCGGATGTCGTGGGACATATTGGAAAGGAAGGTGCTTTTGGCGCGGTTGGCAGTCTCGGCCGCTGCAACGGCATCCGAAAGTGCCTGATTCACCTGCCTGTCGGCGGTGCGGTCGGACAAGACAAGGATATACTTGGTCCTGCCCTCTACCTCGCTGCCCATGGCGATGTTATGGAACCAGCGCCGCTCTTTGGTCTCCCGATGATCAAACTCGAAATCCCATTCGCGTTGCTGCCCGCTGAGCAGTCCTTCCAGAAAGTTCTTGTCGCGATCCGGGTCATCCTTCGGGTGCAGCGCTGCCAGAGCACGGGCATCCTGCCGCACTTCTTTCCACGGGATGCCCAGCAGCCGTTCGACGTTGGGGCTGACATAATCCACCTTGGAGGTCTTTGCGTCCAGCATCAGGAAAACGTCGTCCACGTTCAGCGAAAGCTTTTGGAACAGCTCGTCCCGGTACAGGATCTCAGTGTCCTTCCGGCGCAGGGTCGTATGGCTTCTGCGCAGGATCAGCAGGATAATCAGCACAGCAAGGCCAAAGGCGATGCCCGCCACGATCTGCACCGTGTGGAACCACAGCTTATCCAGACTGGCATTGACGATGCTGACCGGCACAAGCCCCACCATCGTCCAGCTCTGGATCGTTGTGCCCTCATAGACCAGATAATAACTGGTGTCGCCCAGTTTGACCTTCAGGTTTCCGCTGCGGCCATGCGCAAAATCATCCGAAAGGGCAAGAATCTGTTCCTCGGAAAGGTCGGAATGGTCGCGCAGCATCGCAATGAAGTTGTAAATGATTTCCTTGCGGTTTACGGAATTGTCAATCACCACCCGCCCATCCGGGTAGATCACAGAGTTGCTGGCATTGCCCTGAAAAGCAGAGCTGTCCAGCAATCTCAGCACAGCATCATTATAATAGGTGATGGCAACAGCGTCGTAGGCAAAGCCCCGGTAGCTGCCCTGCGTTTCGGGGCAGATGAACGCAAGCATCGGGGCTTTGCCGGGCAGCGCCGTATTTACGACGATATCCTCGCCATCGGAGAGCTTTTCGTCCAGATTGGTCTGCAGGCCAAGGTAGCCGGTTTCCCCGGTCACGGTCGTGTAGTTGCCGTCATAGGAAAGAAAGTAGAAGTCAACAAATCCGGTTGCCTGCTGTGCTTCCTCGATATAGGCCTGAATTTCATCCTCATTCGAGGTGCTTTTCAGAAAGCCGTTGCACAGATGCAGATAGGTCAGGCTTTTGCGCACCATCTCTTTCAGCATACTATTGGATTTATACAGTACCTCTTCCAGATGCGAGGTGCTTTCCTGATAGATGGTCTGCGACATAAACGAGATGTACCGGACGCTGAAACCGGCTGCCAGAAAGACCAAAAGAAGGGTGGCAGCGGCGGCAGGCAGCCACTTGTGCCGGAAATAGCAGCTGCGTTTGGATTCGTGCTTTTCGTCTGCCATTCCGCTCACCTCAGTGTCATGTAGTTTTCCGGCTCTGCAAGCGTTGCGCCGCCGGAGATATAATCGCGCCATGTGTTTTTTACCCACGTATCTTCACCCGCAGACGTGCCGCTATCGCTCGCAAGCAGCGCTTCCATCTGCTTTTCCGTTGCAAGGCAGGTCACGGTAACGGTGTCGTTATCTCCCAGCGGCTGCCCGTTCCGGGTGATGCCGGTCAGGGTATAGCTGCCGTTATTCTCTTTTACCTCCACAGCAATGCCGCTGACCACTGGCAGAGAACCACGGTTGAAGGGCACAAACCCGCCCTCGCAGCCTTCCACAAAGGCGTGGACGGTCTCTTTCAGCTCCGCACCGGTCATGGTGCGCTGGCGGGACATCAGACCGTTCGGCATGATCATGGAAGCTGCCATTTTCTGGTTATAATCCGCCTGCAGCACACTTCCGGTAAAGCTGTTTGCGGTGGCAAGCAGCACATCGGTGCCATACACGCCGCGCAGCGTGTTTGCCATCACGGAGAAGGCAGCGCTGCCGCCGTTTGCGTGGAATACGTTGGAATAGGCCTTCCCGGAGGTCAGCACGGTCTCGTTATCGGTAGGCCCCTCTTCGGCAAGGAGCTGGGCATTGAAGGCCTGATACGCCTGCTCAGCGGTAAGCTCGCCTGCAATCATTTTGGAGACCACATCCTTGGAAACGGCAAAGAAATCGTTGGAGGCGATGCGGATATACATGTGGTTTTCTTCCACCACGCTGCGGACGTCCTTCAGATACTCGGTCAGGCGCAGGGGAACGTTCTGGCTGTAGCTCAGTACGTCCTGCCCCTCCGAGACGATGCGGTTCTGCGCCTGTTCGGAGAGCATGACGTTCAGCACCTTCATGGCTTTTTCGCGGCGCGCGGTGTCCTGCTCCAGATCCCGGTTCAGGGCAACTTGGAAATAGGGGGTGGTCATGATCCACGGTTCGCCGTTCTGGCTGAAGAAGGGCAGAAAGATCGTGTCGATGCCCTCATCCTGAAACATCTTCACGCCGGCAGAGCTGCCAAAGTACATGGCAACTTCTCCGTTCCGGAACATCCCGGTCACATCGTCGTAATTCAACGCAAGATCATCTGCTGTAAGGTGGGTATCCTGAATGAACTGCGCCATCCGCTCAAACGCCCCCGGCCACACGGTGTCGTCCAGACCCACCCGCGCGGTGCTGGCGGGGTCGCTGTAGGTAGTGCGCCACTTGCGCCCCGCGGTGGTGGTAAGCTCGGCAGCGGAAAGCCCCTGCAGGGTTTCCATGCAGGTGTAGTCGTAGGTATAATCGGAGGTAAAGCCGCGGATGCCTACCTTTTCAAAAGCCTGACAGGCCGCTACAAAGCTAGCGTAATCGGTGGGCAGGGGAATATCGTACTGCTCAAAAAGGCTGCGGTTGACCACAAAGCCGTGGGCATCCGCGCACACCGGCAGCCAGTTCACACTGCCATCCTCGTTTTTGAAGCTGTTGAGGTAGGTGTTGTACACAGCGCCCGCCTCATTGGTCATGGCAAGGTTCATCAGGCTGTCTTTCAACGGTGCCGCATCGTGCAGCGAGAAGCGGCAGCAGGTGATGATATCCGGCAGACCGCCGTTCTGCTGCAAAAACTTGTAAAAATCCAGATCGTTGTTGCCTACGATGAATTCAATGTTCACGTCCGGCAGCTGCGCCTGAACATAGGGCGCATAGTTTTCGTACAGACTGGTGCTCCACAGATACACCTGAATAGTCTGAGCGTCTTCCTGCTCCTGTGTTCGTTCCGCATTTTTTTCGCTGCATCCGGTGAGCAGGGATAGCCCCATCACCAGTGCCGCAAGCATGGAAAATAGGCGGCGCAATGTTTTTGTTTTCATCCGATCCTTCTCCTCACACTTCTTGGGCAGCCATCGTTTTGCGGTTGGCTGCTTTGGCTTACTGATCATACATCACCGCCCGCAAGAGTGTGCGCTGTAAAACCCACCCACGGAAAGGATGCCGCAATTTTTGCGTCTTTTCTGTTTTGCGCTCTCCCTCTACCGCGAAAGGGGCACAGAATGACAGAAACATAAAAATATTTTACCACTACCATGAAGAACTTTCAATAAAATTTCATATATTGATCCATAAAAGCTGTGTAGGATTACAATAGATGTGTCACAAAGTGAAAAAAGACGAATGAGTCGTTCTGTGGTACAGTTAAATTGCTACACCAAACATCACAGAAACACATCATTGACAAACCTGCATTGTGAACTCAAGGAGCCTGTCCAAAAGAAAGCATAAAAATGCGCATAACGCCCTATGAAATTGTGTTACGGGGCGTTTTATTTTGTCTTGTTTTGTGGGCGATGTTGCGGTTTATGTTGCGGTTTTGCAAAAACTTGCGAGACTAAATAAAAAAGTCCTACGAAATTACGATTTTAAACGTAAATTCGTAGGACTTTTGGAGCTACTGACCTGATTCGAACAGGCGACCTGCTCATTACGAGTGAGCTGCTCTACCAGCTGAGCCACAGTAGCAGATAAAATTTTCTTGCATGTTCTGCAACGAGAAATATTCTATCATACTTCCTGTGCGCTGTCAAGATTTGATTTTGCGGCAGAACAGGTGCAAATAGTCTGCGACGCAAAAATATAACTGCCCTCCGAGAAAAAACTTGAAGAGCAGCCTTGCACACAAGAATAATCAGTTGAACAGCTTACGGCCGATCCAGATGCAGATGCAGGCACCCACAACGGAAACGAGGATCTCACCCACGATGCCGGTAGCGCTCAGACCAATCAGGCCGAACACGATGCTGCCTACAAAACCGCCCAGAATGCCCAGCACGATATTGCGCACGGTGGAAGTTTCGCTGCCCATAATGCGGCCGGCGATGTAACCAGCCAGAGCGCCGATCAGCAGACTGAAAATAAAACCAAACATAATATTCTACCTCCTGAATTTTAAAGCTCTGCGCTCTGCCCGGCGGTTTCCCGGGCAAAGCGGCAAATGTCCTTCAAACAACATTTTTCGCATTCCGGTTTGCGCGCATTGCACACTGCCCGACCATGCATCACAAAGCGGTGGCACAGGTCGCTGCCTTCTTCCGGAGGAACGATCTTCCACAGGGCCATTTCCACCTTCTGCGGTTCCTTGATGCCGTCTACAAGGCCGATCTTGTTGCACAGCCGGATGCAGTGGGTGTCTGTTACGATAGCAGGCTTGCCAAACACATCGCCCATGATAAGGTTTGCGCTCTTGCGGCCTACGCCGGGCAGGGCGAGCAGCTCTTCAAAGGTGGTGGGCACCTGACAATCGTATTTATCGCGCAGCACCCGCATACAGGCGGAGATGTCCCGCGCTTTGGAGTGTCCCAACCCGCAGGGCTTGACGATGGCTTCAATGTCTTCGGGTTCCGCAGCAGCCAGCGCAGCAACATTGGGATATTTGGCAAACAGGTCTTCCACCACAATGTTCACGCGGGCATCGGTGCACTGGGCTGCCAGACGCACGCTGACCAGAAGCTGCCAGGCGTGGTCATAATCCAATGTACAGCCGGCATCTGGGTATTCTTTTTTTAACCGGTCGATCACTTCCAGCGCCAGCGCCTTTTTTGCAGTAAGGTCTTCTGGTGCTTTTTTACGAACAGGCATTTCATCCACTCCCATCGACAAAAGCTGATACGATAATACCATGTTTTGCGTTTTTTGTAAACTGCGGGCAAAAATTATCTGAGAATGATTTTCAGATAAAACCTTGCTCTTACTGCCAAAATGCGATATACTATAGAAAAATGCTGGGGGGATCGCGCCTCGGTACGGGAGGAGGAAAACACGATGAACGAACCACTGGCACAGCGTCTGCGGCCCAAAACACTGGCAGATGTCTGCGGTCAGCAGCATCTGCTGGCACCGGGCAGGGTGTTCCGCCGTACCATCGAGAGCGGACGCATCCCGAACATGATCTTCTACGGCCCGTCCGGTACCGGAAAAACGACGGTGGCACGCATCATTGCAGAAAACAGCGGTATGACGCTGCATAAGCTCAATGGCACTTCCTGCGGCACCGGGGACATCAAGGCTGTGCTCAAGGATATCGGCACGCTGGCAGGTGCGGGGGGCATCCTGCTGTATCTGGACGAGATCCAGTACCTGAACAAAAAACAGCAGCAGAGCCTGCTGGAATGCATTGAAGACGGCTCGGTCACGCTCATTGCATCCACCACCGAAAATCCGTACTTCTACATTTATAATGCGCTGCTGTCCCGCTGCACGGTGTTTGAGTTCAAATCACTTTCGGCAGCGGATGTGGAGCGTGGGGTGCACAATGCACTGAAAAAGCTTTCGGAAGGGGAGAGCACAAAGGTCTGCATGGACGAAGATGCCTGTGCCTACCTTGCCGAGAGCGCAGGCGGCGACCTGCGCAAGGCGCTGGGCTGTCTTGATTTTGCGGTGACGGCAGCTCCCATTGAGGATGGGGAAAAGCACATTACGCTGGAAATGATCCAGCAGGTCACCCGCCGCACTGCCATGCGGTATGACCGGGAGGGCGATGACCACTACGACATCGTGTCAGCCTACCAGAAGTCCATGCGCGGCTCCGACCCGGATGCGGCGCTGCATTATCTGGCCCGTCTGCTGGAAGCAGGAGATCTGCCCTCGGCCTGCCGTCGCCTGATGGTATGTGCCTGCGAGGATGTGGGCCTTGCCTATCCACAGATCATCCCCATTGTGAAGGCGGCAATTGATGCCGCCAACATGGTGGGCCTGCCGGAAGCACGGCTCCCGCTGGCAGATGCCGTCATTCTGGTGGCCACCAGTCCCAAGTCCAACAGTGCCCATGATGCCATCAACGCGGCCATTGCGGATGTGCAGGCGGGCCGTACCGGGCCGATCCCGCGCCAACTGCAGAACAAGCACTACGACGGTGAGGATGCTCTGGTGAAGGGACAGAACTACAAATACGCCCATGACTACGACCATCACTGGGTGGAACAGCAATACCTGCCAGATGCCATCAAGGACGTGAAATATTACACCTTTGGCGATAACAAAAATGAGCAGGCGGCCCGTGCCTACTGGGCAAAGATCAAGGGCGAAGAGAACGTCTGAGCCACGCCTTACACCCAAAACCCAAAAACAAAGAAAAAGGAGAACGATATGCGATATTCCAAACAGCGTGAGCTGGTCATGCAGACGGTGCAGAACCTGTGCGACCACCCCACCGCCGAGGAAATTTATGATGCTGCGGTCAAGGAATGGCCGGGCCTGAGCCTTGGCACCGTATACCGTAACCTGAATAGTCTGGTGGATGCGGGCCGGGTGCGCCGGGTGTCCATTCCAGGCAAGGCTGACCGCTTTGACCACACGCTGCCCTGGCACAGCCATCTGTACTGCACCGTGTGCGGCAACGTGACCGATGCCGAGGTGGACGAAAAGCAGGTAATGAAGCTGGTGAAAAACCAGAAGGGCCATGTGCAGGACTGCGCTGTTGTGCTGATCGGCGTATGCGAGGCCTGCTGCGAGAAGCAGGTGCAGGAAAACGCCCACTGAACCATAAAATTTGCACGGAACCTCTTGCCCGGAGCGCATAAACAGGGTATACTATAGAGAAGGCTCTTTTCAGAAAGTGCAAGTAGATTTTCGCCGCACAGGGCACTTCGGCCCGGCGGAGAAGGATGGTTTGATTGGAATACATTAGTTTTGAACATAATAACATTGCCGCTGAGCTGGTAAAACAGGCCTATGATACGCCGCCGCTGGCCTTTGTGCACAGCTATGGCTGTCAGCAGAACGTGAACGACGGCGAGCGGATCAAGGGCGTGCTGATGGACATTGGCTATGGCCTGTGCGATAAGCCCGAGGATGCAGACCTGATCCTCTTCAACACCTGCGCCGTGCGTGAGCATGCCGAGCAGCGTGTGTTCGGCAACGTAGGTGCCCTGAAGGGACTCAAGGAAAAAAAGCATGATCTCATCATCGGCCTGTGCGGATGCATGGCCAACCAGAAGCACGTGGTAGAAAAGCTGCGCCAGAGCTATCCTTACGTTGACCTTGTGTTTGGCGTGGACGGCATCGACACCCTGCCGCAGCTCATTGCCCAGAAGCTGCAGAAGCATAAGCGTGTGCTGATGGAGCCCGCCCAGCGCCCGGTCATCGTGGAGAATATCCCCATCCGGCGTGAGAGCGAGTTCCGCGCATGGCTGCCCATCATGTACGGCTGCGACAACTTCTGCACCTATTGCATCGTGCCTTATGTGCGCGGCCGCGAAAAGAGCCGCAAGCCCGGCGATATCCTTGCCGAGTTCCGCGGTCTTGTGGAGGCAGGCTATAAGGAGATCACATTGCTGGGACAGAACGTCAACAGCTACGGCAAGGGTCTGGAAGAAAAGGTGGACTTTTCTGACCTGCTCAACCTGTTGTGCACGGTGCCCGGCGATTACCACATCCGCTTTATGACCAGCCACCCCAAGGATGCCAGCCACAAGCTGATCGACACCATTGCCGCCCAGCCGAAGCTGTGCAGGCACCTGCATCTGCCGGTGCAGTGCGGCTCCGACCGGCTGCTGCAGCAGATGAACCGCCACTACACCGTGGAACAGTATCTTGAGCTCATCGAATACGCCCGCAAAACGGTGCCCGGCATCACCTTTTCCAGTGACATCATCGTTGGCTTCCCCGGCGAGACCGAGGAGGATTTTGTAAAGACGCTGGAACTGGTGCAGAAGGTGGGCTATATGCAGCTGTTCACCTTTATCTATTCCAAGCGCACCGGCACCAAGGCCGCCGATATGCCGGATCCCACCCCCCGCAAGGAAAAGACCGACCGCATGACCCGCCTGCTCAAGGTGCAGGACGAGATCGCCATGGCGCTGGTCAAGGCGCAGGTTGGTCAGACTGTGAAGGTACTGGTAGAGGGCTTTGGCCGCAATGAGGGCACCCTCTCCGGCCGTCTGGACAACAACCTGACGGTGGAGTTCACGGCAGACGCTTCCCTGATGGGCAGCTATGCCAACGTACATCTCACGGGCGCACGGGCGACTGTGCTGCTGGGTGAGCTTGCCTGAGTGATTCCGGGGCAGTGCCCCTGAACGTATAAATAAGAAGGAGACCATTCAAATGGATTGCATTGATCTTTTCAAGCGCGCAGCCGTTGCGCTGCAGACCGATAGCCGCTACCTCGTTCTGGATCAGACCCGCAAGGCAAACGATAAGGACGAAGAGCTGCAGAACCTGATCGGCGAGTTCAACCTCGCCCGCATGGATCTGAACAATGAGATCGGCAAGAGCGAGCGCAACGATGCCCGCATCGCCGAACTGAACGAAAAGGTGAACAGCCTGTACGGCCAGATCATGGGCAACGAGGGCATGGTGGCTTACAACGAGGCCAAGCGTGACTGCGAGAACCTCGTGAACTATATCGATGCCATCATCAACACTGCCATGAATGGCGGCGACCCCATGACGGTACAGGAGCCTTCTGCTTCCTGCACCGGCAGCTGCTCCACCTGCGGCGGTTGCCACTAAAACCGGCAAAAACAAAACGCGGCTGTGCAAAACAGACCGCGTTTTGTTTGCAAAAGCGGTTACAAGCCGCAAACTTGTGCACAGAACCATAGAACGGGAGAGAGGGTAAACCATGGCAGAGCTGTCGCCCATGATGCAGCAATATCTGGAGATCAAAAAACAACATAAGGACGAAATTCTGTTTTACCGCATCGGCGATTTTTATGAGATGTTCTTTGACGATGCCCTGACGGCATCCAAGGCACTGGACCTGACCCTGACCGGCAAGCAGTGCGGCATGGAAGAGCGGGCACCCATGTGCGGCGTGCCCTTCCACAGCTACGAGGGCTATGTGGCGCGGCTGATCGCCAAGGGCTACAAAGTAGCCATCTGTGAGCAGGTGGAAGACCCGGCCAAGGCCAAGGGCCTTGTCAAGCGGGACATCATCCGCGTGGTCACACCCGGCACGGTCATTGAGAGCAGTATGCTGCAGGACGACCGCAATAACTACATTGCCAGTATCTTCCTCAAAGGAAAGAAAGCAGGTTTGTGCTTTGCCGATGTCTCTACCGGTACGGCCCATATCACAGAGCTGAATGCAGACAAGATCGCCCCGGCGGTCATTACGGAGCTGTGCCGCTACCATCCCAGCGAAGTGCTGATGAATCCGGGTCTGCTGGACTGCCGCGAGGTGACGGCGTACATCAAAAAGAATATGACTTGTTCGGTGGAGCTGATCGAAGAGGAGCGCTATGCACCGGGCCTTGTGGCGGCATCGCTGGAAAACCAGTTTGGCCGCGACTGGGCACAGACCACCGGCATTGCAGCGGACGGCCTTGTGTGCTTTGCCATGGCGGCACTGCTGGAATATCTGCACGATACCCAGATCAAGGGCGTGGAACGTCTGAAAACGGTCATAACCTATAATAAGGCCCAGTTCATGCGTCTTTCGCCCGTGACCCGCGCCAATCTGGAGCTGACCGAGACGCTGCGCGGCCGCGAAAAGCGGGGCACGCTGCTCTGGGTGCTGGATAAGACCAGTACATCCATGGGCAAGCGTATGCTGCGCAGCTGGATCGAGCAGCCGCTTATTTCCAGTGCACTCATTAACCACCGCCTGAACGCTGTGGAGAGCCTTGTCAAGCAGACCATGGCCCGCGGCGACCTGACCGAAGAGCTGGGTTACATTGCGGATATGGAACGCCTGATGACCCGCACGGTTTACGGCTCTGCCACACCCAAGGAGATCTATACGCTGGCCCAGACCTGCGACCGGCTGCCCGGCCTGCGCAGGCAGGCTGAGGCCTGCGGCTGCCCGGAGCTTGCTGAACTGGCAGTACAGATCGATCCGTTGGAGGACATCAAGGCCCGTATTTATGCGGCGGTGGACCCGGAAGCGCCCTCTACCCTTAAGGATGGCGGTGTCATTGCCAAAGGCTACCATGCCGAGGTGGACGAGCTGCGCTCCATCCGCGACAATACCAAGGGCGTTCTGGCGCAGCTGGAAGCCCGCCTGCGGCAGGAGACCGGCATCCCCAAGCTGAAGATCGGCTATAACCATGTGTTTGGCTACTTCATCGAGGTAAGCAACTCCTATAAGAGCATGGTGCCGGAGACCTACATCCGCAAGCAGACCCTGACTTCCGGCGAGCGCTACATCACGCAGGAACTGAAAGAGCTGGAAAGCAAGATCTTAGGTGCCCACGAACGGCTCATCACGCTGGAGCACCGCCTGTTCAGCGAACTGCTGGAAAGTATCAGCGCTCAGCTGGACCGCATCCAGCGCACGGCCAATGCGGTGGCCCAGCTGGATGTGCTCACGGCGCTGGCGCAGGTGGCAGCGGAAAACAACTACTGCCGTCCCATCGTGGACGACAGTGACGAGCTGACCATCACCGAGGGCCGTCACCCTGTGGTGGAGCAGATGCTGAAAGGCAGCCTGTTTGTACCCAATGATACCACCCTGAACTGCGGTGCAGACCGCTGCCTGATCATCACCGGCCCCAACATGGCAGGTAAATCCACGTACATGCGCCAGAATGCGCTGATCGCGCTGATGGCGCAGATCGGCTCCTTTGTACCGGCTTCCAGCTGCCATGTGGGTGTGGTGGATGCCATTTTCACTCGCATCGGTGCGTCGGACGACCTGTCTGCCGGTCAGTCCACCTTTATGGTGGAGATGACCGAGGTAGCGGAGATCCTGAAAAATGCCACCGCCAAAAGCCTTGTGGTGCTGGACGAGATCGGCCGCGGCACTTCCACCTTTGACGGTATGAGCATTGCCCGCGCCGTAGTGGAGCACATTGCAGACCCCGCCAAGGGCCTTGGCTGCAAGACTCTGTTTGCCACCCACTACCACGAGCTGACCGAGCTGGAAGGCGGCGTGGACGGCGTAAAAAACTACAATATTGCAGTAAAAAAACGCGGCGAGGACATCACCTTCCTGCGCCGCATCGTGCGCGGCCCGGCGGATGACAGCTACGGCATCGAGGTGGCAAAGCTGGCAGGCCTGCCCGGCAGTGTGACCCGCCGCGCCCATGAGGTGCTGCGCGCGCTGGAAGCAACTGCACCTAAAAATAAAGTAGAGCAGATGGATTTTGATGCCCTGCAGGAGTATAACTCTCCGGCTGTGCCCAGCGAGATGATGGACAAGCTGGAAGCTCTGGATGTGGAAACACTCACCCCCATTGAGGCTTTGAACTTCCTCTACGAGCTGAAAAAGACCCTGAAGGGCAGCCTGAACAGATGAAACTGCTCTACCTGACCCAGACCATACAAGGAGAGAAAACACCATGGCAGTGATCCATGTTCTGGATAAGCACACAGCCGAGCTGATCGCAGCCGGTGAGGTGGTCGAGCGTCCGGCATCCGTTGTTAAGGAGCTGCTGGAAAACTCCATTGATGCCGGTGCCACGCAGGTGACCGTCAGCATTGAATCCGGCGGCGTCAAGCTGATCGAGATCAGCGATAACGGCACCGGCATCGAGGCAGAATATATCTCCACGGCGTTTATCCGCCACGCCACCAGCAAAATTGAAACACCGGACGATCTGACCAACATCCATACGCTTGGCTTCCGCGGTGAAGCACTGGCATCCATTGCCAGCGTGGCCCGTGTAGAGCTGACCACCCGAACCGAGGTGGACGAGTTTGCCACGGTCTACCGCATTGAGGGCGGGGAAGAGGTCTCCCGTGAGCCGGGTGCCAGAGCTGTGGGCACCACCATCCGGGTAAAGGATCTGTTTTACAACACGCCTGCCCGCATGAAGTTCCTCAAAAAGGACTCCTCCGAGGGCACCTTTGTGTCGGATACAGTTACCCATGTAGCGCTCAGCCACCCGGAAGTCAGCGTCAAGTTCATCCGTGAGGGCAAGCTGCAGTATGTCACGCCCGGCGACGGCCAGCTGCGCGGTGCAGCCTATGCGGTGCTGGGCCGGGAGTTCAGCCGGGACCTCATTGAGCTGAAAAATCAGGAGGGCGTGTACCGCATCACCGGTCTGGTCACCCCGCCCAAAAGCTGCCGCGCCAGCCGAAGTATGCAGCATTTCTACATCAATGGCCGCTATGTGCGCAACCGCACCATGATGGCCGGTATGGAGATGGCGTTCAAGGGTACCATGATGCAGGGCAAGTTCCCGGGCGGCATTCTGCTGCTGGAAATGCCGGCCGACCTTGTGGATGTCAATGTGCATCCGGCCAAGATCGAAGCCCGCTTTGCCCGCGAAAATGATGTTTTTGATGTGGTGTATCATGCCGTCAAGCTGGCATTGGCTCAGCCCGGCACCGGTGAACGGCTTTTTACCTTTGAAGCAGACAAAGAAGAAGAAAAAACTGAAAATTCAAAAAAAGACGCTGATATAATCAAAAATGATGTAAAGAATAATAGCTTTACAGGCCTTTCTGCGATCATTCGGGGACAAGCAGACCCGGGCGTTCTGCCACAGCAGCACTGGGAACTGGCAAAACCCGCCGCAGCACCGCAGCAGTCTGCCCCGTCTGCTGCAATGCAAATACCGACAGCACCCAGTGTGCCGCGCTGGAAAGGCAGTGCTCAGAACGAGGATATGCTGGATCCGTTCGTGACCCTTCACAGCCCGAAGCTGGAAACGACAAAGGCACCAGAGCCGTTCCGTGCGGCGGCAAGTGAAACACAGCTGGATGTGGAACCGGAATTTGGTGAAACAAAACTGCATTCGCCTCAGGACCATATGGCAGCGTGGAACCCTGCGCAGGAAGCACCAAAGGAAGAACTTGAGAGTACACCCTGTGCAGAAACGGAACCGGATGCGCCGGAAGCGGCAGAACAGGAAACTGTACTGGCCGAGCCGGAGCAGATGAACTTTGATCCGACGGCGGATCAGCCGGAACCGCTGCGCTATGTGGGCGAGGTGTTCAGAACATATATCCTTGCAGAACGCGGCGACGAGCTGTGCCTGATCGATAAACACGCTGCCCACGAGCGCCAGCTGTACGAAAAACTGGCCGCGAACTATGGCAATGTGCCCAGCCAGATGCTGCTGGAGCCTGCTGCCATCGACCTTGCTGCGGAGGAAAAGCAGGCCCTGCTGGATAACATTCCTCTGCTGGAAAATGCGGGCCTTGAGATCGCGGACTTTGGCGGCAATACCGTGGTGCTGCGCGCGGTGCCCGCAGATGTGGAGCCGCAGAATGCCGAAAGCCTGCTGGTGGAGATCGCAAATAAGCTGCTCAAGGGCGGCCATGATGCGCTGAACGAGCACACCGAGTGGGTGCTGCATTCTATCTCCTGCCGTGCAGCCATCAAGGCGGGGGACAAGTCCTCGCCGCAGGAACTGCTGGCGCTGGCCGAAAAGATCCTTTCCGGCGAGGTGCCGCCGTTCTGCCCGCATGGCCGCCCCTGCGTACTCAAATTGACCCGGAAGGAGCTGGAAAAGCAGTTTGGACGCATCGTATAAACATCCCGTGGTGGCCGTCGTCGGCCCTACCGCAACCGGAAAGACGGCGTTGGGCGTAGAGCTTGCAAAACATTTTTCCGGCGAGGTCATCAGCTGTGATTCCATGCAGATCTATAAAGGTCTGGACATAGGCACGGCAAAGGTGACACCGGAGGAGACCTGCGGTATCCCGCATCACGGCGTGGATATCCTTACGCCGGATAAGGCTTTCAGCGTGGCAGACTTTACCGCCATGGCCGGAAAGCTGGAAGAAGAGATCTCTGCCCGGAAGAAGCTGCCCATCCTTGTGGGCGGCACAGGGCTGTATGTTCAGAGCTTTCTGTATGGGGTGCGCTTTACAGAGGAAAAAGCACCTGCCGGTCTGCGGGAGCAGCTGGCGGCGGAACTGGCTGCAAAAGGCGGTGCTGCCATGTACGAAGAACTGAAGCAGGCCGACCCGGAAGCTGCTGCGGCTATCCACCCGAACAATCAGGTGCGGGTGCTGCGCGCACTCGAACATTATCGTGCCACCGGCAAAAAGCTGAGCGAACAGAAGGCGGAGTCTCTCCCACCGGAGCGGCCCTACCGCAGCCTGATCCTCGGTCTGGATTTCCCAGAGCGCGCGGTACTTTACCGCCGCATTGACCTGCGTGTGGACAAAATGCTGGAAGCGGGCCTTATAAAGGAAGCGGAGCATGTCTGGCAGAACCGGGAAAGCTTCCGCACGGCAGCGCAGGCCATCGGATACAAGGAGTTCTTTCCGTATTTTGAGCAGACGGCTCCATTGGAAGCCTGCACGGAAAAGCTCAAGCAGGCATCCCGCAACTATGCCAAGCGCCAGCTGACCTGGTTCCGCCATATGGACGGTGTGGTCTGGCTGGATGCCGGTGCACCGGATGCAGTGCAGACTGCCATCCGCAAAACTAGCGAATTTTTAGCGAAAGGATGATCGATATGCCGGATGAGACCCAGAAGGAACGCCATGCGCCGCATGTGCTTACCACTCTGGCAGGCGTGCTGATCGCGTTTCTGCTGCTGGCAGCAATTTATGTGGTGTATCAGGCCGCACATATCCTGTTCCCGCAGAATGTTTATGAGACTGCGCTGCCTGCGGTCATTTCGGATACGGTGGAAGCCGACGGAGTTCTGCTGTTCGACGAAAGCTATGTGGCAGGCAGCGGAAACCTTGGATATCTTGCTGCCGACGGCGAGCGCGTTTCAGCGGGCACCGCAGTGGCAGAGGTGTACAGCAACGCTTCGCAGGCTTCGCTGCGCCTGCAGCTGAACCAGCTGAATGATCAGATCGACCTGCTGCAGAAATCGCAGAACACTTCTGCGCTGCAGCTGGATACCCTTTTAAAAGAACGTTCTTCTGCGCTGTATGACCTGCTGGATACGCTGGACGACAGCGATTATGAAGCGGTGGATGGTGATGCCAATGCCTACCTGCTGGCCCAGAACAAGCTCTGGGTGGTAACGGGCGAAGCTGCAAACTTTACCGATCAGATCACTGCGCTGGTCCAGCAGTCCCAGAGCGTGCAGGCGCAGCTGGGCAGCCCGGCGCAGATCACTGCACCACAGACCGGCTATTTTGTGCGCTCTTCCAGCAGCGGACGGCTCAATGCCAGTGCCGATGATATCCTTGCACTGAACGCACAGGAGCTGCAGGGCTATCTGCAGTCCGACCCAGTGTTGGCACTGGACGGCTGCGCCGGTAAGATCGTGGCAGGGTTCACATGGCGCTATGTGGGCGTGTGCACTGCAAAGCAGGGCGAAAAGCTGCTGGGTCAGAACGGCAAGCCGCTGAGCACAGCGGTGGAGATCAGCTTCCCGGGTCAGGTGGAGAACAGCCTCAAGGCCACCGTCACCGAGGTGGAGATCGATCAGGACAGCGGCCTTGCCCGCTTTGTGATTGCCTGCAACTCCATCAACGGCGATGTGCTTTGCCTGAACCGGGCTGCAGCACGCATCTCGGTAGGAGAGCGCAGCGGCCTGCGAGTGCCTGCTGCGGCTGTGCACTATTTAAAAGAGGATGGCACCGAGGCACAAACGCAGGGCGAAAACTACATTCCCGGTGTGTACGTGAAACTTGGCAACATTGCCCGCTTCTGCCGGATCGACCCGGTGGACGCAGACCATCCCCTCATCACGGACGGCGATTACATCCTTGTTCTGCCCGAAGGGACCGAGGGCTCGGTCAGCAAGGTGAGGCTTTATGACGAAATAATCGTTTCCGGACAAAATTTGTATGATGGAAAGCTTTTGTAGTTATTGACATCTGACGCAAAAAATCCGATAATAGATAAAGCTATTATTTGCATTCTTTTGCAAAGAACGCCAGGCAGCGCCATGCTGCCCGAATGAAAGGAGCAGATTGTATGTCTTTGCTTGACAGCATTAAGAAAGGTCTGTTTGACCAGGAAGACGATTACGAGGATCAGTACATTGACGATGGCCCCCAGATGGTAAACAATAACAATGGCATCGGCCTTGGTGCTGACGACGAAAATGAAGAGCCTGTTGAGGGTGCCAAGAAGAACGGAAAGGTGGTCAACATCAATGCCACCACTCAGCTCAAGGTCGTTCTGGTCAAGCCTGAGCGTTTTGAGGATGCCAGTACCATTGCTGACCACCTGAACAACAAGCGCACCGTGGTGCTCAATCTGGAGTCCACCAACAAGGAAGTGTCCCGCCGTCTGGTGGATTTCCTGTCCGGTGTTGCATATGCAAACAATGGCCAGATCAAGCGCGTGGCCAACAGCACCTTCATCATCACTCCGTACAACGTGGATATCATGGGTGATCTGCTGGACGAGCTGGAGAACAATGGCGCGTTCTATTGATCCGCAGCCCAAGGCGGCGCGCGGGTTCATCCCTGCGCGTACCGATGAAGAACGCTATCTCATGCGCCATATCGAGGACTTGGCCCACACGGCCTTTTCCCGGGACATTGCGCGGTATTCGGCTTTCCTGAGTGACCGCGAGCAGGACTTGGCCCGCGCGGCACTGGGCCGTGCCGGTGTGCAGGAGGGCTTCCGGTTTGAGGGCGGCTGGCTGAATGCGGAGCGCAGGGTGCTCTGTATCGAGCCGGAGTACAGCTGCGGCGAAGCACCCATCTGCTGTGTGCGGCTGCAATGCCGTGCACAGGCGGGGGCTGCGCTGCCCGCCCACAAGGATTACCTGGGCAGTCTGATGGGCCTTGAGCTGCGGCGCGAGGCGCTGGGAGATATCGTTCTGCCGGAGGATCAGCCGGGCACAGCTTATGTGTTTGCGCTGGAACCGGCAGCACAGCTGATCTGCCGGGAACTGTTTCAGGCTGGACACACGGAGCTGACCACGGAACTGCTGACGCTGGACGAGGTGCCGCAGTTTCCGCAGGCGGAGCGTGAGATGCACAGTGCAACGGTATCGTCCCTGCGGCTGGACGCTGTGCTGGCAGCTATGCTGCACTGCAGCCGAGGACAGGCTTCGGAACTGATCGAGGCGGGCAGGGTGGAGATCAACCACCTGCCGGCGGATAAACCTCATGCGCAGGTATATGAGGGCGATGTGTTCACGGTGCGCGGCAAGGGCCGCTTCAACCTGACTGCACTGCCCGGCAAAAGCAGAAAAGATCGGTCGATCATCGAATTTTTTCAATATTAAAAGCAACGGGAGGAAATGACTATGCTGACTCCGCAGGATGTCCGTTCTGTGCAATTTGAGAAAAACCTCCGCGGCTACCGCACAGAGGACGTAGACCGTTTTCTGGATAAGGTGGAAGAACAGCTGCGGGACGACGATGCGCAGGCGGAACAGCTTCGCAAGCAGATTGCGGACCTGACTGCTGAAAACCAGAAGCTGCACGATGAACTGAAGAGCTTTGAGGCAGATGGTGAAATGCTCAAGAGCGCGCTGATCAATGCACAGCGCATGGGCGAAAATGTCATCCGCGAAGCAAACCAGAAAGCAGAAGAGATCATCCATCGTGCAAATCTGCGCGGTGATGATATCATCCGCGATGCCAACGAACTGCTGCAGAAGGCAAACGACCGTGCAGACGAGATCGAGAACGAAGCAAACGAGAAGCGCCTTGCAGAGGAGCGCGAGTATGACCGCGTGCGTCTGGAAGTGACCCGCTTCAAGTCTGATGTGCTCAACCTGTACCGCAGCCATGTGGAGTCGCTGAGCCGTCTGCCGGAGTTCCAGAAGGAAACGGCTGCACAGGATGCCGAACAGGCAGAGCCTGCTGCAGAGGAAAGTGAGCCTGCCGCTGCAGCCCAGCCGCAGGCAGCGGACGTGCAGGAGCCGGAAGCAGAGCCTGCACAGCCCGCACAGGAAGATGCAGAACCTGCTGCCGTTGTTGAAAATGACGACGACAAGGCAGCTGACAGCAGCGAGGATTTCTGGGCAAAGGATGAGAGCCAGCTCAAGCTGGACCCGCCGCCCGCGCCTCCTGCTGATTTTAAGCCGGACGAGCCGGACTACGATGCTTTTCAGGGTGTCAAGTTCAGCGAGTAAGGCAACCCCATAAGGAAATATAGAGGAGAGTGTAAACCATTGGCTAAGAACAAATCGCAGTACGATAGTACTCTGAACCTGCCCAAGACCCTGTTTGAAATGCGTGCCGGCCTGCCCAAGAAGGAACCGGTCATGCTCAAGGATTGGGACGACAACGACCTGTACAACCAGCTCATGAAGCA
>ENA-UESH01001074-UESH01001074.1-human-gut-metagenome-genome-assembly--contig:-NODE-1074-length-20972-cov-3.433405_pt1 | contig 20972 bp, 18 predicted proteins | sample MGYA00243001_ERZ508002 | MGnify/ENA primary metagenome ERZ508002 (study PRJEB26167, sample SAMN06115447) | human gut metagenome | host: Homo sapiens | place: China:Anhui | collected 2015-08-07... | reverse complement strand
TCCGCCACCTTGGCGTAGTCGATGTTCATGAAGTTGCCGAACAGACCATCCTTATTGCGATAGCGCAGCTCGGTGCACAGCGTAACGTTGCCGTGGCCAACCTGCAGGTTGTTGATGCAGCCGAAAGAGGCGTTGTCGAACAGGCAGATGTTGATCTTCTTGTGCTCCTGGCAGGCGGTGATCAGCTCACCGTGGAGCATATTGAAGCTGCCATCACCGCAGAAGGAATAGACCTCGTGCTTGTCGCCAATGGCCAGCTTCACGCCCAGAGCGCCGGCCACCTCGTAGCCCATGGTGGAATAGCCGTACTCCATGTTGTAGGTGTCAACGCCGGTGGGACGCCACATCCGCTGCATATCGCCGGGCAGAGAGCCGGCGGCGCCAATGGCAACGTCGCCCTCGCTCATCATGGCGTTGATGGCGCCCAGAGCAGAGGTCTGGGTCAGCTGGGCATTGACGTCCTGCGCGAAGCGCTTGGCGGAATCGGCGTTGGCGTCATTGATCTCCGGCTTCCAGCTCTTCTTGTCGGAGAAGGTGATGTGATCCAGACGGTTCAGCTCATCGATCCACTTCTCCTTGGCGACCTTGACCTCATCCTTATAGGCGGTCTGATAGCCCTCCAGCAGCTTTTCCAGACGGGGCAGGGCTTCCTTGGCGTCAGCCACCACGGGGACAGCCTCCATCTTCAGGCTCTGGAACTCAGAGACATTGATGTTGACGAATTTGCAGGTATCCTTGAACAGCCACTTGGAAGCGGTGGTGAAGTCGGTGTAGCGGGTGCCCACGCCGATGACCAGATCGGCCTTCCGGGCGATCTCGTTGGCTGCGGAGCAGCCGGTGGTGCCCACGCCGCCCAAGTTCAGGGGGTGCAGCCAGTCGGTGGCGGACTTGCCCGCCTGGGTCTCGCCGTAGGGGATGCCGAAGGCCTCGGCAAAGTGCAGAAACTCAGCGTGCGCCTCGGAATAGCGGACGCCGCCGCCGCAGATCATCATGGGGCGCTTGGCCTTGCGGATGGCCTCGGCAGCGTCAGCCAGAGCGGCCTCGGTGGCGGGGCGGCGCTCCAGACGCCAGACGCGCTTGGCGAAGAAGCTCACGGGATAATCATAGGCCTCACCCTCAACGTCCTGGGGCATGGCAACGCAGACCGCACCGGTGTTTGCGGGATCGGTCAGCACCCGGAAGGCGTTGATCATAGCGCTCATCAGCTGCTCGGGGCGGACAACGCGGTCCCAGTAGCGGCACACGGCCTTGAAAGCGTCATTGGTGGTGGTGGCCAGGGAGTTGGTGTGCTCCACCTGCTGCAGAACGGGGTCGGGCTGACGGCAGGCGTAGGTGTCGCCGGGCAGCACCAGCAGGGGGATGTTGTTGGCGGTGGCGGTGCCGCAGGCGGTGACCATGTTGGCGGCGCCGGGGCCCACGGAGGAGGTAGCAACGCAGATCTGCTTACGCTTCATCTGCTTGGCGAAGGCCACGGCGGCCTGGGCCATGCCCTGCTCGTTCTTGCCCTGATAGATCTCCAGGTGCTTGGCCTCCTGGCTCAGCGCCTGACCGAGACCTACCACGTTGCCGTGGCCGGGAATGATGAACACGCCGCGGACGAAGCGGTGCTGGGCACCGTCAACCTCCATGTACTGATTTTCCAGAAAACGGACCAAAGCCTGCGCCATGGTCAAACGGACAGTTTTCATGCTTTTGTTACCTCCGATCAATGATTGGGATAGATGTGGTCATTGGCATCGGGCTTCCACAGCCACTCGTGCTCCTTGTCGTCGATGCGGGTCTTCAGCCAGGGATCGCCCTCCAGATGCCGGATACCCCAGGCGTAGCACATGGCATAGCCGGGAGCCACCACCTGAGAGTGGAAGCCGTGGTTGATGACGGCGCAGCCGTTCTGCTCGGTCTTGTAAACATCGCCGTTGGCAAAACCGGCGCCGAAGCCGTGAGGATAGTCGAAACGGTAGAAATAGACCTCCGGCTGGGGATGATGATGAGGAGGATAGGAGGACCACTTGCCGGGACGGTTCAGCACCTCACCCAGCACCATGTTGGAGAAGGGGGCGTTGTCATAGTCGAAGAAGGTCTTGATCTCACGCTCCATAGCACCCATCAGCTCGCCCTTGGAACCGGCGTGCTGGGTCTGGACGGTCTCCGGGGTGTACATGACCGGCTCATAATCCTTCTCGTTCAGGGTGTCCTGCATGTAAAGCTCGCTGTGGCTGTGAGCCGTCAGGGTGATCTTGGTGCCCTTGGGAGCCAGCAGGCAGTAGGCTTCGTGATGGAAGCAGTTGGGGCGGTCGGCCTCAACGGTCTTGCCGGCGTATTCATAGGTGACCTTGCCCTCGAAAAGCAGGATGGCAACCTCGCGGTCGGCGCTTTCGTAGGTATAGGTGTCGCCGTCCTCCATCACCAGCAGGCCCACGTTCATCAGGGTACCCATGTAGTTGGTGGATTCGTCGATATAGGCGTTGTAGCCCCGCTTGAGTTCCTTGTTCTTATTGAAATAAGTCATTGGAAACATCTCCTGTTTGATGTCAAAAAGTGGTATGGAAACGCGGTGGGGAGGACCGGGGTCCTCCCATCGCGCGATTTACAGACCGGTGTGCTCCCGGATGTAGGTACGGCCCTTGATGGCGTATTCCAGAGGATTGGCCTTGGCGGGATCCTGCTCAGCCTCCACCAGCAGCCAGCCCTGATAGCCGGCGTCGGAGAGCACCTTGAACACGGGATCGAAGTCCACGTTGCCGTCACCGGGGACGGTGAACGCGCCGTTGCGGACGGACTGCAGGAAGGACCAGTTGTTCTTGCGGGCTTCCTCCACCACGGGCAGACGCATATCCTTCAGATGGACGTGGCCCACGCGGTCCACATACTTCTTCAGCATGGCCAGGGGATCCTCGCCGGCGAAGGTGAAGTGGCCGGTATCATAGCAGAGGAACACATACCGGGGATCGGTGTTGGACATCATGCGGTCGGTCTCCTCGCTGGTCTGGACCACGGTGCCCATGTGATGATGGAAGCACAGCTTGAAGCCACGCTCGGAAGCGATCTGGCCCAGACGGTTCAGACCCTTGCAGAAGCGATCCCACTCCTCATCGTTCATGACATGCTTGTGGCCGCCGGTGAGGATGGGCACGTCCACCTTGCCCTGAATGGAGTAGCTCTGCTCGGAGACGTTGATGTGATTTGCGCCGACAGCCTCCAGGAAGTCCAGGTTGGCGATGAAGTCCTTCTCCTCTTCCTCCATGGAACGGGTCAGGATGAAGGAAGAATACCAGCGGCTGGCGATGCGCATACCGCGCAGGTCCAGAGCCTTCTTCAGCTCAGCGGGGTCGGTGGGATACTTGTTGCCGATCTCGCAGCCGGTGAAGCCGGCCAGAGCCATCTCGCTGACGGTCTGCTGGAAGGTGTTCTCGGCACCCAGCTCCGGCATATCGTCATTGCACCAGCCGATGGGAGCAATACCCAGGGAAACAGTTTTCGGATCAAACATAAAACGTCCTCCTTATGAATATTTAGGATCATTATTTGGATAAGCGTACAAATAGAAAATGGTTTGCGGGGAAAAGGTTGGCGAAAGCGCAAACGGATTTTTCTGTGTCCGTTAACAGACATGCGGAAACTACATCCGCAAGAAAACGATTTCGCTTGTTATCAAGATAGCACGGTTCCCAAAAAAAATCAACGCTTTCCCACGGCAACACCAGATTTTTTCCGAAAGTGCCAAAGGCGGGCTGTTTTTTTTATTGCTTTTAGAGAATGGCGGGGGACCGTGTGCTGTTCCGGCGCATAGAATGGAACGCGCAGACGCGCGAATCTGAGCGATTTTAAGGAGGCTTGTTTTATGCCCACATCCTTTCAGAATATGGCGACCCTCACCTATACCGGCGGTACCGTCAATTCCAATATTGTCACCGGGGAGCTGAGGGAGGTCCTGACCGCCGCAAAAACGGCGGTGCGGGAGAATTACGAGCCGGGCGGGACGGTCACGTATGTGGTCAGCCTTACCAACAGCGGCGTCACGCCCCTGACGGGCCTGACCATTTCCGACAACCTGGGCGGCTACACCTTTGGCGGAGCGACCCTATATCCTCTGGCCTATTTGCCGGGCAGCGTTCGGTACTATGTGAACGGCGCACTGCAAGCCGCTCCGGTTGTTAACGCCGGACCGCCCATGACCGTCACCGGCATCACGGTCCCTGCCGGGGGCAGCACCCTTGTGATCTATGAGACGGAGGTGACCCGCTACGCGCCGCTGGCAGCGGAGTCCAGCGTTGTCAACACCGTCACCGTGACCGGCGGCGGGCTGGCCGCACCTGTGACGGCGGAGGAGACAGTTGGCGCGGTGAGCAGCCCGAGACTGTCCATCACCAAGGGGCTGAATCCCACGGTGGTAGCGGAGAACGGCCGGATCACCTACACCTTTACCATCCAGAACACCGGCAATACCCCCGTCACCGCGACGGACGATGTGATCCTCCGGGATACCTTTGATCCGGTTCTCAACGGTCTCACGGTGACCTACAACGGCGCACCCTGGACTGCCGGTACGCAGTACACCTATGACGGGACCACAGGTCTGTTCGCTACAACAGCGGGGCAGATCACCGTCCCCGCGGCCACGTATACCCAGGACCCGGTAACCGGGGCGTGGGCCGTGACCCCCGGCGTCAGCGAGCTGATCGTCACCGGCACGGTATAAGAGGCAGCCAAGGACAAAAGGAAGGGCGCAGGCCCTCCTTTTTGCACCGTGTTCGACAGAAAAATGATTGACAAGCGCGGACGCACATGGTACGATCGATGCTGATTTGTTGAATCAGGTCTTTTTTGAATACAAAATGAGCAAAGGCGTTCATTTTCAGCGGGAGCATGGCTCCCGTTGGAAGTGGACGCCTTTTTTGTTGCAGAACGGGCTGGCGGTTGGAAAAGAATCGCCGCAGAGCGCAAAACAGGACAGGAGATCAGACCGGCAGCAGCCTCCAATGTGTGAGCATGACGGAGAATAAGTCTCGGAAAACCATGATTTTTTCTGTTTTACATATTGTAAATTCATGAAAAGGTGTGCTATAACAGTTGCATCAAAAAATGAGGGGGCCTGGATCGCCGGGCATGCATACGGAAACCATAACGGAAAGGCGGAGACAATATGCAGTATTCGGTTGAGGAGATCAAGCAGTATGCGGCGGAGGAGGACGTGAAGTTCATCCGCATGGCCTTCTGCGACGCGGCGGGCCGCCAGAAAAATATCGCCATTATGCCGGAGGAACTGGACCGGGCCTTCCAGTACGGTATCGCCATCGACGGCTCCGCCATTCCCGGCTTCGGCGGGGAGGTCCACTCTGATCTGCTGCTGCGCCCGGACCCGTCCACCCTCTGTGTGCTGCCCTGGCGGCCGGAGCATGGACGGGTGGTGCGGATGTTCTGCGCCGTGACCCAGCCGGACGGCACCGTCATCGGCGCGGACGCCCGGAGCCTGTTGAAAAAAACGGTAGAGGACGCCAAAAAGGCCGGATTGACCTTTGCCTTCGGAACAGAGATGGAATTCTATCTGTTCCGGCTGGACGAGGACGGCGAGCCCACCAAAATTCCCTATGACCGTGCCGGTTACATGGACATTGCCCCGGCAGACAAGGGGGAGAATGTCCGCCGGGAGGCCTGCCTGACGCTGGAGCGCATGGGCATCCGGCCGGAAAGCTCTCACCATGAGGAGGGCCCCGGCCAGAACGAAATTGATTTCCGCTATGCAGACCCGGTCACTGCGGCGGATAACGCCGTGACCTTCCGGGCGGCTGTGGATACGGTGGCGGCCCGGAACGGGCTGTATGCCGATTTCGGACCCAAGCCTCTGGCAGACAAGGCGGGCAACGGAATGCACATCAACTTCTCCGCTGTCAGCGAGGATAAGCGGGACGTGATGCCCCAGGTCCTTGCCGGGGTGCTGGCCCATGTGGAGGCCATGACGGCGTTCCTGAACCCCACGGAGGAATCCTACCGCCGCTTTGGAAGCTGGAAGGCACCCGGCTATCTTTCCTGGTCCGCTGAGAACCGCTCTCAGCTCATCCGGGTCCCGGCGGCGGTGGGGGAATACCGGCGGGCGGAACTGCGGTCTCCGGACCCGCTGTGCAACCCGTATCTGGCCTTTGTCCTGCTGATTCGGGCGGGAATGGAGGGCGTTGCTCACAACATGCAGCTGCCGCCTGCGGCGGATCTGAACCTCTACACGGCGCCGGAGGAGATCCGGGCCCGGTACCGCAGACTGCCGGAGACCTGGGCGGAGGCCAAGGCAGCGGCCGCCGCCAGTGATTTTATCAAAGAACATCTTCCTGCAGCGATCATCCAATACTATACCTGACCGCTCAGAAAGCACGCGGTAAAAAGCATAGAAAAGGAGGGGGACAACGATGGAGCTTGGCCATGCGTACAGCGTTCTGGTGGTGTCCGCCTCCGCAAAATTCAATGAATCCGTCCGGGGCCTTCTGCCGGAGCGGTTCTATTGGCCGGTCACGGTGCTGACGGACGCCGCCGGTGCCCGCCGGGAGCTGCTGGAAAACAGCTACGATCTGGTGGTGATCAACACGCCGCTGCCGGATGAGTTCGGCACCCGACTGGCGCAGGATATCTGCCAGCACAGCGCCGCCGGGGTACTGCTGCTGGTGAAGGCAGAGCATTTTCCGGATATTGACGGACGGCTGACGCCACAGGGCGTTCTGGTGCTGTCCAAGCCTATGTCGACCCAGCTGTTTACCCAATCCCTGCGGCTGCTGTGCGGTACCCGGGAGCGTTTGCGGGGGCTGGAAAAGAAGAATGCCACCATTGAGGAAAAAATGGAGGAGATCCGCCTTGTGAACCGGGCCAAGTGGCTGCTGATCGAGGAACTGAATATGACGGAGCAGGAGGCCCACCGATACATCGAAAAGCAGGCGATGGACCGCTGCGTGACGAAGCGGGCCGTGGCGGAGCAGATCTTGTCGACTTATAAATAAAAACTGCCAAAGCGGGACTGCGTAGACAGAACGTGAAATTTTCGGAGGAGGACGTATGACGAAATACATTTTTGTGACCGGCGGCGTGGTATCCGGGTTGGGTAAGGGCATTACTGCGGCGTCTCTGGGCCGCCTTTTAAAGACAAGAGGGCTGAAGGTGGCCGCTCAGAAGCTGGACCCCTACATCAATGTGGACCCCGGCACCATGAGCCCCTATCAGCACGGCGAGGTTTACGTCACGGAGGACGGCGCGGAAACGGATCTGGATCTGGGTCACTATGAGCGGTTCATCGACGAGGATCTGAACAAATACTCCAACCTCACCACCGGCAAGGTGTACTGGAACGTTCTGAACAAGGAGCGCCGGGGGGAGTATTTGGGCTCCACCGTGCAGGTGATCCCCCACATCACCAATGAGATCAAGGAATTTGTCTATCGGGTGGGTAAGCAGACGGACGCCGACGTGGTCATCACCGAGATCGGCGGCACCATCGGCGATATTGAGTCCCAGCCCTTTCTGGAGGCTGTCCGGCAGATCTCTCTGGAGGTGGGCCGGGAGAACAGCCTCTTTATCCATGTGACGTTGGTGCCCTTCCTCCGGGGCTCCGATGAGCACAAGTCCAAGCCCACCCAGCATTCCGTCAAGGAGCTTCAGGGCATGGGGATCAATCCCAACCTCATCGCCCTCCGGTGCGACGAGCCGCTGGAGCCTTCTATTTTCCAGAAAATTTCCATGTTCTGCAATGTAAAGCCCGACTGCGTTATTGAGAACATCACGCTTCCCTGCTTGTATGAGGCACCGCTGATGCTGGAGCAGTCCCACTTTTCCTCTGTGGTATGCCGGGAGTTGGGCATCGACGCCCCGGCCCCGGAGCTGACAGAGTGGGAACACATGGTGGAGCGGATCAAACATGCGGACAGACGTGTGACCATCGGTCTGGTGGGCAAATACGTTCAGCTTCATGACGCCTATCTCTCCGTGGCAGAGGCACTGCGCCATGCGGGCTATGCTCTGGGGGCTGAGGTGGACATCCGCTGGATCGACTCCGAGACCATTACGGAAAGCGATGCGGAGGCGGTTTTGGGCGCGTTGGATGGCATCATCGTCCCCGGCGGCTTTGGCCAGCGGGGGATCAACGGCATGATCCTGACGGCGAAATACGCCCGGGAGCATCGGGTACCCTATTTCGGCATCTGCCTGGGAATGCAGATCGCTGTGATCGAATATGCACGCCACGCCGCTGGGATCGCCGACGCGGATTCCGGCGAGTTCAACGAACTGTGCGAAAACAAGGTCATCGACTTCATGCCGGGACAGAGCGACGAGATCGATAAGGGCGGCACGCTGCGGCTGGGGGCCTATCCCTGCGTGATCCGGCCCGGCACCACCATGGAGCGGTGCTACGGCACGCTGGAGATCTCTGAGCGTCACCGCCACCGCTACGAATTCAACAACGACTACCGGGAGGCCCTCACCTCCGCGGGACTGGTCCTCTCCGGGCTGTCCCCCGATGGGCGGCTGGTGGAGACGGTGGAGCTGACGGACCAGCCGTTCTTTGTGGGCGTTCAGTATCACCCGGAATTCAAATCCCGCCCCAACCATGCCCATCCGCTGTTCAAGGGCTTTGTCCAGGCGGCGCTGGAGCGTGAAAACGCATAAAGGCGCAATATCTGAATTTATTTTTCAGGAGGTCTCTATGGCATCACAAACCGTTTTAGTTCTCGATTTCGGAGGTCAGTATAATCAGCTTATCGCCCGGCGGGTCCGGGAATGCAGTGTATACTGCGAGGTCAGGCCTTACACCACCCCGGTGGCGGAGATCAAGGCGATGGCCCCCATCGGCATTATCTTTACCGGCGGGCCCAACAGTGTGTACGATCCTGCATCCCCGCAGGCGGACCCGGAGATCTTCAAGCTGGGGATCCCCATTCTGGGCATTTGCTACGGCTGTCAGCTCATCGCTCACAATCTGGGCGGCCGGGTGACGGCGGCTACGGCGGATTCCGCCCGGGAGTACGGCAAGACGGAGACCTATTTCCGCACCGACTGCAAGCTGTTCAAGGGCCTGCCTGCCGAGAGCGTTACCTGGATGAGCCACGGCGACTATATGGAGAAGGTGCCGGAGGGTTTTGAACTGGTGGCTCATTCCGACGCCTGTCCCAATGTGGCCATCTGTGACGAGCGCCGGGGCTTTTACGGCGTCCAGTTCCACCCGGAGGTGAATCACACCGTCTACGGCACCGCCATGCTCCGCAACTTCCTCTATGAGGTCTGCGGCGCAAAGGGGCAGTGGACCATGGGAGATTATAAGGATGTTGCCATCCGTCAGATCCGGGAAAAGGTGGGGGACGGCAAGGTGCTGCTGGCCCTCTCTGGCGGCGTGGATTCCTCTGTGGCGGCGGCGCTGATAGCGGAGGCCGTAGGCAATCAACTGACATGCGTATTTGTGGACCACGGCCTCATGCGTCTCAACGAGGGAGACGAGGTAGAGGAGGCCTTCAGAAAGTGGGACATCAACTTCGTCCGGGTCAACGCGGAGAAGCTGTTTTTGAGCAAGCTGGCCGGCGTCAGTGAGCCGGAGCGCAAACGGAAGATCATCGGCGAGGAATTCATCCGGGTCTTTGAGGCGGAAGCAAAAAAAATCGGCCAGGTGGATTACCTGGCTCAGGGTACGATTTACCCGGATGTGATCGAGTCCGGCGCCGGTGACGCTGCTGTGATCAAGAGCCATCACAATGTGGGCGGTCTGCCGGATTATGTGGATTTTAAGGAGATCATCGAGCCTCTGCGGATGCTCTTTAAGGACGAGGTGCGGCAGCTGGGCCGTGAGTTGGGTCTGCCGGAGTATCTGGTGATGCGTCAGCCCTTCCCCGGCCCCGGCCTTGCCATCCGCTGTCTGGGGGATGTGACGAAGGAAAAACTGGATATTCTGCGTCTGGCGGATTTCATCTTCCGGGACGAGGTTGCCAAGGCGCATCTGGAGAGCGCCATGAGTCAGTATTTCGCAGTGCTGACCAATATGCGCTCCGTAGGTGTGCAGGGCGATGGCCGGACCTATGATTATACTCTGGCCCTCCGCAGTGTCACCACCACGGACTTCATGACCGCCGACTGGACCCGGATCCCCTACGATGTGCTGGACCGGGTCTCCGTCCGTATCGTCAACGAGGTGCCCCACATCAACCGCATCGTCTACGATATTACCTCCAACCCCCCTGCGACTATTGAGTGGGAATGATTGCAATAACCCGCCGGTTCGCTGCAACGCAGCGGACCGACGGGTTTTCCATGATATACTGTCAGTTTGCTGCCAAAACGTTTTGACTGTGAAAAAGCCATGTGGTAAAATTAATTCAAGAATGAAAGCGAATTGGGTCACGAACATCTAATTTCTCACTTTTGACGCTTTGAAATCCGGCGAAAGGGGGGCCAACGGAATGGGAAGCATCGTCGAAGCTGCCCTATATGACATTGTCGGGAAGTTTTTCCTGCTTTTCGTGATCGTGCCTGCGGGGGTCATCTTTTTGGGATATGTGATCTACATGATCGCGAAAATCCTTCAGGAACTGCGAAAAAAGTAGAACTTATATATGGAAAGAGCCTGCTTTCTAATTTAGAAAGCAGGCTCTTTTTAAAGCGGTTCACCGGAGGGGAAGGGACACCGCCACGGTGGTGCCTGCCTCCGAGCTGTTCTCCACGCACACGGTACCGCCGTGGAGCTTGACGATCTCCCACACCAGCGAAAGCCCCAAGCCCACGCCGCCGTATTCTCGGCTGCGGGATTTGTCCACCCGGAAAAAGGGCTGGAATACGCTCCGCTGAAAGTGTTCCGGGATGCCCCGGCCCGTGTCGGCCACCCGAATCAACAGTTTTTCAGGCTCCGGCGTCACGGAAAGGCGCACGGAGCCGCCAGGGCGGTTATACTTGATGGCGTTCTCCGTCAGGTTGAACAGCAGGCGGTAGATCAGCGTGTCGCTGCCGGTCATGGTGCCGTCTCCCTCCCGCTCTAACATGACGTTATTTTTCTCTGCCAGCGGAGCGAGATCCGCGAAAATTTCATCGATCATAGGGCCGAGCTCGATGTGATCCGTACAGGGCACCGCCTGCAAGCCGCACATTTCCAGAAGGGTCCTTGTCATCTGGGTCATCCGCTCCGTCTGCTCCCGCAGAAGGCGGAGGAAATCTGCGGTTTCCGGCAATACGTCCGGGTGCTCGGCGGAGAAAAGCTCCACCTGCGCCTGCATCAGCGCCAGCGGTGTGCGCAGCTCATGGGCGGCGTTTCCGGTGAATTGCCGTTGGGCTGTGAAGCCCTCGTCCAGCCGCTCCAACATCTGGTTGAAGGAGTCGCTGAACTGCCGGAATTCCGGCAGCACCTCTTCCGTGATCTTCATGTCCGCCAGATTGTTGGGCTGTACCTTTTCCACCTGCGCCACGAAGGTCCGCAGAGGTCTCAGTGCCCGGCCGCTGACGAAATAGGCCAGAATGCCCCCCAACAGCGTCACCGCCGCCGTGATATACCAGTTAGTTGCTGTGAAAGAGGTTTGCGCTCCGTAGATCACGATGGTCAGGTTGGGGTCAAGCCCCTCCCGGCTGGGGTCGAAGTATTCCACCGCCCCCTCCGAGGGATCGATGGCGGTGGAGAGGTTGGCACCAATGGAGTCCATATAGTGCCGGCCGGAGCAGCCAATCAGCCAGTTCATCGCCATGCAGGTGGAGCAGATGAGCAGAGCCGTCATCAGGGTGATCCGCCATTGCAAAGACAGCTTTTTCATGCCTGCTCCTCCTCAATCAAATATCCCTCGCCGATGCGGTTGCGGACGGGGTCATAGCCCAGTGCCGTCCGCAGTTTTTTCCGCAGAGCGGAAATGTGTACCCGGATGGAGTTGCTGAAATTGTCCACGCTGTTGTCCCAGACGTGCTCCAAAAGCTCCTCCTGACTGACGGGCCGCCCCTGGTGGAGCAGCAGGTATTCCAGAATGCCGGTCTCCTTTCGCGTCAGGGCCAACGGCTGACCGGCGGCGGTGGCGGCGCGGGAGCGGGTGTCGAAGGACAGGGGCCCGCAGTGGAGCACCACATCGTTCTGGGTGAACTGCCGGAGGGTCAGGCTGCGGATGCGGGCCTCCAGTTCCTCTAAATGAAAGGGCTTTGCCAGATAGTCGTTGGCCCCGGCGTCCAGACCTTCCACCTTGTCAGCGACCTCGCTGCGGGCGGAGAGGATCAGCACCCGCGTCTCCCGGTCGGTCTGGCGAAGGGTACGGAGCACCGTCATGCCGTCCGCTCCCGGCAGGTTCAGATCCAGCAGCACCAGATCGTACCGCTCCGAGCCAAGCAGGTCGATGGCGGTGTCACCGTCATAACAGGGATCCACACTGTAAGCAAGGCGGCGGAGACTGCGGACGATGGTCTCACAAAGGGCACGTTCATCTTCAACTACAAGAATACGCATAAAAACCTCCGGCATAATAATCTGAGACTGTCAATAAAGTGGTAAATTCTCCGCGACGGTAAGGTAGGGCAGCCGTTAGCGGCTGTGCCGCTTTACGGATGCTGCATACCCCTTGCGGGTGAAGGGTGTGCGCGGGAAACCCAAGAAGGGGAAACAGGCGAAGTGCCGCCGGTGGCGGATAAAACGAGCCTGTTTCGAGGAAGGCCCCGGTTTCTGGGTGCAAAGCGCACGGAAACCGGCTGGGCCGACGGTGTATTCCTGCTCCACGCGTGGCGAAAAGGCTTTTTCAACACGCTGAGTGAACCATTTGTGTTCATTATAGCACAGGCAGATAAGATTTCTGTTAACTTTCTGTTCTTAACGAAAATCTTACATCTCCTGTGGTACAATAAGGCAGCAATGAAGGGAGTGAGCAAATTGCCGCAATCGAAAAAGACGATGGCACAGGTCGGTTTGCTGTTGGCTGGGGCCGCCATGGTGTGCGTCGGCGTACTGCGGGGCGAAACGGCCACGGTGCTGAGCAAGGCCATTAAAGTATGTCTGGAGTGTGTGGGTATTGGATAAAAAGCATCAAACAATTTCCCATCTCCTTGCCCGCTGGCGGGGATGGATTCAGGCGGGGGCGGCGCTGCTGACCAATCTTCACCTGCCGAACTTCTTCAAGGGAAGTCTTTATCAGGGGGCGGGAAAAACCGTCTGCGTGCCGGGGCTGAACTGCTATTCCTGTCCCGCGGCGTCCGGGGCCTGTCCCATCGGGGCGTTTCAGGCGGTGGTGGGCTCATCGAAGTTCCGTTTCTCCTATTATATCACAGGCTTTCTCATCCTGTTAGGGGTTTTGCTGGGACGCTTCATCTGCGGCTTTCTCTGCCCCTTCGGATGGTTTCAGGAGCTGCTGCATAAAATCCCCACGAAAAAGCTCTCCACAAAGAAACTGAAGCCCCTGACCTATCTCAAATACGCCGTTTTGCTGGTGATGGTCGTTTTACTGCCGGCGTTTTTGGTGAACGACGTGGGTATGGGGGACCCCTTTTTCTGCAAGTACCTCTGTCCGCAGGGCGTGCTGGAGGGGGCGATCCCGCTGTCCCTTGCCAATTCCGGCATCCGGGCAGCGCTGGGCAAGCTGTTTACATGGAAGCTCGGCATTTTACTGGCGGTGGTTGCGCTGAGTGTGGTGTTCTACCGGCCGTTTTGCAAATGGCTCTGCCCGCTGGGGGCGTTCTACGCCCTGTTCAACAGAGTGTCCCTATTCCAGATGAAGGTGGACGAAAATAAGTGCGTTTCCTGCGGGAAATGCGCCAGAGCCTGCAAGATGGATGTGGACGTGACGAAAACGCCCAACCATACCGAGTGTATCCGCTGCGGGATGTGCGTCAGCGCTTGTCCCACCGGGGCCGTGAGCTTCCGCTATGGCTTTGGAGACGGAAAACAAAATATCAACATTGAAGAAAACACGGAGGAATCAACATGAAGATGAAGAAATTGACCGCGCTGCTGCTGGCAACGCTGATGGTGCTGTCCCTGGCCGCCTGCGGCGCGAAGGGTGACAGCAAGACCGAAAACAGCGGCGACACGGCCCAGACGGAGGAGGCCGCCGCCACCCACAAGTCCCTGATGGATCGGGAGAATGAGATCCTGTCGGAGAACACGGAGCTTTGGGAAAAGGTCTTTCTGGCGGCGGACAAGGGCATGGCCATGATCGAGGACGGCAAGAATTACGGCGATTTCCTGCTGGACACCATCGAATCCGCCAAGGACCAGTTCAGCGATGAGGAATACGCGCTGCTGAAGAAGTCCGCGCAGGAGATCAGCGAGATCGAGAATAAGCTGACCGAGCTGGAAAAGCAGCATCCCGAAATTCTGAATGAGGAGACCGACGCCAACGGCGATGTGCAGAAGTTCCCCTCCTTTGAGGGCAAGGATCTGGACGGCAACGAGGTCAAGAGCGACGAGCTGTTCTCCGCCAACGCCGTCACCGTGGTGAATTTCTGGTTTACCACCTGCAGCCCCTGCGTGGGTGAGCTTGGCGAGCTGGACGCGCTGAACAAGGAGCTGGCGGACAAGGGCGGCGCGCTCATCGGCGTCAACGCCTTTACGCTGGACGGCGACGAGACGGCCATCGCCGACGCGAAGGACGTGTTGGCCAAGAAGGGCGCCACCTATCAGAACGTGTATTTCGATTCCAGCAGCCCGGCGGGAGCCTTTACCGCCAACATCTTCGCCTTCCCCACCACCTATGTAGTGGATCGGAACGGCAACATCGTGGGTGAGCCCATCGTAGGTGCCATCACCGAGAAGAATCAGGCGGAGACGCTGCAATCCCTCATCGATCAGGCCATCGCCGCCGACGCGGGCTGAGAAAAGTCCAAATGACATTCGCTTGTACCCCAAAAAGAGCTGACTGCAATGCAGTCAGCTCTTTTATATTACCGGCGGAGGGAGGTGGAGAGGCGGTCAATGCGCCAGACCAGCAGAATCAGTCCAAGGGCGATGGCCCCGGCCTCGCTCCATTTGTAGTGGTTCATGGCGAAGATCAAAGGCGCGCCGATGCCGCCCGCGCCCACCAGTCCCAGAACCGACGCTTCCCGGATGTTCACGTCGAAGCGGTACAGCACCGCCGAGGCCAACGCCGGGAGCAGCTGGGGGAGCACGGCGTACCGGATGCGGAGCAGGAGGGGGACGCCCATGGCCTCTAAGGCGTGATAAGCCCGGAAGTCCAGCGACTCAATGGCCTCCGTGAACCGTTTGCTCAAAAGGCCCACGCTGCAAACGCCCAGGGTAAGCACGCCGGTAAAGGGGCCGGGACCGGCCACCCGAATAAAGATCAGGCCGTAGATCAGAAAGGGGACAGAGCGGATCGCCATGATGACCACCCGGAACAGCAGCGCCGGGAGCTTTGGCATCAGGCAGGGGGTAGAGAGGAAGGACAGGGGCACTGCGATAACTGTTCCGGCGCAGGTGCCCACCAGAGCGATGCACACGGTCTCCAGCAGCAGGTACCCCAAGCCACTGGTATCCGTCTCAAAGAAGAAAGCCCAGTCGGGGTGGAACAGGCCGGAAATCATGGCCTGCACCGCCCGGGGGCTGATATGGGAGAAGTCCGGGGGCTGGAGAGACAGCGTACAGACCAAAGCCAGCAGAACGGCAGCGCCGGTGAGGAGCCGCTTCCCAAGGGGAGACAGGCTCCGTTCCTCCCGGATGATCTGGGACAGCAGGCCGCTGATCCCCTCGATGACGCAGACGGTGAGGAACAGGAAAAACAGGATCATGCCCACCTTGCCGTATTCCAGCCATGAAATTTTTTCGTTCAGCAGCAGACCGATGCCTCCGGCCCCTACATAGCCCAGAATGGAACTGTGGCGCACGTTGGTCTCCAACAGGTACAGGACATTGGAGAAATAGGATGGGGCGATCCCCGGCACAACGGCCCGCCAGTAGACTTTGGCAGGCACCGCGCCCATGGCGCACAGAGCGTGGTAGGGGGCCAGTTCCGCCGATTCGATGTCCTCATAGGTCAGCCGGGTCAAAATGGCAAAGGTGTAGACCGTAATGGCCACGGTACCGGAGAAGGTGCCCAAGCCAAACAAGAACGTAGCCAGCAGCGCTAAAATCAGCGTAGGGAAGGAGCGGAGCACCTGCACCAGCAGCCGCAGCGTCCACCGGAGCGGCTTGGGGGCATGGAGATTTTCTGCGCACAGGGGGGCCAGCAGCAGCGCCAGAAACGATCCCAGCGCCGTGCCGGTGACGGACATCTGCACCGTAGCCAGCAGCGGGGACAGGATTCGGGGGGCATACCCCCAATCCGGCGGGAGCATGGCGGAGATCAGGTCCGTCAGATGGCTCCGCCGCGCCCAGAACAGGGCGAGGGAGCAGTTGGTGAACCGCGCCGCAGCCAGCAGCAGAAGGAAAAGTGCCAGCGTCCGCAGCCAGCGCTTTCCGGAGGAACGGGTCATGGCTGATCCTCCTGACGGTGGTAGACGGCGGCGAGGATCTCCTTCGCCGGGGTGTCCGCCGGGGCGTCCAGCACCACGGTTCCTTGGTTCAGGCCGATGAGACGGCTGGAAAATTCTTGTGACAGCTCCAGATTGTGGCTGTTCATGAGAACGGTCAGCTTTTGATCCTGCTGAATGTCCCGGAGCAATTCTAAAATCTGCCGTCCGGTGACGGGGTCCAAGGACGCTACCGGCTCGTCCGCCAGCAGCAGCGCGGGATGCCGCATCAGCGCCCGGGCGATGGCTACCCGCTGCTTTTGACCGCCGGAGAGGTTCTTCACCGGCTCGTGGACCTTGTCGGCAAGGCCCACCCGCTCCAGCAGGGCGTCCGCCTCGGCGACGCGCTCCTTTCCGAAAAAGCCGCAGACCGCCGGGAGGAACGCCATGTCCGGCAGACAGGCGTTCAACACGTTCTGGCGGCAGGTGGCATTTTCCACCAGTGCGAAATCCTGATAGATGGTGCCGATGGTGGTCTGAATGGCCCGGCGGGTCCTGCGGTCGGCAGACTCAAAGTGAACGCCGTTTACCAGAATGGCACCGCCGTCACAGCGGAGAGAACCGTTGAGGATGCGGAACAGGGTGGTTTTGCCCGCACCGGAGGGACCGATCACAGATACAAAATCCCCCTGACTGACGGAAAAGCTGGCGTCGGTCAGGGCGAGGGTGCGGTTTTGAAATTCTTTACGGACATGTTGGACTTCCAGCAGCATAAATAGCCTTTCAGCCCCGCGGCTCCTGAGAAGCCGCGGGGCAAGTGTTTTTTAAAGGGGGGACTTAGCCTTCCAGAGACTTCAGCAGCTCCTGCGCGGCCCGCTCGCCGTCATAATCGGAATCCTGACCCCAGGTGTAGCCCACCTGACTGAACACACTGATGATCTCCCGGCCCTCGTCGGTGTCGGCGATCTCGATGAAGCTTTCGCCCAGCGCCTTGCGGAAATCCTCATCCGCCATGGTATCGGAGTTCTTGCTGTAAGCGATCATATCGTTGTAGATGCCCTCGGTGACGCCGATAACGCCGGTCTGCTCCACCATGGGAGCGGTGCCGCCCAGCTCGCTCTCCCACTTGGGGGCGTTCTTGATGCGGATGTGGCCGAAGGAAACCATCACGTCCACCTGACCGGCGGCCAGACGGGCCACGGAAGTGGTGTGAGAGTCAGACTGGACCACGTGCTCCAGATCGCTGATGCCCTTGCCGTAGTGATCCTGGAGCCACAGGCAGGGATAGATGTAGCCGGAGGCGGAGGTGGGGCTGAGGACGGACCAGGTGGCGCTGTTGAGATCATCCCAGGTCAGTTCTTCACCGGCATTGACCTTGGCCTGCAGTTCCTGACCCTTTTCGCTGGGACCGGCCAGAATGATGCAGCGGTAATAGGTGCTCATATCCTTGGTGTTTTCCTCGATGGTGCCGTCATTCCAGTCAGCAGGGTTCTCGGAATCCTTGTTGATGGCATAGCGCAGAGCGGTGAGCAGCACATCGCAATCGTCGGAGAAGAGGACGTAGTTGCCGCCGGAGATGAAGCCGATGTCGGCGCTGCCGGCGCTGAGGGCCTCGCCCACGGCGGTGTAGCTGGTGCCCACGGTCATGTCGATGTCCTTCACGTCATAGCCCTTTTCCAGAAGCTTTGCCTGAAGCAGCTGCTCCAGAGGCTCCGTGGCGGTGGTGATCTGGTCCGCGTCGGCGTAGGGGGAGAAAGCGATCTTCAGAGAGGGGATCTCCTTCACACCGGTCTCACCGGCGCTTTCCGTGTCATTCTCCGCCGGGATCTGCTTGCCGGCGCAGCCGGTGGCGAGCCCCAGGCACAGGGCCAGGGTCAGAATACTTGCAAGAAACTTTTTCATGGGATTTACCTCCAGATTTGATTTTCTGCTCAAAGCGCAAAAAAATATGTGCCTTGCAGCACATACCGAATTTGACCTCAAGCAGATGCTGACAGTTCTCCCGTATGATCGGGAAAAACAGGGGACGGTCGATTCTTACTGGAATCCTCTCAACCCGGAACACGGGCTCCCTCGCAATCTGGTTTCGTCATCAATGTTGAGCGCGGCGCCAAGGCGCTCCCCTTTTCGCCGCATTCCGTAACCGTGGATTACCTTACCACACTCTTCCGCAAAATACAAGCGCAAATCCGCAAATAACCGACAAAAACGGGACATTGTGTTCCTATGACTGGTTTCAGGAGACAGCTTTGCAAATTTGCCGCAGTTCGCCGGGAAAGACAACGAACCCCGGCAGGCCAACATAAATGCGGCGGTCTGCCGGGGATTCAAAGTCAGTCATTATTCTGATGGGAAGGCAATTACTTGCCCTGACGCATTTCCTCGTCGATATCAATGAGATCCTGGAAATCCGGGCCCCAGAGACGGAAGTTTCCAGACTCGATCATTGCCTTATATTGGAAGGAGTCCCGGACCCGCTCCGGCAGGATGACGCCCGCACGGGCCTCATCACCGTCCTGATGGGTGTCAGATCCGGCCAGACGGAAATAGTTGGGATGGCGGCGGCACAGCTCCACGCCCCGGTCGCTGTGATTTTCGTGGCGGGGGTTGCCGTTGATGATCTCCGTGCCGTCCACAGCGTCCTCAAACACGGTGGTGTTGCCGTCCCGGTAGGGGTGGGCGTGGATGATGAGGACCTCATTGTGGAATTTCTCGTAGAATTCCCGGGCACTGGTGCAGCACATATAGGGGTTGGAGCGAAGCCAGTCCTCGTCGATGCCGTACACCAGATAGTCATTGTCATTCTGGGGGAAGCGCAGCTCGGCGCCCAAAATCACATCGAAGCCCAGCTCGTCACCCCGCTTTTTGGAGGCCTTGTAGCCGGAGAGATAGTGGTCCATGGCCTTCTGCCAGTCATGCTCCGTGTCGATGCGGGAGAGGTACTCCGGATGCAGATGGTCTGTGACCACCAGACCGGAAAAGCCGTGCTTCACATAGCGCTCCACAACGTCGGCGGCAGGCAGATGGCCGCATTTGCTGGTTTCCGCAGTATGGGTATGAGGATCGTAAAGATAACCTTGCATGGTTGGATGTTCCTTTCTACCAGGGGCGGCAGGCCGTCCCGAATTTACAGTGAGATCACTTGGAGGGATCCAGCTTCCGGCAGGTGCCCCGCTGGATCAGCGTCGGCAGCAGGATCTGGTGGACATAGCCCTGAGTGCCGTTTTCAATTTTGTCCCGGAGCATCTCCACGGCCTGCACCGCCATGTCCCGCCTCGGCTGGTCAACGGTGGTCAGGTCGATGCGGGAGAGGGCCGTGGCGCTGATGTTATCGAAGCCGATGAGGCTCAGATGCCCCGGAATATCAATGCCCATTTCATCTGCCGCCGTCAGAATACCCAAGGCATTGGAGTCCGTGGCGGCAAAGACTGCGGTGCAGTCCAGAGGCTTCCGGAACAGCTCCTTGGCCAGCTGATATCCGCCCTGAATGGAAGAGCGGGAATATTCGCTGTTGAAAAAATGAGGCGTGAGGGCAAATTCATGACAGGCCTTCATATATCCGTCCGCTCGGAGCTGATGAGTCGTGGAACCGGGACGCTGGCCGAAATAGAGAATGTCCTGGTGGCCCAGCTCATAGAGGTATTGGGTACCCAGATAGGTGCCCCGGCTGTTGTCAACGGCCACATAGCTCTGGGGCTGGCTCCGCAGGTTTTCACTGAGGAACACCGTGGGGACCTGGTCCAGATAAGACTTGAGGTTATCGTAGGATTTAGAGCTCTGAGGGACGATGAGGATCCCGTCCACCTGCCGGCCCAGCAGCAGCTTGAACACGGTACTCTTGCCCGCGCCGGAAGTACCCACGATACCTACCGATGCACCCACCGGGATCTTCAGATCCGCATGGTCGAAGATCAGACGCTCCGTATTGGGATAGGCATAAGTAATATCTTTCATCTCGATGCTTTCTTTTACATCCAGCTTTTCATCTTCATCGGTAGCAAAGGACATGTCGATATTCTGTCCGTTGATCTCATCCTGTAAATTATCGCTGACACCCATGAAGAAAGGTTCAAAATAGGCGATGGAATTGATCTGGTTGTTGATACGGTTCACGCAGGGCAACAGTACCAGTGCCGCTGCCGCCAGAGTTCCGAACACTGTCAGCATATTTTCTGTAGGCACACCGGTGGCCACCAGAAAGATCATGTATCCTACCATAGTGGCAACGCAGGCTGTCTCGATCAGCAGCTTCGGCACCTGATTGTACAGGCTGTAACGCTGTACGGCATCCACGTAGCCTTTTCCGCATTTGCGGTACTCGGATACGAAATACTGCTCCTTGCCGGAAATCTTTACTTCCTTGATACCCTGTACCGTCTGGGAGATCCATTTGAACAGACTGCTGTAATAGTCCTGATTGTCCTTACCGGCCTTGTACATGATGGGCTTCAGCACTCTCTTGATCAGCCACATCAACAGAAGCAATACCACCGCCATCAGGATCGTCATGGTACCGCTGGAAATAAAGCAGTAGCTGATCACAAACAGGGAAACCACGCTGTCGGATAACAGCTGTAACAGTGGCAGGATCGGTGCATACATATTGTTGACATCGGATG
>ENA-UESH01001052-UESH01001052.1-human-gut-metagenome-genome-assembly--contig:-NODE-1052-length-21405-cov-22.716664_pt1 | contig 21405 bp, 16 predicted proteins | sample MGYA00243001_ERZ508002 | MGnify/ENA primary metagenome ERZ508002 (study PRJEB26167, sample SAMN06115447) | human gut metagenome | host: Homo sapiens | place: China:Anhui | collected 2015-08-07... | reverse complement strand
TACTCTTGTCTGGCATCGGATATAATAATTATACCGAATAGAGAAAACCGTGAAATCGAACGATAACGACAAAAAGATGTTCTTCGATAATTTACATCCGAACGTCTTCGGTGCGGAAACTTATGCCGAAAATCTTTGTAAATTTATAACAGATAACAATTTTTTATAAAATACGGAAGGATATGAGTTTGAATAAGAATTTTATATGGGGAGTTGCTTGTTCCGCCTATCAGACGGAAGGAGCCGAAAACGAGGACGGAAGAGGCGAAAGCATCTGGGACAGTAAGTTTACCGCGGGAAAAATTCCGGGTGACATGAACGGGAAAATCGCCTGCGACCATTACCATAAATATAAAGAAGACGTCGATCTTCTGAAAAAACTCGGAATCAAGAATTATAGGTTCTCCGTAAGTTGGCCGAGGATAATGCCGGACGGAACGGGTGCGGTAAATCCGCAGGGGGTTGAATTCTATAAAGACCTTGTCGACCGACTTATAGCCGCGGATATTACTCCGTGGATTACGCTGTTTCACTGGGATCTGCCGAATAAACTTTATGAAAAAGGCGGCTATCTGAACAGCGAAATAAGCGATTGGTTTACGGATTATGCCGCGAAAGTCGTCGAGATTTTCGGCGACAAAGTAAGTAATTACATTATCGTGAATGAGCCGCAATGTATAGTCGAAGAGGGACATTTTTCGGGTAATCACGCGCCGTTTTTACGCCTTTCGAGAAAGGAGACTTTTACCGTCGCGCATAACATTCTTCTGTGTATAGGCAAAGCCGAAAAGGCGATGAGAAAAATCGCGAAGCATAAACTCGATTTAGGCATTGCGCCGTGCTTTACGCCGATAATGCCGACAAGGGAAGACGACAGAGAACTTGCGTTAAAATGCAATTTTTCTCCGACCGGAGATTTTTACGACGGGTGCTATTTTACCGATGCGGTCATAAAGGGCGAGTTTACCGACGAGTATAAAGAATGGTTTAAGAAAAATGATTATAATCCGTCCGAAAGCGACATGAAGATAATAAAGAGCGATCTCGATTTTTTCTGCGCCAATTTATACAGAGGTTTTTATGTCGAAAATACGGCGGACGGGTTAAAAAGAAAAGCAGTTTGTCCGACGGATGATTTTTCGGCGATGGGTTGGGCTGTCACGCCCGATGCGATCGATTATCTGACGGAGTATTATTATGACAGATACAAAATGCCGATTATCTTGTCGGAAAACGGAGTCGCTCTGACCGAATGGAAGACGTTGAACGGCGACATACCCGACGATATGCGTATCGATTATATGAAAAGACATATCGAGCGAGTTAAAAAAATGTCGGAAAAATATCCCCTAAAAGGCTATTTTTACTGGTCGTTTACCGATAATTTCGAGTGGACGCTGGGGTATTCCAGACGTTTCGGGCTCGTTTATGTCGATTATGAAACTTTGGAGCGTATCCCGAAAAAGAGCGCGTATTGGTATAAAAAGGTCATCGAGACAAACGGCGAAGACCTTTCGAACGACTGATTATTTGCGGACGACACGGATTATTTTCTTGTGACGGGGCGGTAAATAAAATATGTTGTTTGAAAATCCGTTCGGAATCCGCATTCGATTATGTAAACCGCATTAAACGACAAGCGACAGGTCGAAAACCTGTCGCTTTTACTTTGCGGCGGCGAGTTACGCCGTAATTTCGTCTTTTTTGCTTAAAATTTCCGCGCATGCGGAGCACGCCGGACAATCGCAGAATTTTTCGCCTGCGGCTTTCGCCTCTTGGCTGGCATTGTATCACGACGAAGGTGTTTTGTCAATCGCGATTTATAACCGAAAGTATGCGGTCGGCGATTTTTTCGTTCGCATCGACGATGCCGGTTTTGGCGCATGCTTTTTTCAGAGAGTCTTTCTGCGCGTAAGTCGAAAAAATCTCTTTTATAAAAGTATCGGTCGTCAGATTTTTTTCTTCCAGAACTCTTATCGCGCCGCGTCGCGCGTAATACGCGGCGTTTTCTTCCTGATCGCCGCGCGAATTCCCCTTCGGCAGAGGAACGGCAAGCGTCGGAATTTTCAGCGCGACGAGTTCGGCAAGGGCGTTTGCGCCCGCTCTGGAAACGCATACGTCCGCCGCCGCGAACGCCGCGCCCATATCCGAAACGTATTCGGTTTCGTAATATCCGTCGCGCTTTATTCCGGACGTCTTGTTTTTGCCCGCAATGTGCAGAATGCAGAAGTTTTCAAGCAGTTTGTCGAGCGAGTTTCTCAGAGCGTCGTTGATTTTGCCTGCGCCCTGACTTCCGCCGATAACCAACAGAACGGGCTTTTGTTCCTTAAAGCCGTATTTGTCGATAATCGCTCTGCGGTCGCGTTTTTGCAGTAATTCTCTGCGCAAAGGGTTGCCTGTGAATACCGCACGGGGATAGTTTTCGGCGGTTTGCCCGAACCCCGTCAAAAGCAGCGTCGCTTTTTTTCGCGCAAGTCTGTTTGCAAGTCCGAGACTTAAATCCGACTCGTGCAGAACCGTCGGAATTTTCAGTTTTTCCGCCGCCAGACAAACGGGCAGCGCGACGTACCCGCCCTTTGAAAATACGACGTCCGGTCTGATTTTTTCAAGGAGTTTTTTCGCCTCGGTTACTCCTTTTGCCAGCGTAAACGGAACGGCAAGGTTTTTAAGCGTGAGTTTTCTTACGAGTTTTACGCACGGCACCGAAAAATATGTCAGCCCCGCATCGGTCGCAAGTTTTTTTTCGACTCCGTTTTCGCTGCCGACGTAATAGATTTTGTCGAACGATTTTTCGAGTTCGGGCAAAAGCGACAGACACGGAATACAGTGTCCCGCGGTGCCTCCGCCCGTCAGAACTATACTATTTTTATTCATAATAATATAATATGCGTAATTTTTTAACGAATTGACTTGAAATTGATTGAAATATATAGTAAAATGAAAACGTAACGGCAAGGGAGGAGCAGATGAAAAGATACATAGTCGCGCTGGACGAGGGAACGACGAGTACCCGCGCGGTTTTATACGACGTCGTAACGGACAGAATAATAATGCAGAAGTCTTCGCCGATAGAGCAGTTCTACCCCGAGCCGTCTTTCGTCGAAGAAAATGCAAACGAGATTTACGCCGAAACGCTTTCTTCGCTGGTTGAGGTGCTGGAAAGCGCGGACGATATACATGAGATTGCCGGCATAGGCATAACGAATCAGCGCGAAACCGTAATCGCGTGGGATAAAGAAACGGGCAAGCCGCTTTACAACGCCATAGTATGGCAATGTCGTCGCACGGCGGAATATATGCGTAGACTCGGCGAAACGCACGGCAGGTTTCTGCACGAAAAAACGGGACTTTTGCCCGACGCGTATTTTTCGGCGAGCAAGATAAAATGGCTGATCGACAACGTTCCCGCCGTAAACGAGAGACTTAAAGAGGATAAAGTATTATTCGGAACGGTAGACAGTTTTCTGATTTATAAACTGACCGGCGGCAAAGTGTTCGTCACGGATATAACGAACGCGTCGCGCACGATGCTGGTGAACCTTAAAACCCTCGATTACGACGACGAACTGCTGGAACTTTTCGGCATTCCGCGGTCTTCGCTGGCGAAGATAGTCGCGTGCGACGAAAAAGTAGGCGAGTTCGTCTATAACGGAGTGCCTATACCCGTTTGCGGTATCGCGGGCGATCAGCAAGCCGCGCTCATAGGTCAGCGTTGTTTCGACGACGGCGACAGCAAGGCGACTTACGGTACCGGGCTGTTCCTGCTTTGCAACATAGGCTCTTCGCCGCTTATATCCGACGGCGGTCTTCTTACGACTGTCGGATATAAAATAGGCGATAAGACGGTTTACGCGTATGAGGGCAGCGTATTCAACGCGGGCAGTTCTATTCAGTTCCTGCGTGATAACCTCGGATTTTTTCAGTCGTCTTCGGGCAGCGAAAAACTCGCAAAGTCCGTTCCGGATAACGGCGGGGTGTATTTCGTACCCGCATTCACGGGGTTGGGCGCGCCGTATTGGCGCGGAGACGCGCGCGGCGTAATTTCCGGGCTTACGAGAGGGGCGACAAAAGCGCACATAACCAGAGCGGCGCTCGAATCGATGGCGTATTCGACAAGAGATCTTGCGGACGTCGCCGAAAAGGACGGCGGAATAAAACTGACCGCATTGCGCGCCGACGGAGGGGCGTCGGTCAACGATTTTCTGACCGGATTTATCGCAAGCGTTCTGGGCAAAAAGGTTATACGTCCCGCAGAAAAGGAAAGTACCGCGCTCGGCGCGGCGTATCTGTGCGGAATAGGGCTTGGGATTTTTACCGTGGAAGACCTGAAAAATAATGTCAAAGACGAACGGACGTTCGAGCCCGAACGGGATGAAAAGTACGAAAGATATTACAGAGAATGGAAAAAAAGTATAGAGAGGTGCCTGATATGAACAAACTGACTTTTACGGCGTACGACGGCAAGACGATTACTTATCGCGAATGGCTTGCCGAAAAACCCAAAGGAATAATGCAGATTTCGCACGGCATGGCGGAAAGCAGCGATCGCTATTCTGCTTTCGCGGAATTTATGTCCGCGCGCGGGTTCATCGTCGTCGCCGACGACCACCGCGGACACGGAGAGACCGATCCTGACAGACGCGGTTATGCCGACGGCGATATGTGGAACGATACTCTTAAAGACCTCGCCGCACTCAACAAGACGTACCGCGAGAAATATCCCGATCTTCCGTACATTATATTCGGACACAGTTACGGTTCGTTTCTGACGCAGGCGTATATCGAACGCTACGGCGACACCGTCGACGGCGCGGTCATAGGCGGCAGCGCGTACCTTAACGATTTTTCGGTGGTGGCGGCAAGGATAGTCGCGAAATGGAATTGCTTTTTCGGGCGCGGCGATAAACCCGCCGAACTCATAAAGAAACTTTCGTTCGACGCGTATAACAAAAAATACGACGACGGAACGACTTTCATTTCGCAGATAAAGGACGAGTGCGAACGTTACGAAAAGTCGTGGGACTGCAACTTTACGCTTTCAAACAATTTCTATAAGAGTTTTTTCAGCGGGTTGCCTAAGGTCTACAAGGCTAAAAATTATAAACGCATACCGAAAGAACTGCCGATTCTGCTTATAGCGGGCGACGGAGATCCGGTCGGCGGTTACGGTAAACTCGTTGACAAACTCTATCGCTTTTATAAGGTTAAAGTCGGCGTGCGTTCCGTCGAAAAGATAATTTATCCCGAAGTCAGACACGAATATCTGAACGATACCGTCCGCGAAGAAGTCAGGGGAGAAATCGCCGCTTTTGCCGAGGCGATCGCAATCAGACCGAATGATTAAACTCGATGACGGCGCGGCGGCGGTCATCCGCCGTCTCGGCGAAAAAGGCTATAAAGCCTATGCGGTCGGCGGTTGCGTCAGAGATTTGCTCGAGGGCAAAACCCCGCACGACTACGACATCGCGACGTCGGCGTCGCCCGAAGAGGTTATGGGGGTTTTCGACGGCGAGACGGTCGTTCCGACGGGGTTGAAACACGGCACGATTACACTCGTAAAAGATAAGATACCGTATGAGATAACGACGTTCCGCAAGGACGGAGACTACGCCGACGGCAGACGTCCCGAAAGCGTCGAATTCGTGCGTGATATAGAAAGCGATTTAAGCCGCAGAGACTTCACGGTAAATGCGATGGCATATAACGACGCCGACGGGCTGATAGACCCCTTCGGCGGAGAAAGGGACATAAAGAACAAAATACTGCGTTGCGTCGGAGACCCGGACAGGCGTTTCGACGAAGACGCGCTCAGAATACTCCGGCTGGTCAGATTCTGTGCGACGCTCGGCTTTACCGCCGACGGACGCACTGCCGTCGCTGCCGATCGTAAGGCGGGCAGGCTGAATGCCGTATCCGCCGAAAGAGTTTTTGAAGAAATCGATAAACTTCTGCAGGGCGATTACGCGGTGGGCGCGCTTTTGAAATTCCGCAGAATTATGTTTGCGGTAATACCCGAACTCGCGCCGTGCGACGGATTTCGGCAGCGTACGCCGTGGCATCGTTACGACGTCTACGGACACATGGCGAGGTCGGTCGGGTATGCGCGGAAAGACCCCGCCGAACGATGGTGTATGTTGTTGCACGACGTGGCTAAACCCGATACGTTTTCGTTTTCGGAAGGCAAAGGGCATTTTTACGGACATGCCAGAGTCTCCGCCGAAAAATGCGCAGAGATTTTCAATCGGTTGAAATTTCCGTCCGCGCTGAAAAAGGAGACGCTGTTTCTGATCGAAAACCACGGCTATCCGCTGAAAAACGACGAGCGCGCGATTAAACGTGCGATGAATAAGTTCGGCGATAAGGCGTTTTTCAAAATACTCGACGTGCATATGGCGGATAATCTCGCACAGGGTACTGCGCTTTCCGAAAACGAACGCAAAACCGTCGAACAGGTCAGGAAGACCGCTCTCCGCATAATCGGCAGGGGCGATTGTTATTCGCTTAAAACTCTTGGAATAGACGGTGAAGACCTTGTAAAAATCGGCTTTAAGGGCGAAGAAGTCGGCGAAACGCTTAATAAACTTCTCCGCGACGTAATCGACGGCAGACTGCCGAACAATCGCGACGCCCTTTACGGTAAATCCGTTGACATGTATGAACGAAAAACTCGCGCTTAAAATTTCAATGTTGCCGGAAGATCCCGGCGTGTACGTTATGCTCGACGCAGACGGTAACGTCATTTACGTCGGAAAGGCGAAGGTGCTTAAAAACAGAGTAAAACAGTATTTTTACTCAAATAAAAAGCCCGAAAAGGTCGCGGCGATGGTGTCGAACATCGCCGACTTTTACTATATCATAACGACTTCCGAAATCGACGCGCTGTCTCTCGAAAACAATCTGATAAAGAAGTATAAACCGCATTACAACATACTTCTCAAAGACGATAAAACTTACCCGTATATAAAGGTCAACCTCAAAGATAAATTCCCCGCGTTTTCGGTTACCAGAAAAATCCGTCGCGACGGCGCGAAGTATTTCGGTCCGTTTATGGGCGGGGTGAACGCCAAAGATACGCTTGAAATCATAAACACGGCTTTCACCGTGCGGACGTGCGACGTGAAAATCGACCCCGACAAACCGCGCAAAGAATGTCTGGAATATCATATCGGCAGATGTCTCGCTCCGTGCGCCGGACTGGTCGACGAAAAGACGTACGCCGAAAGAGTACGCGGAGCGGTCGATTTTCTGTCGGGCGCGGACGAAGACGTCGAAAAACTGCTTATCGAGAAAATGACGAAATTCGCTGGGCTCGAAGAATTCGAGCTTGCGCTTTCCTATCGCGACAAGTTGAAAATGCTTGAAAAAATCAAACTCAAACGCATAACCGCACTCAATAAATTCGTCGATATGGATATTATCGGCGTTGCGGACAACGGCTTGTATGCGGCGGTAAACGCGCTGTTCGTACGCGGCGGAAGAATGCAGGGCGGCAAGAGTTTTTCGCTGGAAGACGCGTCCGACGGCGACGGAGAGAGAATAAGAGGGTTTATAACGGGTTATTACACTAAAGGCGCGGAGATACCCGACGAAATTCTTGTCTGCAGCGAAATCGAAGACGCAGCCGCAGTCGAAGAATATCTGAAAACCACTTACGGTAAATCGGTGCGAATATCCGTACCGCAGAAAGGCGTAAAAAAGCAACTCGTCGATATGGCGAAGAAAAACGCCGAAGATTACCTCGAAAAAGAAATAGACAAGATAAAACATAAAGACGACATGACGGTCGAGGCGTGCAGGCGGCTTAAAGAAATTCTGTCGCTGAAACGCTATCCGCGGCGTATGGAATGTTACGATATTTCGCATATAAGCGGAGTGGACAAAGTGGGGTCTATGGTCGTATTCGTCGACGGCGAACCCGATAAAGATTCCTATCGGCGTTTCCGCATAAAGACGGTCGAGGGGAACAACGACTTCGCCTGTCTTAAAGAGGTGCTGAAACGCAGACTCGACAAATTAAAATCGGACGAAAAAGATAAATTTCCACGCCCCGATCTGATAATAATCGACGGCGGCAAAGGACAACTGTCGTCGGTAAAAGCCGTCTTCGACGAAGAGGGGTGCGACATCGACCTGATATCCCTCGCCAAGCGCGAAGAGGAAATTTTTACGATCTTTTCCAACGAACCGATAGTGTTGTCGCACAGAGATTACTGTCTGAAAACCTTGCAGAGAATCCGCGACGAGGCGCACAGATTTGCGATTACCTATCACAGACAGACGCACGTCAGACGCAATCTCGCATCCGAACTCAAAGAGATAGACGGAATAGGGGATAAAAAAAGGAAAGCGCTCGTCGACAAATTCGGCGGGATAGAAAATATAAAACGAGCGAGCGAAGACGAACTCGCCGAAACCGAGGGAATAGGCAAAGCCCTCGCGAAAACCATAAAGGAGTATTTTAACGACAATGAAGAATAGGGTTATCACCACGCCGACGGCGGAAGTAAGCGTAAAAGATTTTGCGAAGAATCTCGAACTGACCGTCGCATACGAAGGCAGAGGAACGGTAAAACTGCAATCGATAAGCGTATCGCGTCCCGGATTGTTTCTGTCGGGGTATACCGAACATTTCGACGATACGAGGGTCGAGGTTATAGGTCACGCGGAAAGCGAATATCTCCGCGGAATGGACGATAAAAAACGCTATAAGCAGGTTGACAAACTCTTCGGCACGCGCCTGCCGTGCCTTATTATATCGCGCGGGCTGGATTTCGTACCCGAAATTTACGAACTTGCGCAGAAATACGGTTGTCCGCTATTCCGTTCGGATAAAGTTACGACGGTACTCATAAACGATATAACGGCGTACCAGAGCGAACTTCTTGCGCCTACCGAAGTCGTGCACGGCGTTCTTATGGATGTATTCGGTATAGGTATACTCATAATAGGCAAGTCGGGTCTCGGCAAAAGCGAAATCGCGCTCGAACTCATCAGCCGCGGACACAGGCTTGTTTCGGACGACAGCGTAATCGTGAAGAACATAAACGATCAACTCATCGGCAAATCTCCCGAAAAGACGAGATATTATATGGAGATACGCGGAATAGGCATAATAAACATTCAGCAGATGTTCGGCCCCGGTTCTATCCGCCCGAGCGAAGAAATCGACATAATTGCCGAACTCTCCCCGTGGGAGGAAGGAAAGAATTACGACCGTATCGGTACGGAAGACGTTTTCGACAATATGCTCGGCATAGACGTGCTTAAAGTCGTCATACCGGTCACGCCCGGGCGAAACATTCCGGTAGTGCTTGAAACCGCGGCAAGAAAATATCGTCTTAAACAGGCGGGTTACGACCCGGCGAAAGCCCTTATGGAAAGCGTTTTCGGGGCGGGAGACGAATCCTGACGGGTTTCGGAACGATTTCCGACTTATAAACACAAACATACGTTCTTGTGGATAACTTGTCTTAAAACGGCGGGTTATCCACATTTTTTATACACTTGTCAACAGTGAAAACTTATAATCGCTTATAAAATCTACGATTATGCGATTTGACCGTATACGGAATGAATTATGTATGCATAAAGTGAATATCGTAAAAATATGAGCGTTAAAAAATCGATAATAATCACACTGGCGTTATGCGTCGCAGTGCTTTCCGTCGCGTCGGCAAGAACGATAAAAGAGGCGACCGAAAGCCCGAAATCGGGTCTGACCGTAGTGCTCGATGCCGGGCACGGCGGGATAGACGGAGGGGTTACGGGCGTTAAAACGGGAGTAAAGGAAAGCGAACTCAACCTTAAAATAGTAAAAGAATTAAAAACCCGCCTTGAAAAAGCGGGTGTCAAGACCGTGCTGACAAGAACGACCGATGCCGGACTTTACGGCAACGCTACCGACGGTTTCAAACGCCGCGATATGCTTGCGAGAAAAAAGATCATCAACGGCTGTAACGCGGACGCGTTCGTGTCGGTGCATATAAATTATTATTCGTCTCCGTCGCGTCGCGGCGCGCAGGCGTTTTTCAGGGAGAACGACGAATTGTGCGAAACGTTTGCCGCCGTAATGCAGAAAAATCTGAATACGCTCGGCGGGCAACCGCGCCCGTTATCCGCGCTTAAAGGCGATTATTACGTCCTTAACGAATCCGAACCGCCGGCGACGCTGGTCGAATGCGGATTTTTATCCAACGAAGAAGACGAGGCGCTGTTATTATCCGAAAATTACCGCGCCGAACTCGCCGAAAAAATCTCCCTCGGCATCCTTGAATTTCTATACGTCGGACAGCAGAGCGCGGATTCTCAATGAAATTTTATCCGACGGAAGAAAAAAGTTGATTTTACCTGTTTCGTTATAGTATAATGATTTATATAATACTTAAGAGAGGGCGTCGGATGGAACGCAAAAAGAAAACGGAAGAGAAAGTCACTCTTACCGTAGAGGCGGTAAAGTACGCGTCGTTCGCGGATTGCTATACGCGCGCGCCGCTTTTTACCATGCTGAGAATAAACAACGAGGGCGCGGATTCGCTTACGGATTTTACTCTGGAACTCGTCAACGATAACGGTCTTGTCAGAGAATTCGTAAAAACAATAGAAGAAATACCGTTTGAAAGCAGTGTCGAGGTGGATACGTTCGACGCGGTTTCTCCGTTATATTTCGCCGGACTTGAAAACGTCAAAGACGAAATCGTAAAAGTCGTTCTGAAAAAAGACGGCAACGAAGTCGCGGTCGAAGAAGTTACCGTTACGGCTCTTCCGTTTGAATACTGGCAGGGTGTCGGCGGCAGAGAAGAATCGCTTGCGGCGTTTGTCAGACCGAAACTCGCGGATTGTCAGCGAATCAAGACCGAGATGTCGGCTCAACTTAAAAAATGGAACGTAAGCGGAGAATTCGGCGGTTACGACGATGCGGATAAAAATACCGTTCGTCGCGTTATAGCCTCGCTTTTTACCGTGTTGCGTCGCTATGGACTGACGAAAACCGAATGCGATATATCCGCCCCCGCGGAGGCGGGCGGCACCAGGATACTCGGCGAACGTTCGGCTACGGCGTTGGAAGTCGCCGTGTTCGTCGCGTCGGTACTCGAAAGCGCGGGGCTTAATCCGTTACTTATTTACGGCGAAAAGGAAATTACCTGCGGCGTGTGGCTGTACGAAACATGTCTGCCCGAAGTCGTATCCGACGACGTCGAAAGGATAGGTCAGTATGTTTCGGAAGGCATAAACGGGCTTAGTTGTTTCGATATAGACGACGTATTTTCGGATAAGACCGTCGCGTTTTCCGTTTCGGAAAATCACTTTGCCGTCAAACTCGACGCGGGCGTATACGAAAGAGTCATCGACGTAAAACGCGCAAGGCTAAACCGCATAACTCCGTTGCCGTCCAGAAACAAGACGGTGAAAGGATACGAAATTCTGTCCGAAGAGGAGACTTCGCCCGACGCCGCGCCCAAAGACCTCTTCGTAAAACTCAAACTCAATCTGGAAGGCAAACAGACCAGAGACAAGCAGTGGGAAAGACGACTTCTCGATCTTACGATGAAGAACGCTTTGCTCAACTTCCGCCCTGCGGGGAATTCCGCGCAGATAGCGTCGGCGGACGTCGATTCCACGTTTTCGCTTGTGCGTTCGGGCGAACCCGTAAGACTCACTCCGCTCAACGTCTCGGCTGTCGATTTATCGGCGAGGGTTTCGCCTTTCGCGCTCGGCAAAGAGTTGAAAGGGGTAAAAGAACTGCTTGCCGAAGATGCGGGCGGCGGAATTCTGCGCACCGTCGAAAACGACGAGAACCTTTCCGAAATACTCGTAAAACTGTACAAAAAGAACAAAGAGGCAGACGAGGAATCGGGCAGTAAAATATTGTATCTTGCTTACGGCATGCTTAAATGGGGCGGCGACGGCGACGAAAAGTATGCTCCGCTGGTGCTCCAACCCGTCGAGATAAAGACGGGCAAGGGCAGGGTAGGTTACGAACTCGTCGCGGGCGACGAAGAATGTTCTGTCAACCTCACGCTGCTCGAATACCTTAAACGCGAATACGACATAGACGTGCGCGGGCTGGACGGTAATCTGCAGAGTCTGAAAATTTCCGAAGTGCTTGCGATGGTAAGAATGGAAGTCGCAGGCATGAAAAACTGGGCGGTTACAGATGACGTATTCCTCGCTACTTTCGGATTTTCGCGCTATCAGATGTGGAAAGATCTTCGCCGTAACATCGGCGAATTTTCCAAAAACAAACTCGTCGCGGCAATGCTTGCAAACAAGCCGCTCGAAAAGAAAGACGACGCCGCCGTTCCTGCTGAAGACGAGACCTCGGCGTCGGACGTTCTTACGCCCGTATGGGCGGATTCTTCCCAATGGGACGCCGTCGAACTGTCGAAACTCGGCAGCACGTTTGTTCTTCACGGACCTCCGGGAACGGGTAAGAGCCAGACCATAACCAATATTATATGCAACGCTCTGCACGACGGAAAAAGGGTTTTGTTCGTCGCCGAAAAACAGGCGGCTCTGTCGGTCGTCAAAAAGAGGCTCGATTTGCTGGGCGTCGGCGATTTCTGTCTCGAACTGCATTCCGGCAAGACGAACAAGTCCGACGTATTGCAGAAACTGACGAACACACTCACGCTTGCGGGCGGACAGATCGACGCGTCTGTGGAGACCGATGCGGCAAGAATCGACGAACTCAGGAAGTCGCTCGGAGATCCCGTCGCGGCGTTGCATAAAAAACGCAGACTCGGCGTTTCGGCATACGAGGCGATGCTGATATGTAACGAAAACTCTTCCGCGCCGGACGTCATGAACATAGAGAGCGTTTTCTACGATAAACTCACGAAGGAAAAAGTAGAACGTTACGAAAACATGATACGTCGCGCCGCCGTTTCGGCGAGAGAGTGCGGCGGCGTGCATAACTCTCCGTTTGCCGACGTTCGGCTTACCGAATATAACGCCGACGTCAAAAACGCGGTGTATTGTTCGGCCGAAGTCGTCATCGCCGAGATAAAACACCTTAAAAGTTATCTCGCGCTGTTCCTCGATCTGTACAGACAGAGGATTTCGCGTCTGACCCGCAAAAAACTTACTCTGCTCGAAGAGATCGTTAAAGACCTCGCGTCGGGCGACCTCGATAAGTATTTCGCCGTCGACGAGGAGCGTTTCGGCGCGTTCTATAATGCCAACCGCAGACTTGACGCGAACCTCGAAAAATATTACCGCTCGTTCGACAAACTCGTAGATCTGAAAAAAGACGAGAAGAACGAACTTGCCAAAGCCCTTACGTCGGACGAGGATATATCGCTTAACAAAACGGCGGCTGCCGTCGTCAAAAAATTGTCGAAGACGGCTAAGACGAAATTTACCGAAGAATCGTACCTTCCGTCGCTCGAACTTCTGCTTGCCGTTTACGAAGATACCGAGACGATAAAGGGAGACGCTGCTCTTTCGTCGGGTTTCACGTCGGCTTTCGGCAGAACCGATTTCGGCGACGGAAGAAAGAAATTCCTCGCTCCGCTGTATAAATTGCACGATACCGCCGCAGAGGTCTTTCTGGACTACAATGCCGACGGATTCAACAGTACATGCATTGCGGCTAAAAGCGGATTTACAGCCCCCGTACTCAACGGATTGCTCACGTCGCTGAAAGGCTTTTATGCGGCAGAAAAAGCCTTCAATAAGACGATTAAAGCGAATAAAGAAAAACTCACCGAAGAAGACGTGCTCGACGCGTACGCCGCAAAGGCGGGCGCGTTGATAGAGAACGTCGATATGCTTGCCAACTGGTGCGCATACCGCGCGGAGGCCGAGGCTCTCGGCAAAGAGGGGCTTACTTTCGTTACCGACGCGCTCGAAAACGGCGACGTTACGCCCGATAACGTCATCGCGGGATTTGAAAAGAACGTCTACGGTAACTTCCTTAAAACAACGCTTTCGCTCGACCCGGTTCTGGCAAGATTTTCCGCCGCTTTGCAGGAGGAAAACACCGAGTCGCTCAGGCTTACTTATGACGAATACGCCGCCGTTTGCCGCGAACAGATACGTTCCGAACTCATATCTCGTCTTCCTCTTCCTTCCACCGAAGGCAAAGGCGGCATAGAACTTATGAATTTCAGGCGTTATGCCAAGAACAATCTTCGCGGAATGAGCCTCAGAAAACTGTTCGACGAAATTCCCGAATTGCTCAGGACCGTCGCGCCGTGTATGCTTATGAGCCCCGCAACGGTGGCTCAGTATCTCCGCGCCGAAAACGGGCTTTTCGACCTGGTTATTTTCGACGAGGCGTCGCAGATGCCGACCGCGGAGGCGATAGGATCGCTCGCGAGGGGTAAAGCGGCGATAATCGTCGGAGACCCCAAACAGTTGCCGCCGACGGCATTTTTCAACTCAAACCGCGTCGACGAAGACGAGATCGAGACCGAAGACATGGAAAGCGTACTCGACGACTGTCTTGCGCTCGGCGTCGAAGAACGCCACCTCGTATGGCATTACCGCAGTAAGCACGAAAGTCTTATAGCGTTTTCCAACGCCGCGTATTACGGCAATAAACTCTGCACGTTCCCGTCGCCCGACGCGCCGGACAGCAGGGTGAAGTTCGCTTACGTCGAAGACGGCGTTTACGATCGCGGATTTACCAAACGCAACAAAGCCGAGGCAGAATCTCTTATAGCCGAGGTCATAAGACGGCTGAAAGACCCTGTTCTGTCACGGTCGAGCATAGGCGTTGTTACTTTCTCCGGCGTGCAGAAAGATTATATCGAACGCAAATTGTCCGCCGCGATAACTGCGGCAAAAATGGAAGAAAAGGCTTACGATCGCGACGAGCCGATTTTCGTCAAGAACCTGGAAAACGTACAGGGCGACGAACGCGACGTCGTGTTGTTCTCGGTATGTTACGGTCCCGACAGAAACGGCAGAATATCGCTCAATTTCGGACCGCTCAATCAGGCTGGCGGCTGGCGCAGGCTTAACGTCGCAGCGTCGAGAGCAAGAGAAGAGATGGTCGTATTTTCGTCGATACGCGGCGCGATGATAGATCTTTCAAAGACAAACAGTAAAGGCGTTGCAGGGCTTAAAGCATTCCTCGATTTTGCCGAAAAGGGCAAGACCTCGCTTGCCGTGTCTTCGGTCGACGTGGCAAAGAGAAAAGCGGGACTCGGCAAATATATAGCCGCCGCATTGTCGCAATACGGTTACGAATGCCGCTACGACGTCGGCGTTTCCGACTTCAAGATAGACGTCGCCGTTCTCGACCCCAAGAACAAACACAGATACATACTTGCCGTGATGTGCGACGGTACCGACAGATTCTCCGTAAAAGACAGAAACGTGTTGCAGATTCAGACGCTTAAACGCAACAACTGGAACGTAATACGCGTTTTCTCCGTCAACTACTTCAATAACCCGAAACGCGAAATCAAACGCATAAAGGATATGCTCGATCGTATCACCGGCAGAGACAAGAAAGCGGGTTCGGGCGTGTCGAGGGCTCAGAAACCGTATAAATACGCCAACCTTACCCAGTTGTGCGCGTCCGCCGATTACGTTACTTCCGGCGAAAACGACGCCGAGATCGTCTCGAGACTCAAAGCCGTCGTGGCGGCGGAAGAGCCTATATCCGAGGACTTCCTTATACGCAGAACGTTGTCGACGCTGGGCGTGATAAAGTACGGCAATAAGGTGGAAAACCGTATGCTCGCGCTGATACAGACATGCGGTTTCAGACGAGAGAAGACAATGGGCGCGTATTATTACCGTAAGACGGATAAACCGATAAGTTTCGATAAATTCAGAGTCGAAACGGGCGATCGCGCCGCAAGACGGTTCGAGACCGATTATACCCCGTATGAAATCATCGCTCTTGTCAAAGCCGCGCTCGAAGATAAAGTCGCGCTGTATACCGACGAGATATTCAACGTCGCGTGCGTCGTGCTCAGAATTTCACGCCCCGGCGAAAAATTCGCGGCGTACATAAACGACTGCGTGACGCTCGGCGAAGAACGCGGTTTGTTCGTGCGTTCGGTATCCGACCGTATATCTCTTGCCTGACCCAAGAAATATTTAAGCCCCGCGCCGGGGTTCGTCCGGGCATAAAAAATTAAAAAAGGATCGTTATAATGGCGAATTGTTTCGAGTACGGCGAAAAGGAGACCGGATATTTGAAATCGAGAGATGCGCGCCTTGCCGGAGTGATCGATAAAATCGGACATATCGAACGGGAAACCGATCCCGATTTGTTTTCTTCGGTAGTGCATCATATTATCGGACAACAAATTTCTACGAAAGCGCAGGCTACGATATGGCAGAGAATGAGGGAGTCGTTAGGTATCGTCGACGCTCATTCCGTCGCAAACGCGGGTATCGATCGGTTGCAGTCTTTCGGTATGACGTTCAGAAAAGCGGAATATATAAGTGATTTCGCGCGAAAAGCGGAAAGCGGAGAGTTCGACCCGAATGCCGTAGAACATATGCCCGACGAGCAGGCAATAAGCGAACTTGCCGCGCTGAAAGGCGTCGGCGTATGGACTGCGGAAATGATTTTACTGTTCTGCATGCAACGCTCCGACGTTTTCAGTTACGGCGACCTGGCGGTATTGCGCGGACTGCGTATGGTATACCACCACCGAAAAATAGATAAGAAATTATTTGAAAAATACCGTCGCAGATTTTCGCCGTATTGCAGCGTCGCGAGTTTGTATTTATGGGCTGTCGCGGGCGGAGCGATACCCGAACTTAAAGACCCGGCGTCGAAAAAGACGAACAAACGGCAGACCGCCGTACAGAAAGCGCGTATGGGAAATAATGCTTGAAATTCCGTGTTTCGGAATTGATCATACCGGCCATACGGTAACGGGATAAACCGACGGACGCCGGTCTTATATGCTGCGGATTGAATTTTCAAGCATGTTTCGGACCGGTGTTTTTTTATTGCAAATTAAAGGATTTTGTGGTACAATGCATTCTATGAACGCAGTGAATATCGAAAATTTAACTTTCGCATACCCCGCGAGAGAGGGCGAAACCGCAAGGAACGTGCTTTGCGGTTTGTCGCTGAAAATCGAAAAGGGCGAATTCGTTTCTCTGATCGGGTCCAACGGCAGCGGCAAATCTACGCTTTCGAGGCTTATAAACGGGCTGTTGCAGCCCACGTCGGGCAGCGTGGAAGTTTTCGGTTGTCCGACGTCGGATAAAAATCTTCTGTTCGATATAAGAAAACGCGTAGGCACGGTATTTCAGAACCCGGACAATCAGCAGGTCGCGTCGATAGTCGAAGACGATATAGCGTTCGGACCCGAAAATATCGGTATGCCGCGCGAAAAAACCCGCGAACGCATAGATTATGTGCTGAAAGTCACCGATATGGAAAACTTCCGCGAAACGGAAGTCGCAAGACTTTCGGGCGGGCAGAAACAGAGAGTCGCCATTGCCGGCGCGCTTGCGATCGACCCCGAAATTCTCATTCTCGACGAGGCTACTTCCATGCTCGACCCCAAAGGCAGGGCGGAGGTTATGTCGGTTGTCAGAGATCTGAACAAAAACGAGGGATTGACGGTAATAAACATAACGCACTATATGGACGAGGCCGTGGGCTCCGATAAGATACTCGTTCTTCACGGCGGAAAAATCGCCGTCGAAGGAACTCCGGAGGAGATATTCGTCAAAAAGGCGGCTATAAAAGAGGCGGGGCTGGAACTTCCGCGCGCGGCGTCTCTTGCCGAAAAACTGTCAGCCGTCGGCATGAATTTAAGCGGATTGATTCTGACAAAGGAGGAACTTGCCAAACAGTTATGCGAATCGTTGCGGAAAATTTAAGTTTCTCTTACAATAAAAAAACGGCGTTCCGTTCCGACGCGTTAAAAGACGTGTCTCTTACGATAGAAGAAGGCGATTTTTACGGGATAATCGGGCATACCGGCAGCGGTAAAAGTACGTTCGTGCAGCATCTTAACGCATTGCTCCCGGTGCAGAGCGGTAAACTGACGATGGGTGACGTTACGATCGTCGGCGGAAAGAAAACCGATAAAAAACTGCTGAAATCCCTGCGGTCGAAAGTCGGCATGGTCTTTCAGTATCCCGAATATCAACTGTTTGCCGAAACCGTCGGCAAAGACGTGGCTTTCGGCTATAAAAACTTCAACCCCGACGCCAAAGACGAAGAGGTAAACGCGGCTGTGGAACGCGCGCTTACGCTTGTAGGCATAGATCCGTCGCTTATGAATAAATCGCCGTTTGAACTCTCCGGCGGGCAGAAAAGACGCGTCGCGATAGCGGGCGTCATAGTAACCTCGCCTGAAGTTCTGGTGCTCGACGAACCGGTTGCGGGGCTCGACCCCCGCGGTAAACGCGACCTTATGCGGCTGTTGCGCGAACTTAAAAACGGGGCGTGCAAGACGGTGGTCATCGTTTCGCACGATATGGACGAGGTTGCCGAAAACTGTAACCGCGCCGCCGTATTTTCGGACGGCAGAGTCGTCGGCGAGGGAACGACGAAAGAGATTTTCGATCGCGGCGAAGAACTTTCTTCGCTCCGTCTCGGCGTTCCGCTTACGGCGTATCTTAGCGGCGAGCTCTGTCGGCAAGGAATAAATCTCGATCTCTCAGACTATACCGAAGACGGTTTCGTCTCGGCGGTCGAAAAATATATAACCCGAGACATAAGGCGGTAAACGAATGTTAAGCGACGTATCGTTCGGCAGGTATTATCCTGGGAAATCGTTTGTCCACAAAATGGACCCCAGAATTAAACTTCTGCTGCTTATAGCCTATATAGTTATGATTTTCATGGCGAAGAATTTTCTTTCGCTCGGGTTAGCCGTACTCTTTTTATGTCTTGTGACGGCGTTTTCGGGCGTGCCTGTCGGCTCTGTGCTGAAAAGCATAAAAGGCGTCATATTTCTCGTGTTGTTTACGGCGACGCTGAACGTTTTGTTTTACGATAAAAAATCTGGCGATACGGTTTACTTCTGGGTCGTCACGAAAGAGGGACTTATAAACGCGGCGTTTCTGGCAATCAGGCTTATAACTCTGGTTGCCGGCAGTTCCATGCTGACGCTTACTACCACGCCCGTAAATCTGACGGACGGTATAGAAAGTCTGTTGAAACCGCTGACGTATATAAAATTCCCCGTGCACGAACTCGCGTTGATTATGTCTATCGCGCTGAGGTTCATACCTACGCTCGCATCCGAGACCGACAGGATAATGAACGCGCAGAAGGCGAGGGGCGCGGACTTTGAAAGCGGAAACGTTTTCAAACGGATAAAATCGCTCATCCCCGTGCTTATACCGTTGCTTGTCAGCGCGTTCCGCCGCGCGGACGAACTCGGCGACGCAATGGAAGCAAGGTGCTATGCCGGCAGTAAAAACAGAGTTAAATATAAAAAACTCAGGCTCGGCTGGAGAGACCCGCTCGGCGCTTTGATTACGGCGGCGTTTCTGACGGGGGTCGTACTCCTTAATATCTATTACGCGCAGATTATAGCGTTATTCGTATGAGAATAGTTCTGAAAGTCGAATACGACGGAACGGATTTCTGCGGCTGGCAGGTTCAGCCCGACGGAGTATCCGTACAGGGCGTCATAGAGGACGCCGTTCAAAAACTGACGGGCGAAAAGACTTCGGTCATAGGTAGCGGAAGAACCGACTCCGGAGTTCATGCGGCGGGGCAGGTCGCGCACTTCGACGTGTCTGCCGACAGAATTCCGCCCGAAAAATATGCGTGCGCGCTTAACGCGTTTCTGCCGTCGGGAGTGAAAATTCTCGAAAGCGGACTTGCGAAAGACGGATTTCACGCAAGGTTTTCGGCGAAGCGAAAAACTTACGGATACAGACTCTACGTTTCGCCGTGCATCCGTCCGCTTAAAGACAGGTACGCCGTCGACATCCGTTACGACGCGGACGTCGGGCGTATGAACGAGGCATGCGCGTATCTTGTCGGCAGGCACGATTTCAGATGTTTTCTGGCGAGCAATTCGTCGGTAAAAGATACCGTAAGGGAAATTTATTCGGCAGAGGTCTCGCGCAGCGGAGACGATATTTTATTTACGGTTTCCGGCAACGGTTTTTTATATAATATGGTAAGAATCATCGTCGGCACGCTGCTTAAAATCGGCGTCGGCGAACTTGCCCCCTCGGATATGAAAAATATTCTGAACGGCGGCAGGCGTGAACTCGCCGGGAAGACCATGCCGGCAAGAGGTCTGACGCTTTTAAGCGTAGAATACGAATAATTTTGACGATTTTTCGCATAAGCGTCGAAAAACGCTTGACAAAGACGATCAAATTTAATAAAATATACGGGCATTATAAGGAAAGGTGCGCAAGACGACTTAGCCCCTCGAACGGCGACTGAACTTATATAACGAATTATATAATCACGATTTTTGGAGATTCACGATGAAAAGTTATATGGCAAACGGTAATTCCGTTGAAAGAAAATGGTACGTCGTAGATGCTTCGGGAATGTCGCTCGGCAGACTTGCGTCGCAGGTCGCCTCTATACTCAGAGGTAAAAATAAGCCCACCTTCACTCCCAACGTCGATACCGGCGATTTCGTTATAGTCCTCAACACCGATAAAGTCGTTCTTACGGGTAAGAAACTCGAACAGAAGTTCTACACTTATCACACCGGTTATATCGGCGGACTCAAACAGGTTCCTTACGGCAGAATGATGTCCGAAAAGTCCGACCTCGTCGTTTACGAGGCGGTTAAAGGGATGTTGCCGAAGAACAGTCTCGGCAAGCAAATGCTTACCAAACTTCGCGTCTACAAGGGCGGGGAGCATAATCACCAGGCTCAGCAGCCTATCGAGCTGAAACTCGGCAAGTAACGGAGGAATAGACTAATGGCAAAAGTATCTGTTAAGAAAAAACTTCAATACTGGGGTACCGGCAGAAGAAAGAGCGCTATCGCCAGAGTGAGACTTATCCCCGGCGGAACGGGCGCTATCACCATCAACGGCAGAGGCATCGACGAATACTGCGACCTCGACACCCTTAAACTTATAATCAAACAACCCCTCGTTTTAACCGAAACCGAAAGCAAGTACGACGTTTTCGTAAACGTTGTCGGCGGCGGATTTACCGGTCAGGCAGGCGCGATTCGTCACGGCGTGGCGCGTGCGCTCGTAGTTGCCGAACCCGAACTTCGCCCCGCGCTTAAGAAGGAAGGTTTCCTTACGAGAGACCCGAGAATGAAGGAAAGAAAGAAGTACGGCTTGAAAAAGGCTCGTCGCGCTCCTCAGTTCTCGAAGAGATAATTTCATCATACAAAACGAAACGGAACGATTACTCGTTCCGTTTTTTTTGTTCGTATTATTCTTGCCAAAACGCCGCTATTTTCGCGCTTTTTGTCAAATTCTCGTTTGAAGTACGTCTGGTACGTCTGCGCTCGCCTTTACCAAAAATCA
>ENA-UESH01001042-UESH01001042.1-human-gut-metagenome-genome-assembly--contig:-NODE-1042-length-21519-cov-9.880188_pt1 | contig 21519 bp, 21 predicted proteins | sample MGYA00243001_ERZ508002 | MGnify/ENA primary metagenome ERZ508002 (study PRJEB26167, sample SAMN06115447) | human gut metagenome | host: Homo sapiens | place: China:Anhui | collected 2015-08-07... | reverse complement strand
AACCTGTGATTGCAAACGAAAGACACCCCTGATGGGTTTCTTTCGTAACTATCTTCCTTTCCGATGGCGGAAGATTTTCGAGTTTTTCGACAGTCTCCCCGCCGCCTGCCTCCGCAGGCGGCGGTTTTCTTGTTCACAATTTATTTACAGAAAAGGTCAAAGAAAGTCAAAATTCCCTATTGACATTTTCAAACCCGGTGGTATACTATAGTCAAAGGTCAAAGAAAGGCAAAGTCAGACAGGCCGAATCGAAACAGAAAGGAAGTGAAGGGCTTGGGTACATCGGATATGATCGCCCGGTTCATCCAGGCGGAGCTGGAGGAGGCCAACGGGGTTCTGGAGCTGCAGCGCAGCGACCTGGCCCAACGCTTTGGCTGCGTCCCCAGCCAGATCAATTATGTGATGTCCACCCGTTTTTCTCCGGAGCACGGCTACATTGTGGAGTCGCGCCGGGGCGGCGGGGGCTACATCCGCATCACCCGGGTGCAGGTGGACCGCCACACGCTTTTGATGCACGTCATCAACTCCGTGGGCGATACGCTGGACCTGGCCAGCGCCCGGGCCATTCTTTCAAACCTGGTCCAATCCCAGGCGGTGGAGCGAGACGTGGCGCAGACCCTTCTGTGGGCCGTGTCCGACAATTCCCTCCGCTCCGTTCCCAAGGACCGGCGGGACGATCTCCGGGCCAGTATTTTCAAGCAGGTGCTGATTCACCTGGTTTGAGTTTTCAATAAGGAGGCAATCATTATGAAATGTCAGAACTGCGGAAAGAACGAAGCAACGTTTTACTATAAGAGCAACATCAACGGCCGGGTCATGGAGAGCCATCTGTGCCCCCAGTGCGCCCGTCAGCTGGGCCTGGTGCAGGATATGCGCCGCCCCATGATGAGCAGCTTCTGGGACGATGACGATTTCTTCACCCGTCCCTTCCGGATGCTGGAGCCCCTGCTGGGCGGCTTCGGCAGCCGCCTGCTGACGGAGTTCCCGGAACCCGTGGACGTGACCCAGCAGGCCCGCCGCGCGGCGGAGGAACCCCGGGAGGACAACCTGGTCCAGGGCGACGAGCGGGAGAAGCTCAGCCGCCAGCGCCAGCGCAACGCCCTGGAGACCCAGCTGCGCCACGCCGTGGAAACCGAGAACTTCGAGGAAGCCGCTAAGCTCCGGGACCAGCTGCGGTCCCTGCCCCAGGCGTAAGCGTTACGCCGATCAACCGAAAGGAAGTGTAAACTATGATGGAAAATAAATTCACCCCCCGTGCGGAGGAATCCCTGCGGCTGGCCCAGGAGGCCGCCGAGGAAATGGGCCACGGCTATGTGGGCAGCGAGCACCTGCTGCTGGGCCTGATGCGTGAGGAGGAGGGCATTGCCCACCGCGTCCTGGAGGAAGCGGGCCTCACCGATGATATGATCTGCGATGTGCTGCATCGCAGCGTGGGCACCGGCCTTTCCGGCGCGGCTCCCTCCCAGGGGCTGACCCCCCGGGCCAAGAGCGCCGTGGAGCTGGCCGTGTCCGAAGCGTCCCGCACTGGCGCGGGCTATATCGGCACCGAGCATCTGCTGATGGGCCTGCTGCGTGAGGGCAACAACATGGCCATCCGGGTGCTGCGCACCGTGGGCATCGACCCCAAGAAGCTGTACAGCGCCGTGGTGAAGAAGATCAACGAAGCGCCCCGGGCCGCAGCCGCCGCAGGCGGCAATTCCGCCGCTCCCTCCCGGGAGGACGGCAAGAAGGGCGGCGCCCTGGCGGAGTTTACCCGCGATTTGACCGAGGCCGCCCGCAGCGGGAAGCTGGACCCTGTCATCGGCCGGGAAAAGGAGATCGCCCGGGTCATCCAGATCCTGTCCCGCCGCACCAAGAACAACCCCGTGCTGATCGGTGAGCCCGGCGTGGGCAAAACCGCCATCGCCGAGGGCCTGGCCCAGCGCATCGTGGCCGCCGACGTGCCCGAGGACCTGCTGGACAAGCGGGTCCTGTCCCTGGACCTGTCCGGCATGGTGGCCGGTACCAAGTACCGGGGCGAGTTTGAGGAGCGCATCAAGAACACCATCAACGAGGTGAAGAAGGCCGGCAACGTCATCCTGTTCATCGACGAGCTGCACACCATCGTGGGCGCAGGCTCCGCCGAGGGCGCGGTGGACGCCGCCAACATCCTCAAGCCCGCTCTGTCCCGGGGTGAGATCCGGGTCATCGGCGCCACCACCCTCAACGAGTACCGCAAGTACATTGAGAAGGACGCCGCCCTGGAGCGCCGGTTCCAGCCCATCACCGTGGGCGAGCCCTCTCCCGAGGCCACGCTGGAGATCCTGAAGGGCCTGCGGGACAAGTATGAGGCCCACCATCACCTGACCATCACCGACGGGGCCCTGGAGGCCGCCGTGCGGCTGTCCCGCCGGTATATCAACGACCGTTTCCTGCCGGACAAGGCCATCGACCTGATGGACGAGGCCGCCAGCCAGGTGCGTATGGCCGCCGAGTCCGCCTCCCCCGATCTGAAGGATCTGGAGGAGAAGATCGCCGCCCTGCATCGGGAGAAGGAGGAGGCCGTCACCGCCCAGGACTTCGAGAAGGCCGCCCAGCTGCGGGATATCGAGAAGGACTATCAGGAGCAGGTGGAAATTGAGCGCGACAAGTGGCACAAGCAGATGTCCGTGAGCCGCGGCACCGTCACCGAGGACGACATCGCCAAGGTGGTGGCCGGCTGGACCGGCATTCCCGTCACCCGCCTGACGGAGGACGAAAGCCAGCGGCTGCTGCAGCTGGAGAAGGTCCTGCATGAGCGGGTGGTGGGCCAGGACGAGGCCGTGGCCGCCGTGGCCAAGGCCATCCGCCGCAGCCGTGTGGGTCTGAAGGATCCCAAGCGGCCCATCGGCTCCTTCCTGTTCCTGGGCCCCACCGGCGTTGGCAAGACCGAGCTGTGCAAGACCCTGGCCGAGGCCATGTTCGGCGATGAGAACGCCATGATCCGCATCGACATGTCCGAGTACATGGAGAAGCACACGGTGTCCCGTCTGGTGGGTTCGCCTCCCGGCTATGTGGGTCACGAGGAGGGCGGCCAGCTGACGGAAAAGGTGCGCCGTAAGCCCTATTCCGTGGTGCTGTTCGACGAGATCGAGAAGGCCCACCCCGATGTGTGGAACATCCTGCTGCAAATTCTGGAGGACGGCATTGTCACCGACTCCCAGGGCCGCCGGGTGGACTTCAAGAACACCATCATCGTCATGACCTCCAACGTGGGGGCCAAGAATATTACCGCCGCCGACACGCCTCTGGGCTTTGACGGCAGCGGTGAGGCGGCCAAGCGCACCGAGGAGGAGCGGTTTGCACGCATCAAGGACGCCGTTATGGCGGAGCTGCGCCAGACCTTCCGTCCGGAGTTCCTGAACCGTATCGACGAGATCATCGTGTTCCACCAGCTGACGGAGGAGAACATCCGCAGCATCGCCCGCCGGATGCTGGATACCATCGGCAGCCGCATGGCCGCCCAGGGCATCACCCTCCAGGCGGATGACGATGCCGTGGCCGCCCTGGCCAAGGACGGCTTCGACGCCCGCTACGGCGCCCGTCCCCTGCGCCGCACCCTCCAGAACGAGGTGGAGGACGTGGTGGCCGAACAGATGCTGGATGGTCAGCTGAAGTCCGGCGACACCGCCCACGTCCGTCTGAAGGATGACAAGGTGGTCATCGAAAAGTAAAAAACCATGCCCGGCGGCAAAAGCCGCCGGGCATGATTAACTGTCCCAAAAGAGCAAAGCCCTTTTTGAACAAAGTGTTTTACGCCTTCACCAGCTCCACCAGCACCTGCACCATCTTTTCCATAGACGGCACGGGAATGAACTCATGGACGCCGTGGAAGTTTGCGCCGCCGGTGCACAGGTTGGGGCAGGGAATATCCCGCTCCCAGGAGAGCCGCGCCCCGTCGGTGCCGCCCCGGATGGGAACGATCACCGGCTCCACGCCCACGGCCTCCATGGCGGCCTTGGCGTTTTCGATCAGCTCCATATGGGGCCGGATCTTCTCCTTCATGTTGTAATAGCTGTCCCGCATCTCCAGCCGGAAGGTGCCCTGGCCCCACTGATCGTTCAGATAGGCGGTCAGCCGCTCCACAAAGGCCTTCCGGGCGTTGAATTTCTCCAGATCATGGTCCCGGATGATGGCGTGCAGCACCACCTGGCTCTCGTTTCCGGCCAGGTCCGTCACATGGTAGAAGCCCTCGTAGTTCTCCGTGTGGGAGGGGGTCTCCGCCGCAGGCAGCAGGGAGATGAACTGATTGGCCAGCAGGATGGCGTTTTTCATCTTGTTCTTGGCGGAGCCCGGGTGGATGTTTACGCCCTCCACCGTCAGGGTCACGGCGGCGGCATTGAAGTTCTCGTACTCGATCTCCCCCAGCTCGCCGCCGTCCACGGTGTAGGCCACCTGGGCGGGGAACTTCTCGGGGCTGAAGTGATCGGCGCCCTTGCCCACCTCCTCGTCAGGAGTGAAGCACACGGCGATGGCCCGGTGCGGGACCTCCGGATGGGCCAGCAGATATTCGCAGGCGGTGACGATCTCCGCCACGCCGGCCTTGTCGTCGGCTCCCAGCAGGGTGGTGCCGTCGGTGACGATCAGCTCCTGGCCGATATACCGCTCCAGGAAGGGGAAGTCCTTCACCTTCAGGCTCCCGGCCTTCTTCAGGGGCAGGTCCCCGCCCTGATAGGTGACGATCTCCGGATGGATGTCCGCCCCGCTGACGGCGGGGGAGGTGTCCATGTGGGCGATGAGGCCCAGGGCCGGAGCCTGGCACCCGGGGGTGGCGGGCAGCAGGGCATACACATAGCCGTTATCGTCCATGTGGGCCCCCTCCAGGCCCAACTCCGCCAGCTCCTGGGCCAGATACCGGCCCAGAACCTTCTGGTGGTCTGTGGTGGGCACGGTGTCCGACGTCTCGCTGGAGGTGGTGTCGAAGGACACATATTTCAGAAAACGCTGGGTAACTTCCATGATGGTTTCCCTCCGTAAATTGGATTTGCCCCCAGTATAACACACCCGCCGCCCCGCCGTCAATCCGGGGGAAGCCGTCCCGGGACAAAGAGGGACGTCCCGGGCAGGGCCGGTTTTGTCCCGGGCGGAAGCGGGACAAAACGAAACAGGCAGATCCGTGCAAAGCGCCCCCGGCGGAAATCCGCCGGGGGCGCTTTTTCTCAATAGAAAATATCGTCCAGCTCCATGGTGGCGTAGGCGTTCAGGTCCAGCCCCGCCCAGCGGCCCGCCAGATACTCATAGTATCCCTGGGCCCCGATCATGGCGCCGTTGTCGCCGCACAGCCGCAGGGGCGGCAGATACAGCCGGTATCCGGCCTTTTCACAAGCCCTCTCCAGGTCTCCCCGGATGATGGTGTTGGCGGCCACCCCTCCGGCGGCCACAATGCACCGGCGGCCCCGGATACAGGCGGCCTCCATGGCCCGGGGCACCAGCTCATCGGACACCGCCTGGTTGAAGTCATGGGCCAGGGCGGCGGCGTCCAGCGGCTCCCCCTTCTGCTGGGCGTTGTGGGCCAGGTTCACCACGGCGGTTTTCAGGCCCGAGAAGCTCATATCCAGAGGCGCACCCTCCACATGGGCCCGGGGCAGGACGTATTTCCCGCCGGGGGACTGGGCGGCCAGCCGGTCCATGGGCTTCCCGCCGGGGTACGGCAGGCCCAGCACCCGGGCGGCCTTGTCGAAGCACTCCCCTGCCGCGTCGTCCCGGGTGGCACCCAGGACCTCCATATCCGTGTAGCCCTTCACGTCTACGATCAGGGTGTTGCCGCCGGACATGGCCAGCGCCAGAAACGGCGGCTCCAGCTCCGGAAACGCCAGGTAATTGGCGGCGATATGGCCCCGGACGTGGTGCACCGGGATCAGGGGAACCCCCAGGGCGTAGGCGGCGGACTTGGCGAAGCTGACCCCCACCAGCACCGCGCCGATGAGGCCCGGGGCATAGGTCACGGCCACGGCGTCGATGTCCCGCCGGGTCAGGCCCGCCTCCCGCAGCGCCTGATCCGACAGCCCGGCAATGGCCTCCACATGCTTCCGGGAGGCGATCTCCGGCACCACGCCGCCGTACAGCGCGTGCATATCCGCCTGGGACAGGATGGCGTCCGACAGCACCGTCCGCCCGTCCCGCACCACCGCCGCGGCGGTCTCGTCGCAGGAGGATTCAAAGGCTAAAATGTTCACTGGTCATCCTCCTCAAAGGTCCGGGTCAGGATCAGGGCGTCCTCCTTGGGCAGGTCATAGTAGTTCCGGCGGCGTCCGGCCTCCCGGAAGCCGAACCGGGTATACAGGGCAATGGCGGCGGCGTTGCTGGGCCGGACCTCCAGGGTCAGAAAGGCCAGGTGGTTGGCCCGGGCAAAGCGCAGGAACACGTCCAGGAGCTTTCCCGCCGCGCCCCGGCGGCGATACTGGGGAAACACCGCCACATTGGTGATGTACCCCTCGTCGGCGGCCACCAGCAGCCCGGCATAGCCGATCACCTGGCCGGTGGCGGCGTCCTCCGCCACTAAAAAGGCGGCGCATTGGTTGTCCAGCTCCTCGGCCAGCATTTTCCGGGACCAGGGCCGGGAGAAGCAGGTGCGCTCCAGCTGTTCCAGGGCGTCCAGATGGTCCGCCGTCATGGGTACGATTCTGATGTTGTTCATAATTCCCTCGGTGTATTGCGATTTTTACTCCACGGTGACGCTCTTGGCCAGATTCCGGGGCTTGTCGATGTCGCAGCCCCGCTCCAGGGCGATGTAGTACGCCAGCAGCTGCAGGGGAGCCACCCCCAGCTGGGGCAGCAGCATAGGCTCCACCTCCGGCACCGTCAGCACCCGGGGCGTCCGGGCGGCCATGGCGTCCCGGTGGGTCTCGGTGGTCAGGGCCAGGACGTTGGCGCCCCGGGCCTGGACCTCCACCACGTTGCTCATGGCCTTGTCAAACAGAGGTCCGTAGGTGCTCAGGGCGATGACGGGGGTCCCCTCCTCGATCAGGGAGATGGTGCCGTGCTTCAGCTCACCGGAGGCGTAGGCCTCGGAGTGGATATAGCTGATCTCCTTGAGCTTCAGGCTGCCCTCCATACTCAGGGCATAGTCCAGGTTCCGGCCGATGAAGAACACGTCGTCCCGCCCGGCGAAATCCTTGGCGATCTGCTGGATTTGATCCGCCTGGGCCAGCACCTGCTCCAGCTTCTCCGGCAGGGCCAGGATATCCCGGACCATGGCGGTGTAGGTCTCATAGTCCACGGTGCCCATGACCTCGCCGAAATACAGCCCCAGCAGGTTCAGCACCGCCATCTGGGTGCTGTAGGCCTTGGTGGTGGCCACGGCGATCTCCGGCCCGGCCCAGGTATACAGCACGTCATCGGACTCCCGGGCGATGGAGGAGCCCACCACGTTGACGATGGACAGGATCCGTGCCCCCCGCTTCTTGGCCTCCCGCAGGGCGGCCATGGTGTCCAGGGTCTCGCCGGACTGGCTGATGACGATGACCAGGTCCCCCTCCCCCACGATGGGGTCGGCATACCGGAACTCGGAGGCCAGGCACACCTCCACGCTGCGCCGCAGCATCCGCTCCAGGTTATATTTGCCCACCATGCCCACATGATAGGACGAGCCGCAGGCCACGATGTAGATGCGGCCCATGGCCCGGATCTGCTCCGGGGTCATGGTCAGGTCCTGCAGCACCACGCGGCCCCCCTGGATCCGGGCGGCGGTGGCCTTGCGGATGGCGGCGGGCTGCTCCATGATCTCCTTGAGCATGAAGTGGGCATAGCCGCCCTTTTCGGCGGCGTCCACCTCCCAGTCCACATGGTGGTGCTTCTTCTCCACCGGCCGCAGCTGCCGGTCGTATACCCGGATGCCGCTGCGGGACAGAATGGCCAGCTCCCCGTCGTCCATATAGGCGATGTCCCGGGTGTGGCGGATCAGGGCCGTCACGTCGGAGGCGATGAAGTTCTCCCCGTCGCCGAAGCCCAGCAGCAGGGGGGCGTCCTTCCGGGCGGCCACCAGCCGGTCGGGATAGTCGGCGCAGATGATGCCCAGGGCATAGGCCCCGTCCACCGCGTGCAGCAGGCGGTTCATGGCCTCGAAAAAGTCGCCGCAGTCGCTGTAGTAATAGTCCAGCAGCTGGGCCACCACCTCCGTGTCCGTCTCGGACTGGAACACATAGCCCTTCTGCTGCAGCTCCTCCTTCAGGGTGATGAAGTTTTCGATGATGCCGTTGTGGACCACGGCGAACTTGCCGCTCTGGCTCATATGGGGATGGGCGTTGACGTCGTTGGGCTCGCCGTGGGTGGCCCAGCGGGTGTGTCCGATGCCCAGGGTGCCGGGCAGGTCCCCACCGTCATGGGTCAGCTCCCGCAGAGCCGCCACCCGGCCCTTTTTCTTGCAAAGGCGCAGCACGCCATCGCCGCACACGGCGATACCGGCGGAGTCATAGCCCCGGTATTCCAGCCGCTCCAGCCCGTCCAGCAGAATGGGGGCGGCCTCCTGACGGCCAACATATCCTACGATTCCACACATATTGATGATTCCTCCTGATTTCTGATAATGGGGAGGACAAATACGCAGACAATTTGCCTCGATTTCCGGTCGCAGCGTCTCTGTTTTGCGGTCACCCGCATATTTGCCCGCTGCGTGCGCGCCCGGACGGCGCGGGAGAGCTCCCGCCGAAGGTTCGATCCTCTCTCCTCCTCGTTATCCTGCCGGGAAACGGCAGGCACATGGCGCTTGGTATGGGATTTTCCCGGGGGCCTCCTTTCTCCGGTTCTGCGTTCTGTATATCAAACGGCCTGGGGCCGGTTGAATCCGTATAACTTTCTCTCATCGGCGCATACTGGCCATAGAAGGGGGAATGCTCATGGCCACTGCTTTTTTCCGCACCATCATCCTGTATCTGCTGCTGATCGCGGGGCTGCGCCTGACCGGCAAGCGCCAGATCGGCGAGCTGGAGCCTATCGAGCTGGTGCTGACCATGCTGCTGTCGGACCTGGCGTCGGTGCCCATGCAGGACTTCGACTCGCCGCTGATCAACGGCGTGGTGCCCATTCTGACCCTGCTGGCCCTGACCACGCTTTTAAGCTATATCAGCTTCCGCAGCGGGCGGTTCCGGTCCCTGATCTGCGGGGAACCGGCCATCGTCGTCCGGTACGGGAAGCTCCAGCAGCGGGCCATGCGCCACAACCGCATGACGGTGGACGAGCTTCTGGAGGAGCTGCGGGGCCAGGGGGTCACCGACCTGAAGGACGTGCAGTGCGCCGTCCTGGAGACCAGCGGCCAGGTGTCGGTGCTTCTGCGGTCCCAGGCCCAGCCGGTAACGCCCCGTCAGCTGTCCCTGAACGTCACCGAGCAGCTTCTTCCGGTGCTGCTGATCAACGACGGGCGGCTGCTGCGGGACAATATGAAGAAAATGGACGTGGACGACGCGTGGCTGCGGCAGCAGCTGAAGCGGGAGCACTTGAAGGACCCGTCTCAGGTGTTTCTCCTGTCCCTGGACCAGGGGGGCAACGTGATCTGCCAGGCCAAGGAGGACGTATGAAGCGGTTTCTGATCGTGCCCTCACTGGTGCTGGCGGTGCTGCTGGCCCTGTGCATTCTCAACGCGGCGGCTCTGAACCGCCGGACCAGCCGGTGGATGGACCAGGCGGACCGGATCGCCGACCTGGCGGAGCAGGAGCGCTGGGACATGGCCCGGGAGGCCATGGACGACCTGTCCGCCGACTGGGAGTCGGCCCAGGACTTCCTCCATGTGGTCATCCACCACGAGACCCTGGACGCGGCCCAGGTGACGCTGACCCGCTGCCGGACCCTGTGCCGTCTGCGGCAGGGGGACGACCTGCTGCCGGAGCTGGCCCAGCTGCGCCAGCAGCTGCAGCAGCTGGACGAGCTGGAGCGCCTGAGCCTGCGGAACATTCTGTAGCCCTTACTTCTCACTCAGGAGCTTGTTCAGCTCGCTCATGAAGGTGTTGATATCCTTGAACTGGCGATACACCGAGGCAAAGCGGACGTAGGCCACCTCGTCGGCCTTTTTCAGCTTCTCCATGACCTTTTCGCCGATGACCACGGTGCTGACCTCCCGCTCCAGGGAGTTCTGCAGCTCCTGCTCGATCTCGCTGGCCATGCGCTCCATATCCGCCGCGGACACCGGGCGCTTTTCACAGGAGCGCTGGATGCCCCGCAGCACCTTGCTGCGGTCGAAGCTCTGGCGGCTGCCGTCCTTCTTGATCACCACCATGGGCAGATATTCCACGGTCTCATAGGTGGTGAAGCGCTTCTCGCAGGACAGGCACTCCCGCCGCCGGCGGATGCTGGCTCCCTCGTCTGCGGGACGGGAATCCACCACCTTGCTCTCGCGATAGCCGCAATAGGGACATCTCATGGGCATATTCCTCCTCTATGGCGATAATGTTCAGCTTATTATAGCACATGGCGGCGGAATATGCAAATTTCAATTTTCCTCCGGCGGCACAGGATACCCGTCCTCAAAGCGATATTCCGCCCAGAGGCCTCCGTCCATGGCCCGGATCCGGGCCAGGCAGAACAGCTCCGTCAGGGGAAACGGCCCCTCCCGGTCATAGGGCGCGGCCAGCCGCACCCGCCGCCCCTCCCGGCGGCACAGACTCCCCGGCGGCAGGGGCAGGGGGCAGTCCTCCGGCCCGGCGGGCCGCCATGGGGAGTCCCTCGCGGCGCAGGACTCCGCCCCGGCCCACCGGATGGCCCCCAGCGGCCCGGTGATCCGCCGGGAAAACCGGCGGCGCAGACGCCCGCCCTCCAGCAGCCCCAGGGCCAGCCGCTGTCCCTCCCCCTGGACCCAGACCCGCCACAGGCCCGGCTCCGGGGGATGGCAGATCACCTCGAACAGGTGGTCCTCTCCCGCCGCCGTCACCGTCATGGTCCCGGCGGCCCGGTCCCCGATATACACAGGATACGTCATGCAGCGCGCCTCCCCATCAAAGCATCCCCGGCAGGGGCTGTGCCAGTGTATGCACAGTCTCCGCCGGGGATGCCCCGTCCCGCCTTACCCGGCAGAGGGCAGGCTGTCCACCACCCGGTCCCACCCCAGGTTATCGGTATCATAGCAGTATGTCTCTCCGTCGGGATAGGTATAAGCCACGAACACGCCGAAGGTCTCCTCAGGGGTATAGCCGCCCCGGATCGGCACCTCCCACAGCCGCAGAAGACTGCCGTCGCCGAAGTCCAGGGTCACACCCTCTCCCTCCGGCAGCTCCTGCTGGCGCTTTCCCATTCCGGCCTGCCGGAGCTTTTCGCTGATACCGGCCCCGGCCAGCTGAGGATAGTGGACGCGGCTGCCGGCCCGCTCCAGCCACACGCCGTCATGTTCCCGGGCATACAGCACGCTGCCGTTCAGAGCGTCCATATACCGGCGGTATGCCGCGCTCTGCCGGGACGCCCACACAAGCGGCGTGGCCGTTAGCGCCAGCAGCACCGCCGCCAGGGTGATCCACAGCCCCAGCTTCAGGCGGCTGCGGTCCTTTTTGGACTGCGGCGCCTCCCGAAATGCTTCATACATGGTCATACCTCCTTTGTTTATGTTCTGTAAACCTTATGATACCATACCCAGGCGGCCCCGTCAAGGCAAAAAAGCTCCCCCAGGAGAGACAAATGCCTCTCCCGGGGGAGCTCCTGCCTGGGGAAGGTTATGTACCCTCCGCCGGGCCGCTATACCAATCTGCTGCGGGGCAGGCCGAAGCTCACCGCAATGGCGTCGTCCACCCGCTCCATCACCGCGCCGTCCACCCGGCCCATCCGCTCCCGCAGGCGGCGTTTGTCCAGGGTGCGGATCTGCTCCAGCAGGATCACGGAATCCTTGGGCAGACCGCAGCACTGGGCCGCCACCTCGATGTGGGTGGGCAGCTTGGCCTTGCCCATCTGGGAGGTGATGGCCGCCGCGATGACGGTTGGGCTGTGGCGGTTGCCGGTGTCGTTCTGCACGATCAGCACCGGGCGCACGCCCCCCTGCTCGCTGCCTACCACCGGGCTCAGGTCGGCATAATAAATTTCGCCGCGCTTGACATTCGTATCCACAAACGTTCACACTCCGCCGGAAGAAGTACCCGGAAAAAACGGGTCACTTTCATTCTCCCACGCAGCCCGGGGATTTATACCCGGTTTTCCCGCCCCGCTTCATTCTATGGGGCGGCAGGCGGCGGCGTGCGTCAGAACCGCAGCAGCAGCTCCCGCTCCGTCACCTGTCCGTTCTGTAAATACACCCGGGGCACCCGCTTGCTGACGGCGCAGGTCAGCTCATAGGGAATGGTCCCCGCCTGGGCGGCCATGACCTCCACCGGGTTGTGGGGCCCGAAGATCTCCACCTCGTCCCCCACGTCCACCCCCGGCAGGTCCGTCAGGTCGATCATGGACATATCCATGCAGATGCGGCCCCGCTGGGGCGCGGGCCCCTTGGCGGTCATCAGGCTGCACCGGTCGGACAGGCACCGGAAGAACCCGTCGGCATAGCCGTAGGGCACCACGCCCATGCGGGTGCGCCGCCGGGTGGTGAACAGCCGTCCATAGCTGACGGAAGTGCCCGGCTCATAGGTCTTGGTGGTGCTGATGGTGGTTTTCAGGGTCATCACCGGCCGCAGGTCCAGCCCCTGGGCAAACTCGCCGTAGCCGTACAGCAGCAGGCCCGGCCGCACCATGTCCAGGTGCATCTCCGGATAGCAGGCGGTGGCCCCGGTGTTGGCGCAGTGGCGCAGGGGGAACCGCACCCCCCGCTTTTCCTCCACTGCCCGGATCACCCGGCAGAACAGGTCGAACTGCCGCCGGGTATAGGCCCGGCTCTCCTGGTCCTGCTCGTCGGCCACGGCGAAGTGGGTGAAGATGCCCTCCGCCTCCAGCCCCGGCAGGCCGCAGGCCTCACAGATGCCCGCCACGCCGCCGTCGAAGTGACTGCCGTCGCACAGGTACCCCAGCCGGGACATGCCGGTGTCCACCTTGATGTGGATTTTCAGGGTCCCGCCCAGGGCCGCAGCCTCCCGGCTGTATTCCAGGGCCTTGGCCTTGCAGGTCACCGCCTGGGTAATGTGGTGCTCTATCAGCCGCCCCACCTGCTCCTTGGGGGTGTGGCCCAGGATCAGCACCGGCATGGTCACGCCGTTGGCCCGCAGCTCCATGGCCTCGTCGATGCTGGACACCGCCAGATAGTCGGCTCCCAGCTCCTGGAGGGTTCGGGCCACCTGCACGGCCCCGTGTCCGTAGGCGTCGGCCTTCACCACGCCCAGGAAGCGGACCCTCGGCCCGATATGCTGCCGCAGGCGGCCATAGTTGTGGGCCAGAGCGTCCAGGTCGATCTCCGCCCAGGTTCTCTTTAATGTGGATTCCATGATGATAGCCTCTCTTTATTCTGAAGTAAAGGACAGCAGCCGGGCCGTCAGCACCACGCGGCTGTCCTGAGAAAACTCGGCATACAGCGGGGCCCCGTCCCCGCCCAGCCAAACGGTGCACAGCACCTTACCGCCGGGGGCGGTGGTGTCCAGGGCCAGGCGCAGGCAGTCAAGCCCCTCCAGGGTCTCCTGCCCCGCGTCCACCAGATACCCCTCCTCCATGGCCCGCAGCAGCCACGGCAGGCAGTTGGCCGGGGCCAGATCCCGCAGGCTTCCGGCGGACAAAGCCGCCCCGTCATAGGACACCGTCAGATCCTCTCCGCTGACGGAGGCCGTCAGCCCCGCCAGGTCCTCAGGGCCTGTAACGGTGGTCCTGGCCCCCGCCCGGTCCCATTGACACAGCACGGCATAGGTCCGCTGTTCTGTTTCCAGGTGACAGGTGATCTCCGCCTCCATCTGGGCGGCCTGCATCTCCCGGTACCGCTGGCGCAGACTCTCCGCCTGCGACGCGGCCTTTTTTCCGCAGCCGGCCAGCAGCAGCGCCGCCGCCAGCAGCCATACCAAGCATTTTTTCACGGTAAACCCTCCCTTTCCGGAAGGCCCTCCGCTATCCCTGTGATGTTTTCTATCTATTGCCTTTTGTCTTAAAAGGGCAAAGCCCTTTTAAGACAGTGCCTCTTACTCCGTGACCTCCCGCAGAGCCGCCGGGATCCGGTCCAGCAGGTCCGACGGGGTCATGCCCCACAGGCCCACCTGCCGGGCGGCCAGGTCCCCGGCCCGGCCATGGAGCCACACCGCGGCGCAGCAGGCGTCCATAGGCGGCAGGCCCAGGCCCAGCAGACTCACCAGCATCCCCGCCAGCACATCGCCGCTGCCGCCCTTGGCCATGCCGCAGTTCCCGGTGGGATTGCGCATACACCGCCCGTCCGGGGCGGCCGCGACGGTTCCCGGCCCCTTCAGCACCAGGTATACCCCGTGCTCCCGGGCGAAGTCCGCCGCCGCCCGCTCCCTTCCTCGGGACAGGTCGCCGCCCGCTCGAAGAAATTCCCCCTCGTGGGGGGTCAGCACGGTGATCCGGTCCCGCCGCCGGGACAATGCATCCATATGCCCGGAAAGGGCGTTTATGCCGTCTGCGTCCAGCACCAGGGGCCGGGGCAGATCCAGCAGCCGCCGCACCAGCCCGTCGCACCCGGGGCTGCGCCCCAGGCCGCAGCCCACCAGCACCGCATCGCAGCCCCCGGCCCGCTGCCGGATGGCCTCCTCTGCCAGAGGGGACAGCTTCCCCTCCTCAGACGGCAGGGGGAAGGGCATCGCCTCGTCGCATTTCATTGCCGCCACCGGCCACACCGGCTCCGGCACCCCCAGGTATACCAGCCCCGACCCGGTGCGCACCGCCGCCCGGCCGGCGAAAACCGCCGCGCCGGAAAAGCCCACGCTGCCGCAGACGCACAGCACCTTGCCGAAGGTGCCCTTGTGGCCCATGGGGTCCCGCCGGGGCAGAAGCCGCCGCACATAGGCCGCCGTGATCTCCTCCATCCTGTCACCTCCCGGATTTTTCCCTTAGTATAGCACGGTTTTCCCCCGGTGGCGAGATTTTTTTGTCCGCCGCGTCAACAATTCCGCCGGTTGACAATTCCCCGGAAAAGGGGTATATATGGAGTAACGAATCAATTGCCATCAAGGAGGTCCCTTTCATGCTCGGTTCCACCCGCCAGTTCATCCAGGCCATGGACGCCAAGAACATCAAGCACTCCGACATTGAGGTCACCCAATCCGGCATGGAGAAGGTCACCGTGATATACACCGGAGACAGCATCCCTTCCATCCGTATGATTTTTTTCTTCAGCAAGGACTGCGAGGACGTGGCCATCCGCGTGTTCGACATCGTGAAGCTCCCCGAAAACCGGGTGGAGGGCTTTTTCAAGGTGGTCAACGAGGCCAACCGCCGCTTCCGCTTTGCCAAGTTCGTGCTGGACACCGACGACAATACCGTTCAGGCGGAGATGGACGCCGCCTTCCGCACCCACGACGTGGGCGAGATCTGCCTGGAGCTGATGAGCCGCTGCGTGGACATCTGCGACAAGGCCTATCCCGACTTCATGAAGGCCCTGTGGGCCTGAAAGCTCCCACTGTCATAACAAAAGCCGCCCGGCCAGGGCGGCTTTTGTTATTACGCTCAGATTTCCAGATAATTCTTCACCAGCACCTGCAGCAGCTCGTCCCGGTCCACCTTGCAGATCAGGGTCCGTGCGCCGTTGTGGTTGGTGATATAGGTGGGGTCCTCGGACAGGATATAGCCCACGATCTGGTTGATGGGGTCGTACCCCTTTTCCTTCAGCGCCTCATACACGGAGGTAAGGATAAAGTGGATTTGCTCGTCCTTATCCTGGGCGGCGTCATACTTTCTGGTGAAATCATCCATGCGGGCTTTCTCCCCTTTCTATTGATTCACCATCAGTATACGCTATTTTTCCGGCGCTGTAAAGAGGAAAAAACGGATTTTACCGGGTGCGCAGCTCCGCCCCCAGGCGCTTGGTGAGCTTCTTGATGACGCCGGAGGCGCACTCCTCGATCTCCGTGGAGGTCAGAGTCTTTTCCAGGGAGCCGATGGTCAGCCGGATGGTAACGGACTTCTTCCCGGCGGGCACCTGCTTGCCCCGGTACTCGTCCACAAAGTCTGCCCCATGGAGCAGGCCGTTTTCGTGGATGCCCTGGGCGATGACGTCGTGCATCTGGCTCCACTTCACCTGGCTGTCGAACAGCAGGGAGATATCGTAGTCGGTCATGGGATACTCCGGCAGGTGGGTGAAGGTGTTGGTGCGGGAGCGGAAGGGCCTCAAGGCGTCCACGTCCAGCTCGAACAGCATCACCGCCAGGTTCTTGATGCCGCAGGCCATGGCGGGCTTCCGGGCAAGCAATGCCAGGTTGCCCACCTGCTCCTCGCCAAGGAAGATGTTCAGCCACACCACCTGGTCGGCCCACACCGGGTGCTTCTCCTGGCGGAAGGTGAAGCCCTCCATGTGGGTGTAGCGGGGCATCTGCTCCACGGTGCCCTTGGCCCGGCGGAACAGGGCCGTCACGTCTTTGGCCGGGGCCACGAAGGCGCCGGCGATGTTCTTGCGCTGGGAGGGCAGCAGCTCCCGGGGGTCATAGGGGGCGGAATAGTCCGCGTCGCGGAACACCTGGGCCGTTTCAAACAGGGAGAACTCCGTGAAGTACCGCTCGTTCTTCACCACGGCCTTGCACAGATTGGGCAGCAGAGAGGAGCGGATCAGCCGCTCGGAGGGAGACGGCGGGGTGGACAGGGCCAGGATCCCGGCGGTGTCCTGCAAAATGGCGTTGACGTACTGCTCGTCCATCCAGGGATAGGTGAAGATCTCCTGCATGCCGCAGCGGATGGCCAGATACTCCTTGATCCGGCGCTCCAGGTCCTTGTCCAGCTGGTTGATGGCCCCGTCGAAGGAGGTGGTGATGGGGGCGGCCTGGAAGTTCTCGTAGCCCACCATCCGGGCCACCTCCTCCATGATGTCGGCCTTGATGGCCACATCGCCGGTGGAGCGCCAGGTGGGCACGGTGACGTGCATGTTGTCGCCGTCGAAGTCCAGCCGGAAGCCCAGCAGGCCCAGCTTATGGGCGATCTCGTCGTTGGTCAGGTGCTTGCCCAGGCGGCGGTCCAGCCACCGCAGGGACACGTCGATCTCCGCCGGTTGGAGCTTCGCGGGATACTGGTCGGAGAAGCTGGTGACGCGCACGTCGGGATACAGCTCCCGGAACAGGGACATGGCCAGGGACAGGGCCTGGTCGCAGCGCTCGGGGTCGATGGCCTTTTCATACCGGGAGGAGGCCTCGGTGCGGTTGTCGTACCGCAGGGCCGTGCGGCGGACGCCGGCAGCCTGGAAGTTGGCGATCTCCAGAATCACCTTGTTGGTGGTGGGCAGGACGGAGTCCTTGGCGCCGCCCATGACGCCTGCAAGGCCCACCACCCCCGCCTCGTCGGCGATGACCAGGTCGTCGGCGGACAGGGCCAGCTCCTTGCCGTTGAGCAGCTCCAGCTTTTCACCGTTTTGGGCCCGGCGGACGATGATATGCCCGGCGATGTTGTCGGAATCAAAGGCGTGGGTGGGCTGGCCGGTGGCCAGCATCACATAGTTGGTGATATCCACCAGGGCGTTGATGGGCCGCATTCCCACCCGCCAGATGCGGCTCTGCATCCGGAAGGGGGCGGGCTTCACGGACAGACCCTCTACCGCCGCGCCAATGTAGCGGGGGCAGCGCTCCGTGTCCTCCACGGTGACGGTGAGGCCGTCGGCCCCGGCATCGCAGGTGAAGGGGGGCAGGGGCTTGAGAGGCAGGTCATACAGGGCCGCCAGCTCCCGGGCGATGCCGTAATGGCCCCACAGGTCGGGCCGGTTGGTCATGGATTTGTTGTCGATCTCCAGGATGATGTCGTTCAGGTCCAGGGCGTCGGCAATGGGGGTGCCCGCCGCAGCGTCGAAATCGCTCAGGTCCAGAATGTGGGCCTCCTCCGTGGTGGGGAACAGGTCCCCCAGGCCGATCTCCACCGCGCCGCAGATCATGCCGTAGCTCTTGACGCCCCGGAGCTTGGCCTCCTTGATCTCCACCGGCTCGCCCTCGCCGTGCCAGCGGCACATGGCTCCCGGGGCGGCCACGGCCACCTTCATGCCCGGGCGGACGTTGGTGCCGCCGCAGACGATATCTCGGATGTCACCGCCGCCGATGTCCGTGCGGCAGATCTGCAGCTTGTCGGCGTTGGGATGGGGGCACACCTCCGTGATCTGCCCCACCAGCATATGGTCAAACTGCCGGGCCAGGTCCGTGGCCCCCTCCACCTCCACGGTGGACATGGTCAGGTCATAGGCCAGCCGGGTCAGGTCCATGTCCCGGGGCAGGTCCACATAATCTTTGATCCAGTTCAGCGATACTTTCATGTGTTTCCCCTCCTTTTAACGGAACTGTTCCAAAAAGCGCAGGTCGGCGCTGTGGAACATACGCACGTCATCCACGCCGTAGCGCATCATCACCAGGCGGTCCAGGCCGATGTTCACATAGAACCCGGTGTATTCATCCGGGTCCAGGCCCGCCGAGCGCAGGACGTTGGGATGGGGGGTGCCGCCGGGCATGATCTCGATCCAGCCCACGTGCTTGCACACGCTGCAGCCCTTGCCGCCGCACACCAGGCAGCCCATGTCGATCTCGAACCCCGGCTCCACAAAGGGGAAGAAGCCCGCCCGCATCCGCACCGGGACGTCCCGGCCGAACACCTTGGACAGGATGCTCTTGATCATCACCTTGCCGGAGGCAAAGGTGAAGTCCTTGTCCACGATCAGGGCCTCATACTGGAAGAAGGCGCGCTCGTGGCGGGCGTCGGTGGTCTCGTTGCGGTACACCCGGCCGGGGTACACGAAGCGGTAAGGGGGCTTGTGGGTCTGCATATAGCGGACGGAGCCGCCGGTCAGATGGGGCCGCAGGCACAGCTTTTCCCAGCACTGGCCCTTGTCGTGGCCCTCCAGCCAATAGGTGTCCATGCTCTCCCGGGCGGGATGGTTGGGGGGGAAGTTCAGGTTGTCGAAGCCGTACAGCTCGCTGGTGATGTCGGACTCCTCGAAGATCTCAAAGCCCATGGACCGGAACGCGTCGTTCAGGTCATAGCACATCTGGGTGATGGGGTGCAGGCCGCCGGACAGGGGGGCGGTGCCGGGGACGGTGATGTCGAAGTCCGGGTCCACCTCGGAGGCCTTCAGCTTCAGCTCCTCCCGCTTGGATTCCAGCAGCTCCGTCAGCTGGGTCTTGGCCTGGTTCACGGCCTTGCCCATCTCCGGCCGCAGGCTCACGTCCAGCCGGGGCAGCTCCTTCAGCAGCCCCGTCAGGCTGCCCTGCTTGCCCAGCAGCAGGGCCTTGACCTCCTGCAGCTCCGCTTCACTGCGGACGGCCTGGATCTTCTCCTGCCCCTCCAGCAGCAGCTGTTTCAGTTTCTCTTTCATATGGTTCCTCCTTGATAGGATCAGTTTTTTGGGACGAAAAAAGCCCTTCCTCCCAATCACTTGGGACGAAAGGCATAGAACTTCCGTGGTACCACCCAGCTTCGCGGCACAGAACCGCGCACTCGTTTTCCCGATAACGGGGGACGACCCGTCCGCGCATTTCCTCGCGGCAGCTCCCGGGCGAACACCGCAGCGCCTGACGGACCGGCTTGCAGCCGGTGACCGGTCCTCTCTTGGAAAGGCGATGATTGCGGAACTTCCCGTTCAAAGCATTTTCAGCACCCCCATTTATATCATATTCCGCCGGAACTTGCAAGGGAAAATTGCAAAATACCCAAAATTGCTCCGGCCCCGGCATGGAAAAAAGAGGCTGGCGCAGGCCAGCCTCTTTTGGTTATGCCGTTATGGGAGACGGGGCTCAGCCCACGTACTTCATGCCGGAATTCTCGGTGGCGGTGATGTCCTTGACCAGGTTGGCGGACCACTCAGAGTACGCCTTGTTCGTCATGGCGTTGCGGACCTGGACCATCCAATAGGGATCGTCGGTGCCCACGAAGTACATGACGTGGTAGCCGATGTAATTGCCGTCGTTTTCCACGATGCCGGTATCGCCCGCCTTGCGGCTCTCGTCGAAGCACCAGTCGTTGAACCCGGCGACCATCTTGTTCTTGTAAACCTGCTTATACAGGCCGCCGTTGGTGTTGGAGCCGGTGTCGTCAGACAGCTGGTTGGCCAGCGCGGCAAAGCTGTCCTCGGTGGCGTCGCCGTCCTTCCAGGCCTGGAGGGCGTTCTCGGCCTCCTGCTTCTTGCCGGCCTTCAGCTCCTCCAGCTTGGCCTGGTAATCCTCGGCCTTGCTGTCCAGACCGGTGGTGTCCACCTTGAACAGAATGTGGCGCACGTCCACGGTGTTGTAATCATTGCGGGTCCGGCTGTGGAACACCAGCAGATAGATGGAGGTGCCGTTTTCCACGATCTCGGTGTCGCCCTCCTGGCGGCTCTCGTCAAACACCCACTTGGTGGCGGCATCGCCGCTGTAGGTGCCGGCTTCGGGGTGGGAATAGGTGCCGATGGACTCATAGTCCTTGGCCACCTTGGCCAGGAGCTCGCCGCCCTTGACCTGCTCCAGGGCCGCGTTGGCGGCGTCCTTGGCCTTCTGCAGGGCAGCGGCGCTCTCCTCCTCGGTGGGCTGGACGGTGTTGCCGTCGGCGTCCTTGGTGGAGGCGGCGGCGCCTTTGAAGGTGATCATCTCATAGTTGGCCACGTCGAAGGAGTTCTTGTTCTCCTCATAGTACTTCTGGAGCTCCTCGTCGGTATACGTCAGGCTGTCGATGTAGTCCTGCTGATAGTGGGAGGCGATGATGGTATCCTTCAGGATGCCCTGGAAGATCTTCTTGGTCATGTTGCTGCCGTAGAGCTGCTTGAGGTACTCGCCCTCGCTCTTGCCGGCGGACTTGGCATAGGAGGCCAGGGTGTCCATGGTGGAGTCCAGCTCCTTCTGCATGTCGTCGTTCCAGGTGATGCCCTTCTCGGCGGCGCCCTTCTTGAGCATGGTGATCTGGATCAGGCTCTTCTTGGCGGCCTCCTTGAAATAGGCGTCCCAGGTCATGTCCTCGGACACGCCCAGCAGGGTCTTGGCCATGTCGCTGAGGCTCTGCTGGGTCAGGGGGGTGGAGGTGCTCAGGCCGTAATAGGAGGCGTACTGGTTCTGGGCAATGGAGTTATAGGCCACATGATAGAAATAGCTGACCTCGGCGGCGGAATAGGTTTCGCCCTCCACGGTGACGGCGGCGGAGCCCCGCTGGATCACGTTGGAGTTCCACACCAGCAGCGCAGCGGCCACCAGCACGAACACAATGGCAATACCGCCATAGAGCCAGTTGCTCCGGCGCTGCTTGGCCCGCTCCTGCGCCTCACGGGCGGCCTTGGGGTCCACTGCGCCGCTGGCGTTGAATTCCTGGCGGGCTTTCTTTTCTCTGGATGCACTCATAGTTGTTTCAGTCCTCTCGAAAATAGGTACGCTGTACCCTTTGTAATGTGCTATTGGTTGATTATACAGGAAAACCCGGCGCTTCGCAAGAGGAAATCGGGATTTCCCGGGAATTTGGTGTAGTACTACAATACATCTTGGACAATTGAATAAAAAGGGTATGAGGAATAGGGCCTCATATGTTAAAGTTAAG
>ENA-UESH01001032-UESH01001032.1-human-gut-metagenome-genome-assembly--contig:-NODE-1032-length-21692-cov-16.536109_pt1 | contig 21692 bp, 12 predicted proteins | sample MGYA00243001_ERZ508002 | MGnify/ENA primary metagenome ERZ508002 (study PRJEB26167, sample SAMN06115447) | human gut metagenome | host: Homo sapiens | place: China:Anhui | collected 2015-08-07... | reverse complement strand
GGAACTTACCCGACAAGGAATTTCGCTACCTTAGGACCGTTATAGTTACGGCCGCCGTTCACCGGGGCTTAAGTTCACCGCTTCACTTGCGTTGACGGATCCCCTTGACCTTCCGGCACTGGGCAGGAGTCAGCTCCTATACCTTGGCTTACGCCTTAGCAGAAACCTGTGTTTTTGATAAACAGTCGCTTGGGCCTCTTTACTGCGGCCATGTCTCCATGGCTCCCCTTCTCCCGAAGTTACGGGGTCATTTTGCCGAGTTCCTTAACAAGGGTTCTCCCGTTCGTCTTAGAATTTTCTTCTCGTCTACCTGTGTCGGTTTGCGGTACGGGTACCTCGAAATATTTAGCAGCTTTTCTCGCCGGCGTAGATTCGAAGACTTCGTTTCCTTGGTCCACTCCCCGTCACAGCCCAGGATTATGACTTGCGTACTTTACTACAAGCCTCCCTCACTGCTTGGACGCGCTTTTCCATCTGCGCGCTTCTTCTATCTTTCCGTGTCACTGCTTCATTTACTCTCTCGGTAGTGCGGGAATATCAACCCGCTGTCCATCACGTACGCCTTTCGGCCTCCGCTTAGGTCCCGACTTACTCCGGGCGGACGAACCTTCCCCGGAAAACCTCAGACTTTCGACGGCGGAGTTTCTCGCTCCGCTCTCGCTACTTATGCCGGCATTCTCTCTTCTATATACTCCACCGCTCCTTCCGGTACGGCTTCTGCGCATATACATTGCTCCTCTACCAATACGCATCGCGTATTCCTAAGCTTCGGTGGCAGGTTTGAGCCCCGTTAATTTTCGGCGCAACATCACTCGACCAGTGAGCTATTACGCACTCTTTTAATGTGTGGCTGCTTCTGAGCCAACATCCTGGTTGTCTATGCATTGTCACATCCTTTTCCACTTAACCTGCACTTGGGGACCTTAGCTGTAGATCTGGGCTGTTTCCCTTTTGACAACGGCACTTAGCTGTCGCTGTCTGACTCCCGTACTCGATTCCTTGCCATTCGGAGTTTAATAAGCTTCGGTAGGCTGTGAAGCCCCCTAGGCCAGTTAGTGCTCTACCGACAAGGATCATATACGAGGCTAGCCCTAAAGCTATTTCGAGGAGAACCAGCTATATCCGAATTCGTTTGGAATTTCTCCGCTAACCACAAGTCATCACCGACTATTTCAACAGGCGTGTGTTCGGTCCTCCACAACGTTTTACCATTGCTTCAACCTGCTCATGGTTAGGTCATTCGGTTTCGGGTCTACGACATGATACTTTGCACCCTTTTCAGATTCGCTTTCGCTTCGGCTCCGTGTCTTTAACACTTAACCTCGCATCACATCGTAACTCGCCGGCCCGTTCTACAAAAAGTACGACATCACACCTAAAATGTGCTCTGTCTGCTTGTAAGCTTACGGTTTCAGGTTCTATTTCACTCCCCTCCCGGGGTTCTTTTCACCTTTCCCTCACGGTACTATTCGCTATCGGTCACATGGTCGTATTTAGCCTTTTGGGATGGTCCCCATTTCTTCCGTCAGGATTTCTCGTGTCCCGACGTACTCCGGATTACGCTCGCTCGTTTAAGATTTCGTTTACGGGGATTTCACCCTCTTTGTCTTACCTTTCCAGATAATTCAACTACCTTTCCCGATGCTATCTCGCGGTCCTTACCCCTTAAGTATTACTACCTAAGGTTTGGGCTTCTCCGATTTCGCTCGCCACTACTTTCGGAATCATTGTTATTTTCTTTTCCTCCGGGTACTTAGATGTTTCAGTTCCCCGGGTTCCCCTCCGTTACCTATGGATTCAGTAACGGATTACACAATATTACTTGTGCAGAGTTCCCTCATTCGGATATCTGCGGATCACAGGATATTTGCTCCTCCCCGCAGCTTTTCGCAGCTTGTCACGTCCTTCTTCGGCGCCATGTACCAAGGCATTCTCCGTAAGCTCTTTGTAGCTTGATCTGTCTTCTCGTCTTTTCTACAAAAATTCTATTACTTTTACTCGGCTAATTTGTTTCTTGCAGCACTTCAGACCGTTAAAATTGTCCTTCGTTACTTTTGCATTAACCTATTAGCTTTACTTTTCTTTCTTAATATGAAAAATTTTGCCTTTCGTACTCGTCTATCTCCTTTCTTTCGAAAAAAGATAAACTTTTCTCTTGCTATGCAGTTGTGAATCTTCGGTCTGCATCCGACAACAGTCGGATTTTGGTTTGTTCGGCGCATGGGTTCATAGCTCGTGCGATAGCCGCACCGTTGAACCACGTCCCTTCTCAAGACAGCCTGCTCAATGGAATTTCCGACCATTTGACCGCTTTCGCAATCAACTGCTCGAACCATTTTCGCAGCCCGTCCCTTTCGGGATGGTGGGCTCAAATGGACTCGAACCATCGACCTCACGCTTATCAGGCGTGTGCTCTAACCAACTGAGCTATGAGCCCGTGTTTGGTGGAGATAAACGGATTCGAACCGTTGACCCCCTGCTTGCAAGGCAGGTGCTCTAGCCAACTGAGCTATACCCCCGCATCGAGTAACCACAAGGTCTTCGTTCTACCGTCTTCCCGCGGTACCCTCTACATAACAAATGCTCCGCCTTTTACCCCGGAGCACTCTTTACAATTAAAAATTTGATAGAAGAAAATAAATATCCGCTTTTCCTGTTCCTGTATCGACTAGGATTTTGTCAACCTGCTCTTGCCTGTTGACGTTTCTCCCTAAAAGGAGGTGATCCAGCCGCACCTTCCGATACGGCTACCTTGTTACGACTTCACCCCAGTCATTCGTATTACCTTAGGCAACTCCCCCCTTGCGGTTAGGCCGTTGACTTTGGGTACTCCGAACTCCCATGGCGTGACGGGCGGTGTGTACAAGACCCGGGAACGCATTCACCCCGGCATGCTGATCCGGGATTACTAGCAACTCCGACTTCATGTGGGCGGGTTTCAGCCCACAATCTGAACTGAGACTATCTTTTTGAGATTCGCTCTACCTCGCGGTTTCGCTGCTCTTTGTAATAGCCATTGTAGCACGTGTGTGGCCCAGGTCGTAAGGGGCGTGATGATTTGACGTCATCCCCACCTTCCTCCGTGTTAGCCACGGCAGTTTATACAGAGTTCCTAACTTAATATTGGCAACTGTATACAAGGGTTGCGCTCGTTGTCGGACTTAACCGAACATCTCACGACACGAGCTGACGACAACCATGCACCACCTGTCTCTCTGCTCTATTGCTAGAGATTCCTGATCTCTCAGGCGGTCAAAGGATGTCAAGACCTGGTAAGGTTTTTCGCGTTGCGTCGAATTAAACCACATGCTCCGCTGCTTGTGCGGGTCCCCGTCAATTTCTTTGAGTTTCAACCTTGCGGCCGTACTCCCCAGGCGGATTACTTATTGCGTTGGCTGCGGCACGGAAGGAGTCGATACCTCCCATACCTAGTAATCATCGTTTACGGCGTGGACTACCAGGGTATCTAATCCTGTTTGCTCCCCACGCTTTCGTGCCTCAGTGTCAGTTGCAGGCCAGTAAGTCGCTTTCGCCACCGGTGTTCCTCCTAATATCTACGCATTCCACCGCTACACTAGGAATTCCACTTACCTCTCCTGTACTCAAGCCGGGCAGTCTTGGTAGTAGCGCCGAAGTTAAGCCTCGGAATTTCACTACCAACTTGCTCAGCCACCTACGCACCCTTTACGCCCAGTCATTCCGGACAACGCTTGCTACCTACGTATTACCGCGGCTGCTGGCACGTAGTTAGCCGTAGCTTGCTATCGGGGTACCGTCACTTTCTTCGTCCCCCGTCACAGAACTTTACAATCCGAAGACCTTCATCATTCACGCGGCGTTGCTGGGTCAGAGTTGCCTCCATTGCCCAATATTCCCCACTGCTGCCTCCCGTAGGAGTCTGGACCGTTTCTCAGTTCCAATGTGGCCGATCACCCTCTCAGGTCGGCTACCCATCGTCGGCTTGGTGGGCCGTTACCTCACCAACTACCTAATGGGACGCGAGCTCATCCTTGTCCGATAATTCTTTGATCAGTGAACGATGCCGTTCTCTGATATTATGCGGTATTAGCACAAATTTCTTTGTGTTATTCCCCTGACAAGGGCAGATTGCTCACGCGTTACTCACCCGTCCGCCACTAACCGTATTTCTACGGTTCGTTCGACTTGCATGTGTTAAGCACGCCGCCAGCGTTCGTCCTGAGCCAGAATCAAACTCTTAAGTTTAATTTCTTAAAGCCGTTCGTCTTCCGACAAACAACTGCTCTAACGTTTTTGCGTCTTTTTGCTGACTGCTTTAGGATGTATATTGCTATACACTCAATTTGAAATTAACAGAAACATTTTTGCTTTACGATTGCTCGTAATCTCTTAGTTTCAATTCATTTCCTTCTATTCAATTTTTAATCTGCATTGGTAAACAGTACCGTTTACCTGAGCGCCATCTCGTCGACAGCCTGCTCATTCTATCACATCCCTATAAGGACTGTCAAGCATTTTTCAATGATTTTCGATAAATTTTTTAATTTTATTTTTTTGGTCGTTTTATCTGCCGTTTCCGCCGGTCGAAAAGCCGTATTTTTCGCAGTTTTTAAGATGTTTACGCAATATAACGCTTAATATCGTCGATTTCGGATTTTTGAAAAACAACGCCTTTTTTGTTCCGCACGGATTTCAGGCAGATTCGGCGGGAGCAATATCGCCGTCTTTACAGTGTACGATATACTCCCCGGCATAATCATCCCAGTCGTCGGTTTTCTCGATATTGTTCCACTCCTCTACCGTTCCGTCAAAGTTTACAGACGTGAGATCGGTACACCTCATAAACGCCATTTTCCCTATAAACGTAACCCCGCGATGAATATTTACTTCGGTAATATTCAACCCCGCAAACACAAAATCGGATATGCGGGTAACTTCGTCGGGTATAACGAGACTCGTAATCGGTTCGTCATCGACATAAAGAGTAGTATTTATGTTGAATGCAATCGCCCCCGTCATGTTCACCGAACACCACGACGCAAGGTCGACGATGTGAATTTCCTTAACAACGGACGAATAAGCGGCTCTGAATGCGTTTGCGTCTATCGTTTTTATATTCTTTCCGAACCGCACGACCCTTGCACTTGTAAACGCCCCCTCACCTATTGTGGTAACGCCGTCGCCGAGAACAACCGTGGTAAGATTATACGACCAGGCGAACGCCGACTGACCGATCACTGCAACCCCGTTACCCAAATCGAGATCAATCAGATTGTTACAATGAGAAAATGCCGCGTAACCTATTTCACGCACGGAGTCGGAAAGAGAAACATCTGTCAGAGATGTACAGTATATGAATGCCCATTTCCCTATATTTACCACGCCTTCTTTCACGGTCAACGTCTTGAGTCTTGATTTTTCAAATGCGGATTCGCCTATCGTACCGACGTCGGACAAAATAAGCGAATCGATTTTAATGCCGTAAAAAGCATACGGCTTTATCTCGTCGGTGACACCGCCGATAACCAAATCGACAACCTGCCCGCCACCGACGTAGAGATAACCGGCATATGCCAACGGATTGGCATCTTTCGTCGCAAAATCTATGTCGCACCACGATTCGATACTATCGGTATATATGCCTGTCAGCGCAGGACAATCGGCGAACGCCTGATCGCCCACGGTTTTTACGTCGTTACCGAATTTAACCGAAACAAGAAGTTTATACCCCTGAAACGCCGATGCGGGAATATCGCCGCCTGTTATCGTCAAGTCGGTAAGATAGTCTTTGCTAAAACATTCAAGCGCAATTCCCGGCACGACGGCTTTCGATATAACCGCTTTCTCAAATATTCCCGTTCCTACACCGGTAAGCGTATCCGGTAAATTTACCTCTTCGAGTTTAGACCAGCCGGAGAATGCAGAATCGACGATCGTTTCGGTACCGATAAGCGTAAGCGACTTTACGCATGTCGCGGACGCAGACAAGGTAATATGTTTTACGTCATATGTCAGGTCGAGACTACCCGAATATTGTCTGTCGATGATAGTTCCGAACGCCCTTGCCAAATCAAATTCGGTCTTCGAGGTTACGGCTCGCATATCGACGCAGTTATAGAACGCGCTCCTGTCGACGGTGCAACCTTCGGGTATCCGTATTTCGTAAATCGAACCCCCGTAAGCAAACGGGGCGATATACGTTATCTTTTCCGTCCTGTTTTCAAGATCGACGAAAGTTTTGCCGCAACGATCTTTTACAATACCGAACGTACCGTCGTTAAATTCTACAGTATCTTCATCGGGCGAAAACACATAGCGTTTTACGTTTAATATCGGAGAATACCAATACTCCTGCTTTACATATGTTCCGGTCTCCTCATAACCGACGTTCCACCATTTGTCCGCAGTATTCTCCGGCAATTTCTCTCCGCCGTATGCTATATTGAAATAGTGTTTCGGACACATATTAAGACTCTGTTCGATAACGAAGAAAGCCTTCGTTCCGAGCGTGGTGACGGAAGACGGAATGTAAACGTAATCGAACGTTCTGCCGAAAAACGCCTTAGAGCAGATTTCGGTTATTCCGTACGGTATAATAAGTTTGTTTATGTGATATTCACCCGTACTTGCGGCAATTTTCGTGACGGGTAATCCGTTATAATACGCGCGTATCGCAACGTCTTCGGTTTCGCCGAGATCATCGGCAGAACCCGGAAACGTAACGCTGTAGGACTTTTTGTCGGAATTAAGGGTATAAATCAACCCTTCGGTAGCATGCTCGTACACGGCGACAAGCGTTACGTCGCGGTCGGTTCCGAGAGGTATTTCGGTTATAACTTCGCCGTCTCCGTCCGAAATCTTCCATCCGGCGAAAATATAATTTTTCGGCGAATTCGCTTTTATGTCCGATACGTCGAACGTATCGAGTTTCGTATATTTACAATCGTATTCGCCGTCAAGCGTTCCGTTGCCGGTCTCAAATACGGCATGATGATATTTTTCGTAATACGCATAAACTTTAACGTCGCCCGTAAGTCTTACATAGGTTATTATGTTCGTCAACGCCTCGTCTGAACACCAGCCGATTGCCTTATAGCCTTCCACATCGGGCAACTTACCGAGAGTATACGAATAACCGCTTACAAGTTTTTCGGGCACCTGCGGCGCAAAATCAGGCATAACGTGAGTCACGCGATATAATTTCATAAAGCACGCATACACGGTATAACCGTTGCACGTATCGGCGGTATAAGCAATCGTCCATTGATATACGACTTTGGTAAATCCGGAATCGCTGTACCACCCGGAGAATTCGTACCCCTCTTTTGTCGGGGTTTTTAACTTCGCGCTTTCTTCAATGGTATACCACCCGAGGAACGTATAACCTTTGCGTTGAAGAGTTCCGAAATCGGCAACGCGCACAGTGAAATTATAGTTACGCACATGAGTTTCGACGGTGGCTCCGTCGTAATTCGGATTGAGTTTTACGTTGAACGTCTTTAATGTGAATTTTACCCAAAGACTTAAATCTCGTGCGGGCATCGCATCGGAATCGAAACGTGTTGCATCGTTAAAATACCGATCGGAAACAAACCAGCCGTCAAAATTATATCCCGCCTTGTCGAATCCGCTTAAAGCAGGAACAGGCAAACCGAGAGACTCTCCGAACGTGACCTGTTTATCGTCTGCAAGATAATAGTCGAGCCCTCTGCCGTCATACGACCTTTTCTGCATATATACCGTAAGGCGATATTCGTTTATTTCAAACTTCGGAACGAAAGTCATATCGGAAGTTACGGTGATTTCGTCGCCGGCAGCATACTCGCCGCCGCAGAGCCAGCCGATAAAAGTATACCCCTCTCTTTCGCAACCGAAATCGGCAACGGTATACATATTGCCGACAACGATATAAAACGTAATGTTTTCGGTTTTGCCGCCTTTTTCGACGGCAAAATCAAGAGTTTTGACGTCGAAAGTAGTCTGCCGCCATTCTCCGTCTATGCGGGAATCCGAACACGGACGAACTTTTACTATCGTATCTCCGCCACGGGTAAATTCAAGCGTTACCGAAGTTTTGTCGGTAAAATATGTTCTGCCGTAAAATTCGTATTCGTAATATTCCGCATCGGGAACGGCATTCCATGAGAGCACGTTTTTATTTTTGGTAAATTCGCAAACACCCTCGATCGCCCCGACATCGGACACCGCAAGGACTTTCGGCGAACCGTTGCGAGGAATAAACCAATGATCTTCGTCAAGTAAAATTTCGTCGCTCGCCGCGGTAAAACACGACGTATTGGTTCCGCTGTTTAAGGTTATCGCAAAATCGGCATATCTTGCCTCGCCTATTTTCCCGACGATATTCAACCCGCCTGCATAGCTATCGGCAATCGATGCGTCGAAATTTGCGCCCGCAAAGCCGCCGTATTTACCTGACGCTATCGACCAGCCGATGAACGACGGATCGAAAGTCCTGCCGTTAACGGTGACTTGTCTTTCCACGCCGCTGTGGCTTATGTCGCCTTTGAAAGCGTTGCCGACGAAACCGCCCGCAATCATAATACCCGATTGATTGTCTACGATAAGCGACAGCGTTCCGTTATACGAACAGTCGCTTACGGACGAAACCGTATCGTTGACGACGTTCGTTTTACCGACGAATCCGCCGACGTTTATGCGGTCATATTTATCGTAAATCGTTCCGCCGATGTCGACAGAGGAGAGCGATTTTTCGATTATGCCGTAATTCTCGCCGACGACCGACGCTATCGCCGCCTCGGAAGACGTGTCCAGCACAAAACCCTCGTAAACGAGGTTGAACGTAAACACGCCCGTTACCGCAGCGTTTTTTATCGTGCCGACATTGTAAGAACAGACAAGTCCGAATTTAAGCGAACACGGAGATTGGTCTAATTTCGTATTATCCGCCGTGAGCGTTACGGACGAGCGGAAAGCCTCGATCGTTCCCGAGTTTTCGCCGACGGCGGTTACAAACCCGGTCATATCTCCGCCGAACGAACAATTTTTTATAATTCCTTTGTTGCTGCGGACGAAAATCGGATTGACGGCGGAGTATGTTATACGGTTTTATCGGTTATTTCCGGAACGTTACGCTATATCGCCGTTTTTCGCGACAGGCAATCTGTCCGCGTCGGAAGTTTCCGACGACGAAGACGTCTTTTTATATAATAAGGCGAATTCAGAAACGGTAACGCTTACCGCCGCGTAGACGACTTCGTCCAGAATTCTCTGCGTGGCGACCGTTCTGACGATCGTTTTCAACCAGAAAAACGGGTTGACGACGTTAATAACGCGCATGATTATACCGTATGCGCCGGTTGTCTTTTTTACGAAACCGTGTTTCAGAATTCCGCTTAAAAACCTAATGTAATCCATTGCCGTGGCGGCGGTGAAAGTATTCAGAAACGTAAGCCCCGACGCATCGAATATTTCGGCGAGCTTGTCCGTCAGCGTATGCCCGAACGAAAACACTTCACTGCCGGTAAGTTCGAGAAACGGTCTTTGACTGTCCGGATTGAAAACTTCGGCTGTTTCTTTTATTATCGTGAAAAAACTGAATTTCTTTTCGTCGCCGGCATTTCTCTTTTTTGCTTTCAAGCCCAGAATTTTTCTGAAAGTCCTCGCTTTATACGTTCGCTTATACGCGCGTTTAGCCGAACATTCGACCGCGGCGAGAGATTTTTTTTCGTCTTCGGTAAATTCGTCGCCGTACTCCGAACCGATTCTGCGGACTATTCTGCCCTTTACGACCGCAACGATCGTAAGCGCGCCGAGTATCGCGCCCAGTACCGCCCCGCACAGAGCGGCTATTATACGCAGAAATATCCTCATACGGCATCCTCCTCGTCGGCAGAAACGAGGTATTTAAGTCCGTACGTCCCGCTGCGAAGATTATGCGAAAACAGCAGATTGAAATCGGATATAAGCCTTTCGAGAGCCTCTTTCACGGCATCGTCAACTACAGGAACGATTGTGGGTTTCAATGCCGCCGACGCGCCGACTTTTAACAATCTGCCCTTGATTTTACCGAAAAACCCGACGTGTTCGGGCTCTCTGGCAGGCTTGTCCGTATAAGAACAGACGACTTCGGCAATCTTTGCCAGCGTGAGTTTTTTGGGGTCTTTTTCGTCGATTTTGCCCGCAAAAACGCGATATGCCCCGTAAGCGATCGTAAAACCCTTGCGCGAAAGCGCATTATCGTAAATCTTTTCGAGATCGGTTAAAGCGATGTCGACGAACCCGAGAATTTCGTAAACCGTGAAATCGAGAGGCATAGAAAACCCTTCGGGGAAAAACTTATTTTCGCCTATCACGGCATACCGTTTCGTCTTTTCGTCGTAATACTCTTCCGATAAATCGGTAATCGACGTCGTCAGCAGCGCGAAAAACACTTTCGATTTGGCTTTGAAATCCATACCCGTTCTTGCGGCATCGTAATCGTCGGCGGCGGTCGAGGCGATCTCTTCCGTTGCAACGGGCGTAACACCCTTCCTGACTTTGCGCTTTTTCGACGCAAATATAAAATACGCAACGATCGCGAATACAAACCCCGCTGCCGCCCCGATCAGAAAGAAGAGAAATGATATGCTCTGCGAGCGGAAAAATTCTATTATTCGTTCACGCATAAATCGCCCTCCTTTCCTTTTTTATATAATGATACGATCGTCGGCAAAGACAACGGCAATGCGAGCAGAAAAGTTACGAAATCGGCAGCCGCCTGAGCGGTCTGTAATCCGAACAGCCCGAACGCATAGCCGAAAATAAACACTATCGGCACATATGCCAAACCCTGACGCGCGACGGCAAGCATCGTAGCGGAAACGACTTTGCCTATATTCTGCAAAAGCATGTTTGAAATCGTTATGAACGGCGTAAACGCAAAAAAGACGCACTGCGCTCCGAATGCGACTTCGGCATAATCGACGACCGTCGGATCTACCGAAAACGGCGACGGTATTTGCCGAGCGAACACAATACCTATCGCCGACACAAGTACCGAAAACCCCGTACACACGACAAGAGAAAATACATATCCGCGCACTACGCGCGTATATTTTTTAGCCCCGTAATTAAATCCGCAGACAGGTTGAAACCCCTGCCCGAAACCGATTATCACCGACGAACAGAAACCTGTTATTTTAGCGACTATGCCCAGTGCGGCAATAGCCGCGTCAGCCTCTGCCGCCCCGAGAACCGCCGCGCAGACGAAACTTGTACAGGCATTGGCGATACCCGAAACGCTCTGCCGCCCGAGAGACGGCAGTCCGCCGCGTAAAATCAATGCAAAATATTTCTTTTCAAAGCGGAAATTTCTGATTTTTATCTTTACCGTGCCTTTGAACTGCACTCCGACGAAAAGTAAAACAAAAGACAAAAGTTGCCCTATCGCCGTGGCGAGTCCAGCGCCGCCGGTACCCATACCGAGCACCGGGACAAACAGCGCGTCGAGACCTATATTCAGAACTCCGCCCGAGACAAGGGCTATCATCGCGTAAAACGCGTTTCCCTGAAAACGGAGTTGATTATTGAGCGTCAAAGCCGACGTCATATACGGCGCGCCGAGCAAAAGCCAGAAAATATATTCGCGCGCATACGGGCGGATAGTTCCGGTAGACCCGAGTGCGGTTAAAAGCGGATCGATGAATATCAGACCGACGACGCAAATCAGAAAACCGAACGCCAGCGACGAGAAAAAACCCGTAGCCGCCATTTTTTCGGTTTCGCCGAAATCTTTTTCGCCGAGTTTCAGCGACATATAATTGCCCGAACCGTGTCCGAAAAAGTAACCGAACGCCTGAACGATTGCCATGTACGAGAAAACAACGCTTATCGCGCCCGACGCCTGCGCGTTGATCGTCCCCACGAAAAACGCGTCCGCCATGTTATACAGCGTCGAAATAAGCATCGACAATATAGTCGGAAAAGCCAACTTCAATATCAGCGATTCTATTTTTCCGTTTGTAAGTTGCTGAAATTTATCGTTCTCGTTCATCACCTAAAAAGGCGTAAATGTTTTCTCCTATAAGATTTTCAAAATAACTTTTCAGTTCGAGGTTTTTATCCCACTGCGATTGCGGATAACTGCCGTAACGTCGTCTTACGTCAGCCATACGCTCCCCGATGTCTGCTATGCCAGACAGGAATAAAACGAACCTTGCCAAAACGCCGCTATTTTCGCGCTTTTTGTCAAATTCTCGTTTGAAGTACGTCTACACTCGCCTTTACCAAAAATCATCAAAAATATCGACGTTTTGGTTATATGTTTTCATCGAACTCTCCTTTACAGCGCGGGCAACGCAAAGTGCAATATAAGCCCTACGACGGAGCCTATAAGGTATAAAGTAATCAATATTATAATATTACGCTTTATCTGTTTTCCGTTACGGAACAAAATCGCGAGACCGACGCCCGCATTTGCTATAAGTCCGCCGGCGAGAGATCCGAAAGAGATTATTCCGTCGACGTAAGCCGCGGTAAGTACCGCAGACGACGCGCAATTCGGTATAAGCCCTACCAGAGCGGTAAGAAACGGCTCAAAATATCTGTTGCCGGAAAAATATGCGTTGAAAGCGTCTTTACCGACTATTCCTCCGTCACCGAAAAACAATCCGAACACGAAAGTTACGGCAAACACAAATAAAAACGTCTGCAAAGCGTGCAAAAGCGGTATGAAAATATATCTTTTACAAAACGCGAATCCGCCTTTTTCGTCTTCGGAAACGTGATCGTGGCAATGCGCGCATACTTCCTCGTGCTTGAAATCTTCGTCTTCCGCAACTTTCGGTTTTTTACGGACGATAAGATCGGCAATCTCGCCGACCGCAATCGCAATTACGATTTTCACCCCTATAAGGTACAACAGCGATAACCGTTTATCGCTGGCGAGAAGTATCGAAAAAGCCTCGTCGGAAGTCGCGATGAAGACGCTTAAAAGCGTGCCGACCGTAATCAGCCCGCCGTCGTAAAGTTTAGCCGACATGACGCTCACCCCGCAACTGGGAAACGCCCCCGCAAGCCCGCCGAAAACAGGCGCGGCTTTCCCGCCGAGGAATTTGCCGTGCTTTTCAAAACCGACGTGCCGTTCGAGTATCTCTATAATGAGATAAGTAACAAACAGCCACGGCAACATCTTAGCCGAATCTATTAAACTGTCGAGAAAAATTTCGCCTGCGTTCATGTTAGGTGTTTATGTCCCTTTTTGCAGTCGGTTCGGCGTCACGATAGCGCGACGGTAAATCCGACATTCATCCGTATTATAATATAAACCGCCGAAAGTCGCAAACGTTTTCGGCGGTTTATTCGTTTTTTATATTCGATTTTATAGTCTTTTAAGTTTATTTGCGTTTCTTTTTGGACTCTCTGTATTCGATCGGCGTCATTTTTTCGTTGTTTTTGAAGTTCCTGAAAAAGTTTGTCGTATCGAAATACCCGCATCTGCGCGAAATTTCGCTGGCGGATAAATTTGTCTCTTCGAGAAGTTTTTTCGCAAGCGTCATTCTGCACTTGGTAACATAGTTCATCGGCGACACGCCCGTATATTTTTTGAAGACGTGCGACACATAATACCTGTTGACGTACAGTTTCTCGCAGATATCGTCTATAGTGTTTATCTCGGTGTAATGGTTTGCGATATAATTGTAAATTTCGGAAAAAGCCGCGTTTTTTATAAGCATACGCTCTTCGACCTCGACTTTACGGAGTATCTCCGTAAGTATGAGTTTGACATAAAGGTCGACCATCATTTCGCCGTAAGGTTTTGAATCTTCCACCTCACTGAATACAGTCTCGAAAAGCCAACGGAACCTGCCCTCGTCCTCACCCGTATGAACCACGGGCGATTCGCCGTCGGGTAAAAGCCTGTCGGGTTTCAGATTATTGAGTTTGAGCCCGGTAACGCCGAAAAACGCAAGTTCGAGAGGATCTTTACTCTCCTGTTTGGTATGTTCGCTGTGACGCATGTTTGGCGGATAAATCACTATATCGCCTTTTTCGACGTTTACATATTCCCCGTCGATTAAAATTTCGCCGCTGCCTTCAAGTACGAACACGACCTCTAAAAATTCATGAACATGATAGTTGCCCGACCATTGTTTTGCGCGTTGCAATTTACCGGCATATAAAACTTTGGTGTTGAATCTCAACGGTTTGCTTTTCTGCGGCTCGTATTGTTTGCGCAATTTGTCCGCACCGACCTGCTTTTCTTCACTCATCGTCTTCCTCCGTAAGGGGTTCCGCCGCAGCGTAAACCGAATATCCCATACCTTTTTCCTTTAATATTGTAGCACACGCGGAACAGGATTTCAAGCGTTTAACTTACTTTTTTGATTTTTATGTATTTTTTTAACAATTTGCTTAAACAAGAAAAGTTGTAACGTTTTTTGCCGTAAAAATTTGTTATAAAAAATTACAACTTTTTTGCAGAATTTTTCACCGCAAGAAAAATTGCAATTATTTTTTGTAAAAAAAAGCGGCAACACAGGCTATTGAAATTCTCGTGAAAACGCGTTATGCTGATATAGTCGAAAGGGTGATGACTCTTAGACAAGTAAAAATGCAGAGGGAAAACGAAAATGAGCGCATTACTTGAAATGAAAGGCATTTCAAAGCGATTTCTGGGCGTTCGCGCGCTGAAAGGCGTAGATTTTGAACTACGTCGCGGAGAAGTGCATGCGTTGGTCGGAGAAAACGGAGCCGGCAAATCGACGTTGATGAAAGTCCTTACGGGCATTTACCAACCCGACGACGGCGAAATTTTCTTCGAGGGCAAGCCTTACGCCGTAAAAAATATCGGCGAAGCGCAAGCCCTTGGCATAGCGATGATTCATCAGGAACTCAATATGATGAACGACCTGACCGTCGCGCAAAACGTCTTTATAGGGCGTGAAATCAAAAAGGGTTTCTGGCTGAAAGACGCCGAAATGGTTAAAGAAACACAAAAAATCTTCGACCGCATCGGCATAAAAATCGATCCTAAAATGCAACTAGGCAGACTTACCGTCGGCAAACAGCAGATGGTAGAGATAGCGAAGGCGGTATCGAGAGACTGCAAACTGCTTATACTCGACGAGCCGACCGCCGCCCTTACCCAGACGGAAATCGAAGAACTTTTCCGCATAATGGAAGACCTTAAAGCCAAGGGTATAGGAATGATTTACATCTCGCACAGAATGGACGAGATTAACAGAATATCCGACCGCATAACCGTAATGAGAGACGGCGAATACGTCGGAACGGTAGACACTGCGTCGGTTACGAAAGACGACGTAATCAACATGATGATCGGAAGGGTCGTTTACGAAGATCCCAAGACGCACAGCGAAGTTCCCGACGATGCCGAAGTCGTACTCGAAGTAAAGCACCTGTCTTCCGGCAATGCTTTCAACGACGTAAGTTTCACTCTCCGCAGAGGCGAAATACTCGGGTTTTCCGGACTTATGGGCGCAGGCAGAACCGAAGTCGCAAGGGCTATTTTCGGCGCCGACCCGCACGACGGCGGCGAAATTTTCGTAAACGGCAAGCGCGTCAACATAAAGACGCCCGAAGACGCGGTTAAACTCGGCATAGGATATCTGTCCGAAGACAGAAAGCGTTACGGGCTGCTGCTCGACAAGTCGATTACGGAAAACTCCGCCCTCGCCTCTATCGACAAATACACGAAGGGCATATTCATAAACGACAGACGCGCGAAAGCGGAAGCGAAAGAAGAAAACCTTAAACTCCGCACGAAAACTCCGTCGATGGATCAACTGCTTAAAAACCTTTCGGGAGGAAATCAGCAAAAAGTAATAATCGCCCGCTGGCTTATACGCAACAGCGATATTCTGATTTTCGACGAACCGACGCGCGGTATCGACGTCGGCGCGAAAAGCGAAATATACACGCTGATGAATCAACTGACCAAACAGGGCAAATCGATAATAATGATTTCGTCGGAACTCGTTGAAATTCTCAGAATGAGCGACCGCGTACTGGTTATGTGCGAAGGCAAAAAAACAGGCGAACTCGATATTTCCGAGGCAAATCAGGAAAACATAATGCGTCTTGCGACGTTAAGAAACTAATAAAGGGAGAAAACGATAATGAAAACTCAGGAAACTAACAACTACGGCGCGAAACTCAATCTTCGCGGCAAAATGCGTCAGTCGGGTGTGAAAACCCTGGACTACCTCAAGGTAAACGGCAAACAGAACATGATAATCATCGGCGCGACCGTCGTATTGTTCTTGTTGTTTACCCTCATCAATCCCAACTATGCGAAACAGAACAATATTTCGACGATGATTAAGTCGTTTGCCCCTTATGCACTTCTCGGACTCGGCGTAACATTCGTAATCGCAACCGGCGGAATCGACCTTTCGATAGGTACTGTAATGTATGCGTCTTCCGTAGTCGCAGGCGCGATATGTAAAGTTTCACCTTCGCATAATTCATGGGCTGTTATTCCGCTCATGGTAATAATCGGCTTATTATTTGGTCTTCTCAACGGATTTCTCGTTGCGAAATGCAAACTTCCTCCGTTTATCGCTACACTCGGAACTATGCTTTTCTCAAGAGGAATATCTGCAGTAATAGCACAAATCATTACGAAATCCACTTCCGCCATAATATATCCGCCAATCGGCTGGTTACAGGATTTATTCGCTACATATAACGAATTCCCCGTCGGAATTCTTTGGGTTCTCGCATTTACGATCATCTGCATGATCGTCATGTTCAAAACCAAAGTCGGCAGATACATACTCTCTATCGGAAGTAACGAAGAGGCTACGCGTCTTTCGGGCGTCAACGTGGACAGATATAAGATTATAGCGTACGCAATCGGCGGTCTTTTTGCAGGAATAGCCGCAATATTCTGGACCGCTCTCAACCCGTCCGTCATACCTTCCGAAGGCAGCGGAATGGAATTGAATGCCATAGCCGGCGTCTACATCGGCGGCACAAGCACCACGGGTGGCTCGGCGTCTATCATCGGAACGATTTTCGGCGCGATAATCCTCGTAGTTATCCGTCAGGGACTTAACTTGTCTTTGAACAAACTTCCGATTAAAATTTCCGCAAACTTCTTAACTTACGCCGTTACAGGTATTATCGTTGTGGGAGCCGTTCTTCTCGATGTCATGAAGAGAAAAGCCTCATCGAACGCCAAAAAAGAACTTTCCGCAGTCAAGTACAAAAAGGAATACAAAGAAAAATTAGAGGCGTTGAACGTCGAAAAAGATTATGCTCTTTCCGCAAAGGATAACCCCGATGCACAGCGCAGACTCAACGAACTGGAAGTCGAGATTTCGGCTCTGAAACTCGAAAAAGCAGAAAAACTACCCGTCTTAAAAGCAGCAGATAAACGCTCGGCGGAAGATGAAAGAAAACGTAAAGCGGAAATAAAAGCTGCTGAAAAGCAGGAAAAATCAGAACTTGCCACAGAAAGAAAACAAAAAAAAGAAAATAAATAATTTCGGAAAAACGCAAATAATTTTGCGAAAAAATAAAAAATGTTTCAGGAGGAAACAAAGATGAGAAAACTTCACAAACTGCTGGGCATAGCCCTTGCAACCACCCTTTGCGCAACCACGATTTGTATGGGCGCATCCTGCAAGTCAACCTCGAACGCAAAAGAGGGTATCGTAGTCAAAGGTACGGGTGACACCATAGCCGTTATAGCAAAAGGCGAAACTCACGCTTTCTGGCAAGCCGTTAAAGCCGGAGCGGAAGACGCAGGCAAAAAGTACGGTTTCAAAGTTACTTTCCGTGGTCCTACACAGGAAAGTGAATCGTATGTACCGGAACAAAGAGAAATGCTTTCGTCTGCCCTTGCCGACGACAATACAAGAGCGATTGTTCTCGCTACCATCGGTATGGGATTCGTCGACGAACTTAAGACTGCTTACTCAAAAGGTATTCCGATTGTAGAATTCGACAGCGGTCTTTATGCTAACGGGGCTGAAATAACGCCGGGTAAAGATCCGGTGATAGGTAAAGTCGCAACCGACAACAAAGCCGCAGCAGCACTCGTAGCCGAAAATTTCTTCAATTATCTTGTCGAAAACAACAAACTTGTCAAAGGTACAAACTTTAAGTTAGGTATCATCCAACACGATTCGACCGCTACCGGAGTAGACAGACATGACGGGTTCAAAAACAAGTTTTCCGAACTGGCCGAAAACGGCGGTTATAATGTAACTATAATCGATCAGATTAAAACAAATAACAGCGGCGAATACAGAGAGGCTGTTCAGGCACTTCAGGGGCAGAGCGTCAATGCAATATACATGACGAACGAAGGCGTAGTAACCGAAGTATCGGCAGAGGTCGCTCAGAATAAAAACAAATATGCCGATATACTCTTCGCCGGATTCGACTGCGGTACCAACCAGTACAATTGGATTAAAAATACCGACGGTAAATACCCAACTCTTGTAGGATCTGTCGCACAGGACTCTTACAGCATAGGGTACAAAGCAGTCGAAATGGCTGCCAAAATTCCCGCAGGCGACACGGAAGGACGTAAAGAAACCGTAGGCATTGCCGGTCAATGGTATACTTCGGCAAATATTGACGCCCTTAAAGACCAGAATATATTCTATCTCGGATAATTCCGCAAGAATATAACAACTCAGCCAGACATCGTCTTTACCGACGATCGTTTTCCCCCGGAAAGGGTCGGAACGCAACCGCGCTCCGACCCTTTCTCATTTCAATAAACTATGCAGAAAACCCTGTATTTGCCGTCGTTGACCATTTTGCCGACCGACTTACGCAATTTTATACGCGTTTCTTCGGGCATTGCCCCGGTTTTAAGATTTACTTCATCCGCGACGAGTTGACCTAACGGTCTGCCGAAGACGTTTGCGTCCGCGGGCGCGCCGTTTGCGCTCTCTTCCTCTATGAATTTCATAAACTCTTCGCACTGTTTCTTACTGCCGGAAATCGGCGTCACGTCTGCCTTTACGCCTATTTTTACGACGTGCAGGCTTTCGGTTTCGGCATCGATTTTGACGCAGTATCCTCTGCCGCGTTTTTCAAGTCGCGGTTTATCTATCTTAACTTCTCTTTCGCCCGGCAGAACTATTCCGTAGCCGTTCGCCTCCGCCTCGGCAAGCGCGTTTTTGAGTTTATCGTATTCGCGTTTCGCGTCGGTAAGTTCGGCGACGAAACTCATAAGTCCGCAATCGCCGTCAATCTTTTCGCCGCATGTTTCGCTTATCGCCTCGTAAAACAGCGATTTATCCAGAGCGAGGTTTATTTCGGCTGTTCCTTCGCCCGCGTCGGTCTTTTCGCTTTCGGGAACGACGCGATCCAGCCCCGCGAGCGCGGCGACGACAAGATTTTCGTCTTTCATTTTCGACGCCCCCTGCGACGCGGAACGCAAAGTGTCGATAATCGACTTAACGACTGCGTTATCGGGCGGTAAAGCGTTCAGCCAGTCGGGGACGGACACGTCTATTTCGTTTAACGGAAATTCTGTAAGCACTTTTTCGAGCGCGGCGGCATACTCGGTTTCGTCGGCATTCAGAACGTCCATAGCGACGACGCCTACGCCGTATTTTTCTTCGAGCGACGCCCTTAACGCGCGGCAATTCTTCCCGTTCGGCTCTTTGCTGTTGAGAACGATCGCAAACGGTTTGCCTATCGATTTAAGCCTTTCGATCGTGCGTTCTTCGGCTTTAACATAGTTATCGCGCGGAATATCCGCGATACTTCCGTCACAGGTTATCGCAAGACCTATTGTCGAATGTTCGGTTATGACTTTTTCGGTGCCGATTCCGGCAGCATCTTCAAATGGTATGGGGTCTTTGTTCCACGGAGTCGTAACCATACGTTTTTCGCCGTTTTCTTCCGCTCCGAGCGCGCCGTCCACCATAAATCCGACGCAGTCTATAAGCCGCATTTTAGCGGTTGTTTTACCTTTAAGCGTTACCCTTACCGCTTCGCCGGGAATAAATTTCGGTTCGGTAGTCGTAACCGTCTTGCCCGCGCCCGACTGCGGCAATTCGTCCGCGGCGATACGCTGCTTGTTTTTACCCGCGACGTTAGGCAAAACGAATAATTCGGCAAATCTCTTAACGAAAGTGGATTTACCCGTTCTGACGGGTCCTACGACGCCGAGATAAATATCTCCGTCGGTTCGTTTTGCCAGATCCTGATATACGTCGTAATTTTCCATAGCACAAAAAACCTCCCATATCCCGAAACGACCGCTTTTAAGACGAAAACGCGTTTCGGTCAACCGTTACGGTATATGATATGGAAGGTTCTTCGGTTTTATGTCAATATTTTCTATTATTTGCTAACACCCCAACCTGGAGCGGATTTCGGCGGCGACGCGTTCTCCGTCGCTTGTTATAACTTTGTCTGCGACGTGAAACAATCCGATAACGTCGCTACCCGTTCCGCGTTTTTCGACGGCAACTATCTCGCAATCGGATTTAAGCCCCGCCCGCAGACTTTTAAGATTCGTGCCGTCGCATGTTTTCATATATCCGCTGCCCGGGCAATAAGACTTTACGCCGACCGCGGCGAGAGTTCTGACCGTCCTTTCGATTTCGTCGCCGGTGAGTTCCCCGCATTCTATAACGACGATTACCGTCATCGACTTATTGACTTTAAGACATTTTTTTATCTCGCGACGTAAAAAATCGAGATTACCGCTCTTTACGGCATTGACGCCCGTCGGCAACAGAACGCAATCCGCGCCGGATGCCGACGCTCTTTTAACAGACGCCTTTCTTACGCCCGCGCCCTCCTCGCCGAACGGATAACAGACGGCTGCCGCGACTTTTACGTCGGCGTTGCCCGTTTTGTTTTTCGCCCGCCTTACGCGCGTAGGGAATACCACGACTCCGCCGAACCCGAGCGAAACGACTTCGGCAAGTTTATCGTCGAAAACGTCGTCGGGCGTCAACGTCAGATCGCAGTAGATTTTTCTGAACAGTTTCAGGGCTTTGAATTCTTTGAATTCGCGTCTGAGTTCGTCCTCGCTCTGCCCGAACACTATCGCGGTTTTGGATATTTCGGCGTTTTCCGCCGCTTTGACGATCGCCTCGGTTTCGTCTTGTACGGTCACGGTTTCTTCCGATTTGTCTTCAAGAATATTCATACGTTTAGTATTGCTCTTTTCAGGTCTTTTTAACGTATCGGCGGTACAAAGAAAAGCGATTTCGACAATCTTCGACTTAATACAACAAAACTACCCGTCCGCTTACACCCCGTATATGTTATCATATACGCAAAGGAGGAATTTCGATGTCGCCGCTTATAGGAATTTTATCTGTAATACTCGTCTTTGCGGTGTGTTTTTTGACGGTCGTTGCGGTAAAGATAATAACCGCGTACGTTAAGCTGAAGAAATACATGAACAAAAACGAAGAACCCGAGAGAAATCCGAAAATCTATTATATAACAGAAAAAATAAAGCCTCCCAAACGCAGAAAACGTCGCAAAAAGCCGAACGTCGCGTTATCGGGCGTAGTGATCAAACCCGAAGAATTTCAGCGGGATATAAACTCATGACCACCGGTTCACCGGTGGTCATTCGATTATCTCTGTTTACAGTTTATCCGAGATATTTATATTGTTGACTTTAAGTCTGTAAGCATATCTCTCTTTTTCGAGTTCGGATGCGGGATTTAATACGGCTGTAACGCCGCTGCCGCTACCTGAATTATCCGCATCGCCTATAACGAGTTTATAAGTAA
>ENA-UESH01001026-UESH01001026.1-human-gut-metagenome-genome-assembly--contig:-NODE-1026-length-21803-cov-354.689589_pt1 | contig 21803 bp, 15 predicted proteins | sample MGYA00243001_ERZ508002 | MGnify/ENA primary metagenome ERZ508002 (study PRJEB26167, sample SAMN06115447) | human gut metagenome | host: Homo sapiens | place: China:Anhui | collected 2015-08-07... | reverse complement strand
AACGACTGAACCAATACGATGATGCTCTCTTTAATAATAAGGTGGAGCGTATGGAACGATATTCGCAACTTCTGGCTAACCTTGGAGGCATGATAGATGAAAGCGTGAAGGGAGCAAGAGAGTTCCAGGAGCGTGATGCTCGCCGTGCCATCAAAGTGAAGATGATGGCTAGTGCCGATTTGGGTGGCAAGAGCATGAACCAGCACCATAAGGAGAATTGGAAAACCAGACTGTCCAATAGTGATGTTGTCCGTTTGTTCTGTTCTCCTCTAGGTTCTTTTGATGCCTTGATGCGCGAGTTTGGTAGCAAACAAATCAATGGTGAGGGACAGTTGTGGAATCATTTTGTCCGTGGAGCGATGAAAGCATCAAACGATGCGTTCAAGAGCGTAAGAGAGGCTAACAACGAAATAGACTTGAAAGTTTCAGAGTTGTTTGGCAAGGTTACTGAGGATAAGAACGGTAACAAGAAGGGCAATATGATACTGAACGATCTGTATGCCTTGGAGCGTAGCAATAAGGTAAAGAGCTTGGATGTGACAATCCGTGATATAGAGGGCGAACAGACCTATAAGTTACAGCAAGGCAACCTGATGTACATCTATATGGTGAACAAAATGCCAGATGGTGCCATGAAGCTAAGACAAATGGGCATCCTTGATGCTGATGTGGAAAGAATCAAGGAAAACATTGATCCTCGTTTCTTGAAGCTAGCAGACTGGATTCAAGGTGAGTTCTTGCCAAAGATGCGTACAAAGTACAATAAGCGACATGAGGAACTGTTTGGCGCACCTATGCCAATGGTGGAGAACTATTTCCCATTGAGAGTGCTAAAGAACGCCCGATATATGGAGGAAGATGTGAACAATACGAGTGATGGTAGCAATGCCTTGCCTTCTACAGCTACAGGTGCCATCATCAAGCGTAAGACAAACAAACTTCCTTTGGACATCCTTAATGCCGATGCCCTTAGTGTGACCATCGACAACATCAAGGAGATGGAAAACTGGTACAACTATGCGCCTATCCGCAAGGATGCCAATACTCTTTTATCTGACACAGCATTCAGAAACCGTGTCCAGAACATGACTACCATCTATGGCAGTGGAGAAAGACTTTGGAATAACGTGAAGGATGCGACTGCAGTGGCCATGGGTACTTATCGCCCTAAAGGTGGTACAGACTTAGCTGTTTCCCTTAAGAATTTTGGCAAGGGTATTACTGGAGCAAAAATATCGGGTCGTTTATACACAGCTTTCAAGCAGGTACTTAGTGCTCCTATGTTCTTGCCTGATGTTGACCTTGGTAGATTCGTCAGACATTCTGTCCATCCTTACGGCTCATTCAAGTGGGCTATTGAGAACCTGCCGAATTTTGATAAACGCTGGTCTGGGCGCAAGTTGGGCGATACCGTTCTGATGGATGATCCGACTGATTGGAAACTATGGCACACCAATCTCATGGAAAAGGCAGCTTACTATGGTATGACACCAAACGCACTTGTGGATGCCGTTACTTGTGCAGTAGGAGCGAGAGCCGTATATGATACCAAGTATAAGCAGTATATCAAATATGGACTGACCGAGGAACGTGCCAAGGAAAAGGCACTCAGCGATGCGGAAATCAACTTCAATACTTCTCAGCAGAGTTCGGAAGGTGCCTTTGTCTCTCCAATGCAGCTAGACAGAACCTTGGAGTCTGCCATCTTCACACCATTCAGAAACTCCAGTATGCTTTATGAGCGAAAGGGTATCAATGCGCTTAGAAACTTGAAGCATCGTTTCGAGAAAGGGCACAAGGAGGCATCTATTAAGTTTATGGCTGGTCAGCTGATGGAAGAAGGCGTAGGATATGAGCAAGCAACCAAGGCTGCAGAAAAAATGTACCAGAAGGGGTTGATGCAAAATATTGCTGATGCAATAGTTTCTTTGTGGTTGGGAGCTATCATCTGGAATCTTGGAGGAAATCTTGGTTATCTTATGTTTGGTGACGACAATGAGAAAAAGAAGAAAATGGTACTTGATGCCGTGATTCTCGGTTTGCTTGAAGGTCCAGTGGATGGTTTAGCAGGTGGACAGTTTATCAACACTGCCATTGCTAATACTATTACATCTGATGGAATCAATCTTAAGGGACTGAAAAATGTAGATTTATCTGGTATGCCAATGCTTTCAGATTTCAACTCTATGATAGAGAAGTTTGGCTATGACAAGGTGGCTGGAGCACAAGACCTAATGTTTATTGTAATGCAGAGTGCTACGGGTTTCAACCCAAAGACTCTGACCGATGCCATCAATGCTTGTATCGACTATGGCAATGGTGATATGACCAATGCCAAGGAGATTGCGTTGTTTGTGTTCCGTTTGATGAATGGACCTGCAGCAACTGTAGATAATCTCTATATCGATGAATTAGGTATGAAAGGCAAGGATGCCAAGAAACTAAGCTACGAGGAGCTTGCCAAGCGATATGCAGAATATAAGTTTGGCAAGAACACTTTTGGCTTAGGCAAACTCTACTCTGATGAAGAGAAACAAAAGAAGCTGAAAGCTATTGAAAAATCTTTCGACAAGAAAGTTTCAGAACGTTTGGCTGGTATGGATAGAGAGGACTTGAAGAACGAGTTTTCCGAGTCCAGAAGTCAGAAGGAGAAGAAACTTATCGGTAAGATCATAGCGGACGAGTTGGAAACCAAGGATTCCGAAGCGGTCAAGAAGGCTAAGGCTGATGCTTCATACCTTCGTCAGAGAAACTTTTCGGACTTGATGGATGATCTGTATTTGCAAAAGGAATGGGAAACCACAAATGCAGCAAATGCTGGGTTAGAAGAGTTGAAGGGCAATGGTGCATCAGAGGAAGAAATCGAAGCCTATAAGACCAAGCATAAGGCTGATTTTGATAAACGAAAGGCTATCCAGAAAGCTAGAAAAGAGATGCAGAAAAAGAAAGCTGATATTTCTTCTGATAATGATGAGGCTACCATGGCAGCAATCAGAAAACTGAGAGATAGTATTTTGAAGACTGTTCGCCAGAAGAAAAAATAGCCCGGAATGATAAAAGCTACGAGGGCTTACTCGATACTCAGAAAAAGAAAAAGGGACTCGCTTCACAGCGAGTCCCTTTTTGATAGTTGTAAAATTCTAAATTCCAAATAAATTTTATTTTTAACAAAAAGATAAAAATCGTATTTTGAAAATTGAAGATGTTGGAGCGATGTTATCCGAGAGAAGGACCAGATGCATTCTCTGGTTCCTTTTTTGGTGTTGCCCAGCGTATGTAATCAGCCATGCTGTCATCCATGCGCTGCTGCTCACTCTTCGGATTCTCCTTCTTTTCCTTTCCCCAAAGGCGTCTGGCAATATCATCCAAACACCACTGCCAATCGTCTCGAAGAGTGATGACCTTGGAACTTGGCATGATGGTGACATCTGCCTTTGGTGGGTCAACATGCTTGGAGTTGCCATCCTTATCGGTCTCCTCCTTGGTACTGAGAGAGGCGAAAGGCACGTTATTGTCGTTAAGGAACTTCTCCACATCCTCCTTCTTGTTGTCGCAGAGAAGAATACAGACGGAAACCTTATTTTTCTTCAAGGTGGTGAGGGCTTCTTTCGCCTTGCCTACCATGGAGAGGTTGCCTTTATCATCTTTAGTAATGACGCAGGCTTCATGCACATTGATTGATTTACCCATGATTTAAAAGATTTAAAACGTTTTAAATGAAATGCGGAACAAAAATAAGGAGAAAATATGAAAAAGTAATGTTAAGTTGCGCAACTTATCACTAATAAGCGAGAAAAATGCGGTATTTTTGGCGAAAAATTGAGAATTATGGTTGACAATCATGTAATAAATGACATATCGAACTATGCAGAGCCTGGACCCGACTCACTTGAAGGAGTGAGTCGGGAGCGGTTTACGCAGAGCGAAAGCAATCTTCTGTTGCTGCAATGGGCTTGCCAATACTTCTATGATGGTGCAGAACTGAGAAAGAAGTGGAAGCGAGCGCAAGACTTCGTGATGGGAAGACAGTTGGAAGAGCTGATAGAATGGAACGGAAGAAAGATTACCATCCGGCAGTATATGGAACTGAAAGGTATGCCAATACTGGAATACGATGTAATCGGAGATAAACTTCTTTCGCTCGTAGGTCTTGTGCGCCAGCAGCGCAGTACTGCTACATGTAGTGCCGTGGATCCAAACGAGGAAGACTATATCAGTTTCTTCAATGAATATCTTCGTCAGAACGACAACCAGAACGACAGGCAAGAGTTAGATGCGAGAATGTTCTATTCCTTCTGTGTCTTCGCCTTTGTGGGCATGAAAACCTATTATGGCAGAAGGGATGGCAAGAATGGCATCTTTGACTATTCTGTAGACATCTTTAAGCTAGCTTTACCACCTTTCTTTAAGTATGACCTGAGCGATGTGGAATTTATTGCTGAGGCTCATGATTTGACTTGGCGAGAGATTATTGCTACCTTTACAAATGGAAGCAAGGAAGAGGCTAATAAACTCAGTGAGATCTATCTAAAGACGCAGCACCATTTTGCGCCCGAACAGACTTATCACCCGACTGGTGAAGCCCAGTATGCCGGAATAGATGATTTCACCCATTCTTCAGTAGTAGGCAAGTACCGGGTATTGGAAATCTGGACAAAAGAAACCAGGCCAGCCATCTGGGTGCATGACTGGGAGAGTGGAGATTGCGGCTATGCTTCTCCTGACCAGCGAGCCTTCTATGAGGAAAAGAAGCGCAAGATAGAGGAATCCAACATCATGAAAGATGAGAATGGCCTACCTGTGCTCGATGAGAATGGTGAGCCTATCTACTATGTAGACCCTTCTGAACTTAAGACCATCGAAATTAAGGATGAGGCTGAAACCTACTGGTTCAGAAGATACCTTACCCCGAATGGCTATCTGCTGGATGCCAGGGAATCGCCCTACTATGTGCTGAGAGACGGTTTCAGAACTTCCATCATGCCATATACCTTCGTGGCTTATCCTTGCCTGAATGGTGAGATAAGAAGTTTCTCTATGCGTGCCGAGAACAACCAGCGCACCTTGAACCATTATATGATGATGATTAACTTCATCGTAGCCAATGGTGCCAAGGGAACGATGCTTGTGGACGAGAATGCTCTGAGCGAGAAACAGAGCATCGATGAAATGCAGGTGAACTATACCAAGACGGATGGTCTTATCTTATGGAACTCCAAGAATGGAGGTAAACCACCTCAGACATTGGTCAACAAGAGTATTCCGGCAGGTGTTGACTTCATGGTGAACTTTGCCAAGACGATGGCAAGCGAGGGAAGTGGTGTGCAGGGTGCTCTTCAAGGACAGCACCGGAATACCAGCGGTAAGCAATATCAGTTGGAAAGAGAATCATCATCTACCACCATACAGGACTTTGTTGAGAGTTTCAACAACTTTAAGGTACGTGTGGCCAAGAAGAAACTTTACCTGATACAGGAATTTTGTACCGATGCTGACAGCGTGAAACTGACAGGTGATGAATTTGAAATTCACTTCAATTCAGAGACCATGAGAGATATGGATATAGATGTTTCTATCGACTTGGACGCATACAGTCCACTTATCAGAGCAGCCAACAACGATATGGCTTGGCAGATGATGGTGAGCGGCAAGATGGATCCTTATACCATGCTTACGGTTGCTAATTTCCCTGGTACAGGAAGAATGAGAAAATACTTCAAGGAACAACTGGAAAAGCTAGAAGCTCTTCAGGCACAGCAAGCAGCCAATGGACAGATGCCTACAGATGGAGGGCAACAACAGGCAACAGCACCTGATACGCATCTAAAGGATTCCAGTGATGGAGCAAATGATTTGGCAGCTCTTCCTTCGGCAGCTATGTAGAAAAGAAGTTCTTAGGTAATTCATAATATTGAACGAAATGTTGTTCAGTTCTTAGATTAGATTATTTTATAGGTGTTTAGTTTTTAAGGTAATTTGATTGTGAAGAGGAAGCCGTGATGGTCTCCTCTTCTTTTTGTTTAGTCAATACCATGTTTCTTCTTGTATATGCGTAACTTAAACATTGGGGTAGAAACTCGGTACATGTAGTATTCTTGCCATTGTTTCAACTTCTTTGCTCTAACCTTGTTGTCGGCATCGCAGCCGATGGCTCCCCACTTGGAAGGAGTGTAGTAGTAGGAGGCAGCCTTGATGTCTTCTACGTTCTTGAAGTAGCGTGTTGCCTTCCACTTGCCCATCTGGACTAATCTTCGATATGCGAGCATATTCTTTCTGTTAGGATCGTAGGTCATGATCGCAAAATCTTTATGCGACTGGTCGTAGAGCATGTAGAATCTCGGCGCACCACATTCTTTATACTTGGCAATGGTTGCCTTGACTCCTTTTTGCCACATGCGTGTGGCACGGAAGAGTTCGATACGAGTGACGATAGGCTGGTAGATGGCTATGAGCATCTTACGCAGCAGGTTTGAATAACTTTGTTTCATTTTTCTTTTTACTTTTAATTATTAACTTATATAGACAGGCGATAGAATCGCCTGGAACGGTGACTATACAGGGGACGTATCATGCTGCTGGCTAGATAGATGCTAGCTACCACCACCTATTCCGGCCAAATCAGCCACTACTGGTGGGCGGTTGCGGAGGCGTTCACGTTCTATCTCTGCCTTTGAACGGAATGGAACAATTTCCGGTGCTGGCATATCCTTTTCCACGTAGAGGGCAATGGCTCGCGCCATGACACGGTCATCATGCTTTCCAGCTATGGCTCCATAGCAGTCGTTCTGCTTGTAATAGAGGAAGTAGGTACATTCGTCTATTGCCGCAAGTTCTCGTTCCATATAGCCACCATCACGGATGATGCGGGCCATGGTCTTCACTACAGCCACCTTTGTATTCTTGTTGGTGTTGAATCCCCATTTCAATTCGATATTCTTCACCTTCTTCAGTTTGGACTGGGAGGCACTATACAGGTTGTCGTAGAGTGGGAGGAGGATAGGGAAGAACAGCTCTGACTGGTTGCCCTCAGTATTGTTCATGCGCGAGTAGGCAGTGTTGTTCTCGATGACCAGATAAGCATCATTATAGAAATGGGCTATCTGGGCGCAGCGCATAGCTAGCTGATCGGCATCGCAGTGACCATGCCATTCAGCTACGATTTCCGGAACACCACCATAGATTTCATCGTAGCGGTCGAGGACTACTATATCTGAGAAGTCGGAGGTTTTATGAGAACCACCAATATCGCAGGCTACGATATACCGATGTCTGACAATCTCGGAGTTGTCTGGTCCAGCCCACACCTTCAATGGTCCACCTGAACGTTCTATGAAGCGGATGTTGTTCATACAAGCATCATCGGCAGCGTCATAAGAATCACCTTCAATGTCACCCACCATGATAGGCTCGATACCCTTGCAGTCCTCTTCCATTTCCTTCAACTTGTATGGATCGAAGACTGTAGTACCGGAGAAGAGGAAGGCTTCTACGTCATCAGAAGGGTATTCCTGGCGCATACCGTCTAAATCATTATACTTCTTGCACTCGTTCACATACCAATGGATTCCTTCGAGCGTAGCACCCTTGATTTCCCAAAGCCACCAGAAGTAAGAGCCATGATATTGCTCATCTTCACGATTCTTGTATAACCAGATAACAAAGTCAATTTTCTCCTGCTCTGTCTTGAAAGGAAGGATATACTTCTCAATATAAAACCATGGCACGAAGTATGGAGTATAGATAGAGAGGCGTTTTCCATCCTTATCGAAAGAGTTGGCACGGACCCATTCGTCATGAAACTCATTCTCACGTCCGTTTGGCGTTGACTCCCGGACGATGAATGTTAATGGCACGGTGACACGGATAGAAGAAACAGCAGCATTGATTACCTTCTGAGGTGTCCACTCGGTAGTATTCGGGAAGAAGGCTTCCTCTGTGATATGTGCCATGGCTGCATCGGCAGAACGGCATGATTCTGGGTTACGAGCGGAACCTGTCTGTATCTTGCAATCGCGTGGTATGAGATACTTGATGTTATTCTGTGTGCTTGATGTTTTGAGTTTGCGAGGATCCTCTTTAAAAGGTATTCCAATATCATAGAACAGCCATGTAGGAATGGCATTCATCAATTTCTCGTACATATCAAACACCTGGGTGGCAGATGATGACTGGTGACCAATGATGTTGCTATTCCAGTTTGTCATCCAGAATATCTGAATCCATCCCATATATACATCTGTAGCAGTAGATCCACCCCACTGGCGGCATTTAAGGAGAAGGAGCAGGATAGAGCCTAAATCTCCATGAAGGCGTTGTCTTTCAAATTCCTTTATGAGACCAATCTGTCCATGGTTGAGGAGTAAAGGTATATCCTCACCACCATCCTTATTCTTGATTCGGGCGTAGGCGTAGGCGAAGAAATAGAAATCGTGCTTACAGCGCAGGCGGATGAGATACCGGAAAACTGCATCGCGAGCCTTCTCTTGGTCGAAGTCTGGCATGTACTTATCGCAAAAGGCCTCTATGGATCCACACTTGATGATGGCGCAGAATTTCTTTTCCTTCAACATTTCTACTGGGAGCCAGAGTTTCTTTCCCTTCAAGAAATCCGTGATGACACATTCAAAGCGGAGACCAGGGGCATTCTCTCCTGTAATGGGACGATAAGTAGCGAGGAGACTTTGGAGTCTTCTCTTATCTTCTTCAAGAATCTCTTTGAGCTTCTTATCAGAAATCTGCTGCTGAGGTCGAACCTTTAAGGAGGATTTTGCTACTGGCATTCGTTATATATAATAATGTTAAGTGTTGAATGTTAAATGTTAAGTGTGTTGGCATGCCGGATAAATCTCTCTGCCTTAGCATAAATGAAACCTAAACAGAATAGGACTATGTGGAAGATACCAGCTATGTAAGGGAGAAGGAAACCTATAGCCATACCGAGCACCATCTGCCAGAAGTAGATGCGGTGATACCGATAATACCATTGCGCAGAGAATCCCATGAAGAAAGAAATCAATACGGATGCACCCAATACAGGTAATGCCGGATAGTATATGAACGACAGCAACACGGAGCTGAGCCATGCAGCCAGTAGGCGATGGAAGCGGAACTGATGATGAACCATCAATATGCACCAGCCGTTGATACCCCAGTGTATAAAGTTGGCATGACCGAACATATAGGCGAAATGTGTGTATAATGGCGATGATGGAGACACAGCCAGCGAGGCATGAAGTGGAATGATGAAAGCCATCAGGAGGATGATGAGAAGTGTAATATATAATGTACGCATAATGGAAGTGTTTTATCGAGTTATGAATGATGTTTTCTTATTGCGGAAATAATTGTTTATTTTCATCTGTATGTAGCGTGGAGCCATACCCAAATTGGGCGCAGGAAGATTCAGGCATTCATACACAAGATTTTTGGTATTGTATTCCTTGTATTGATCCATCTGCCGGAGACGCAAGAAATCCTGATAGAAATCTTCAAAGAGTTTTTCTTTCATGGCTTGGTATTTGCCGAATTTAGGCTTATCCCCCTTGATGCGTTTACATACATACCGATAGGCTGTGCTATCTGCAAGATAATAGCAAGATGCAGGCATCTTGGCGATGTAATCGCATATCTTAGCCATGGTGGTAGGATATTCTACCATCCTCTTGGCCTTACGAAAGAGCAGATACATTTCTTGGTCTCTTTTAAGGTAAATTTCGGATATGGAATTTAGATGTTTCATACCAGCAAAATTAATTCGTCAAGATGCAGAACTTATCACAAAGTAATGCGAAATTTTCCTTAATTTAGCACACAAATATTAAAAATGAATATTTATGGCAAAAGAAACTATTGATAATCAGAAAGTTAAGTCAAAGCGAGATTCTTTCAGAGAGCGTCTTGCTCAGCGTTATCCGGACTTGAATATGGACGATGATGAGGCTGTTTATGGTCAACTTTCGACCGATTACGACCAGTATGACCAGAATAAGCAGAAAATGGATGACTTCAACAAAATGTTGCAGGACAACCCTCATGCTCCAAGTCTGGTGACAGGTCTTGTGACCAAGAAAAATGCCGATGGCAGCGACTTCAATTTTATCGATTTCATGATTGATGAAATGGGGCAGGACTATATTGATGCCATCAATGGTGACGAGAAGGCTAAGGCTCGTTTGAAGGCTAGTGAAAAAGAAAAACTTGAAGCCAGCGAGAAACTAGCAAAGGACAATGAGCAACTTGCTGACAATATGGAGCAGGAAGATGCCGAACTTGACGCTGCTATTAAAGAAGCGAAATTGAAGCCTGAGGCGATTACCGATTTGATAGAATGGCTTTACAAGCGTAGCGATGATGGCGAGGATCACGATGATGATGGTTTCATATGGCGTGCAGCTCGGTATGGCTTGAAGAAGGAAGACTTCTTGCGCCTCTTCCAGATAAAGGACTTCGACAAAGCTGTGGCTGATGCCGAGGAGCGTGGCTACAAGCGTGGTAAGAACGAGAAGATTGACCAGCAGAAACAACTGCATGATGGCAAGCAGGGCGGCAAGAAGAACATCAACATCGATGGAGGCGGTGGCGCACCTTCACTTCCAAAGGAAAAGAGCCGTACAGAACAGGTGTACAGCAAGATGATTGGAATGTAGAATTAGAAATTTATAATTAATAATTTTAAATGTATAGATTATGAAACAGTTTAAGAAATGGTTTGGTTTCATGATGGCGATGCTCGTCATGATCCTTAGTGGTGGAAGCTCTTATGCGATGGCAGAAACGCCTCCAGCTGTACCAGGTGGTGGTATTCCTAAAGGTGCAGGTGGCGGTGGTGCGACAGGTCCTTTGGATGGTCCCGGTGTAGGTGGCTCTGGTCCTCAGTGGCAGGGTGGCAGTCAGGAGCAGCAAGAAGCTATGGGTAACTGGGATTACTATGTAGCTCATGTTAACCCGACAGTCGTAGAAATGAAATTGGAGAGTTGTCCTATTGATCAGATTTTACGTGCATCTAAGAAAATGACTCCTATCGATTCTGTCCGAGTAGAATACTATTCTATCGGTCAGAAGCCTATCATGTCAAAACTTACTACTCAGGTTAATAAGCAGACCAATGGTAACTCTGTAACCTTCGTGGTAGAAAATCCGGCAGCTTTCGATAATGGTGATGTTATTATGGTAGATGGCATCTATGGCTATGATGAGACAGGTACGAATAAGAGTACTTTGATTCCACTTCAGTTCCGTGTAATCAGCCATGATAATGACAATAACCCTATTGCCTACGCTCTGAATGGAAAGAAAAACCCTTCGCGCGGCAACCGTGACTTTGAAGACAATATTCCGGTAGGTACAACGCTGATGCGCCTCGGAAGAGCCGCAGGCGAGAAAGAGGTTGAAACTGGTAGTTATTACTCTATGCCAGATAAGAGCTTCCAGTATTGCCAGCGATTTATCATGCAGGTTGAGGAGTCTCTTATCAACCGCATGAGTAAGACTCAGGTAAAATGGGACTTCACACGACAGGAAAAAATGGCTATGGACGATATGCGTTATGGCCAGGAGCGAAGTGGTCTGTTCGGTGTAAAGAGCATGTCGAATGGTGGCGAGAAAGTTGGATTGACCTATACCATGGGCGGTATTTACTGGGAAGCAGGCAAGGACTTGCAGATTGGCCATTGGGCTGTCAAGAAAGATGAGAATGGTGAAATTGTAAAGGCAAAGGTGAAAGTACCTAAGCCTGGTGGTACCGATGGCGAAACTGTAGAGCAGCAAAAAACAGTATATGAGTATGTGATCAGCGAGAAGGAACTTTCTGCATTTATTGCAGCAGTATTGAAGGGTGCAGGTAACTCCAGCCGTACCAAACTCCTCTTTGTTGACAACTTGATTTATCAGGCATTTGCTAACCTTCGATCAAACAAGCGTATCATTACCCAGACAGAAAAGGACTATCAGGGTTGGAAACTTGATTTCGAGAAGTTTGAGAGTATGGGTACAAAGATTCTGATTTATCGTCACGATGCTTTTAACTCCTGGGGTATGGATGGTAGAGCGTTCTTGCTGGATGCTCGTTATCTTGACAAATACGTATTCGGTGTGTGGAGTAGAAATGAGTTTAACGCAAAGGATCTCTTGATTCGTAACACTGCAGGTGTTGTTATGGAGGAGTATAGCTGCTGGGTACTGACCTTCCCTGATGCTCATGCTCGTGTTGCGAGACCAGTCTTCACTGGTGATGGCGTGACAGATGAGCAGATTCTGGAGGCAGCGTAATCATCGTATAGGAAACTGATAGTTTTCTACATATATCAATCTTGGGGATAGTTGAGGCTAATGCAGCCTCGCTATCCCTTCACCATAAACACAAATAGATATGTATAGATTTGTAGCTAAGAGTATGCTCATCTTTGTTGTGACTCTGCCGAGCGGACTGATCAAGAACATTGAGTTTGAGCGGTGTGGCAACGATGCCTATTCGTACATTACGGATAACAAGCAGGTGGCAGAATGCATCAGGAAACATCCTCTTACGAAGGCAGGCCGTATCATTGATGAGAGCCAGCCGGAAGATGTGCAGATTCAGCAACAAAAAGAAGAGCTGTTGAAGGACGAGAATGCCCTTCATTTCGGGAACATCACCAAGGCCAAGAACTATCTCCAGAAGACCTATAAGGTGGATGCAAGGAAACTGAAATCACCTGAAAGTGTGAAGGAGAAGGCTAAAGAGTTGGGTGTGGTGATTGAGTTTTAGTTTATAATTTTTAGTTAATAGGTTTCTTGCTTATGGAAGTTCTTATAAGTGACCTTGTGAAGGAAATGCGCATAGCTATGGACGAAGTGATCCATGATGAGGTGAATGACGTCATTACGGATGATTCGGACACGGAAATGAAGCAAGCCATTGAAACGGCAGCACAACAGATTCTGCTTCAAGCACCAGCGCAAATGATTCTCCCCAAAAGGGTGGAAGTTTCGCTGAATGAAAGTGGCAATCAAGATTATGATGCCATCCAAACACAGTTTACAGATGGTCATGGGTGCCTGACAATTCCTGACGATTGGCTGAGACTGGTAGAACTGAAACTAAAAAGTTGGCAAAGCACGCTGACGATGCTGATGGAACCAGGCAGCAAGGAGGCTCAGATGCAAGCCTCCCGGTGGACCAGAGGAACGCCACAGAAACCAAAGGGCATGATTACCACATCGCCAATTACAGGAAAGCGAGTACTGATGTACTGGACTGCCGGAAGGTATGATGCCAACCATGCACCTGTTAGAGCTGTATATGATCATGAGGTTGAACTGTTCACGTATATCCCTTATCAAAAGTTAGAGAATGTGTATTCTACTGATACTGGGCATGAAAACGAAGTGACCGACCAGAAGATTATCCTTTCCCTGACAGATGAATGCAAGAAATATCTTATCTATCGTGCCATCAGCATCTTCCTGGTAAGTAAGAAGGAAAGCGATTTGGCAGAAAAATATAACCAATTATCTCAAATATAATATTTTATGGCTATCGATATTAATAAAGAAGATCCTCATTACAAGGGAGAATATGGCAGCATCTATGAGGTGAACCGAAAGTTCCCTACTGGTGGTGTGGCCGGTGACTTTGTGGTGATAGACGGTTGGTCTCACTACTGGAATGCAGACAGAGGAACTTGGTGTGTAAATGCCAAGAGGGATAGCTATTGGGACGAGTTGATAACAAATATCATAGAAAAGTTTAAACTCGTAAGATGTGCTACGTATATGGGCGTGGCTAATCTTGACACTGTGCCAGCTAAGGCTATCGATGCCAAAATGTATTATTTCGCGACCCAAGCTGGTACGTATAAAAACTTTGATAATCTCGTAGTTCCTCAGGGCATCAATGTACTCTATTCAGAGAATGGCAGCAGCTGGGTAAACACAACCTTGCTGGAAGTGGCTCAGGAGTTGGGCGTGAGCACCAATAAGGTTGTAAGCCAGAAGACCTTGAATGATGCATTGGCTAAGAAGTTCGACAAGGAGAGTGTTGTTCAGGAATCAGGAGAAGCTGAGGATAAGGTGATGAGTCAGAAGGCTGTTAGTGACAAACTCCGTGACTTATCATCCACTATCGACAAAATCAAGGAGAAAGCCAACAATGCTTCTACTGATGCAAGCAATGCGTTGACCAAGGCAGAGGCAGCAAACAAAACGGCAGAGGCAAACAAAAAGGATTTGAATACTGTCACATCGGATCTTTCTGCATTAAAAGAAAAGGTAAACGATATTCCTGCAACTATCCCAAAGTTCGTGAGTATGACGGAAGCGGCTTACGAGGCTTTGGAAACAAAGGAAGCCGATACCTACTATATGCTTACGGAGGAATAGCCTATGATCAAGTTGGGAAACAAAGAAATCTCTGCTATCAGGTTAGGAAGTAATGTGATTTCGGCAGTGTATAAGGGAAGTGTTCTTATTTGGCAAGCTATCAGTAATATTTGGCGTGGCAAAGATATTTGGAGAGATAATGATATATGGTAATATTTAAATATAAGAATTATGGCAAATGGATTAGATACTAAGATACCAGATTTAAGTACACCTTGGGAGGGGTATCTGAGAAGTCGTATAGAGGAATTTCTAAAAGGAAAGTTGACAGAAAACGATGCTTTCGTTAAGAAATTGCAAGAGAATAAGGCTTCCTATATTGCAACCTTGGAATCAGACACAACAACAGGACTTGTGACAGTAGGCTTGTTTGCAAGTTCTGAAAGTTATGCAACATGGTTAAAAGATAAAGAAAGCCATGGAGATTTACTGCTATCCAGCGCAGAGATACCTATGGGAAGTGGTGGAGGTTCTTCAGAATCATCCTATATAGTAAAACTCTTCAACGTAGGAGATAAGACTATCACGGCTATACAGAAATCTGACTTGGTAGCTAAGATACGCTTCACCTCACAGCTTTATGACCCATCTGACAAGAGTATGTCAGATACCAATGAAAATGCCTCTTTACAGATAGAAACTCGTATGCAGGATTCTTCCTCATGGAAGGTGGCAGGTGTTATCACCATTGCATCCCAATCAGCAAGTGATGCTACCGCATACACTGAGGTTGACTTATCTCCTTATTGTGTCAATGGTACTCAAAGTGTGCGTATGATAGCTATAGGCGAGGTTTCAGAGAAGAGAAGCCCTTATGTAAACCTCACTGTAACCCTTACCGACATCAAGGTAACATTTCAGACCAACTGGCAGAGACCTTTCGTATATAAGGCTAACTCTCCCACAATACAGATACCAGTGCTTATTACAGGAAGCATTAACAAAGTTCTACACTTGAAAGTTACATCTGATAATAGTAAGTATTCAAGGGAATATGAGTATAACGTAGGCACTACTACATATACAGAGACTCCTTTCTCTACGAGCATTGATCATCCTCAGACTACAGGTATATTCAATGTGGAGGCGTGGATTACATCTGGTAATACTGTAAAGACAGAAGCAGTGTCACAGAATATCATGTGTACTTTGAATGACAATGTGAAACCATTATTTGTGCTTAATAACATAGGTAAGTTTCAGAACTGGAGTAATGTCTATGCCTTTGACTATGCTTTGTATAATCCAAGTGGTGAAAACATGGATATTAACTTTGTACTTACTAATTTGGAGACAAGTGCAGTTATATTCAAGGAGTTGGTGCAGAATGTGCAAAGTGGAGTTGTGAACTCCCTTATCTTTGACTTAGAGGTTGATACAGAAGATACAGGAAGTTTTCCTGCTTCTATGTCATTCAAATCTGGAGGCACTGTACTTAGAGACCCATTAAAGGTAGCTATTGATAACACCGAGAACTTTGCACCTGCCAAGGGAGCAAACTTCTTCCTGAATCCTAAGGTAAGAAATAACAATGAGAGCACTCCTAATACCATCATCAATGCAATAACTGGTGAACAGGTAGATTCTACCTTTGAAGGTCTTTCATTTGTCAGCGATGGTTGGATTATTGATTCTGAGACCAATGCCAGATGCCTTAGGGTACTTGAAGGTCAGAAAGTCGATATTTCCTATGATGCCTACTCTGATGATACAGCTTCACAGGGATTGACTATTGAGGTTGACTTTGCCACACGTAATGTTGTGAATGAGGAGGGTATTCTCTTACAGATGGGAACTCCTTCATCTACTGACAAGTTCTTGGTAGGTTTGTGGCTAAAGTCACAAGAGAGTAACTTTATGACCATGGAGAAAAGAGATGAAGGTGCCCAGAACTGGATTTATTCCAAGGAGAAGCGTACTCATATTGCTGTAAACATTGTACCTAATCTTTACAACCAAGGTGTAAACTATGTACGTGTGTTCATCAATGGTATCATCAGTCGAGAGTTCACATATAGTGACAATGATATGTTCTGGCACTCAGTAAATGGCACAAAGAAGACAGGAGGCATTATCATTGCTCCACAAGGTGCAGATATAGACATCTATGGGTTGCGCATCTACAAGAAGTCAATGTCTGCTACAGAAATTAGGCAGAATTATCTTTCTTCCATGGCAAGTGTTGAAGAGAAGAAGAAGTTCAAGAATGCAAATGACATCTTGGGTGAGAGTGGATTAATTTCCTATGCAAAGACTTATGACAAGTACAACACCTTGTTGTATAAAGGAAGTGTACCAAGTTTGAAGGCTCAAACAGCTACTGTTGGTGACATTGTTATTCATAAGATTGGAGACCCTGAGCACAGTGGTATTCTTCACAACATGACCAGAAAGGGGCAAGGTACTACTTCTAAGAAATATTGGACTTGGAACATTCAGAGTGACTTCAAGGGTGATATTGGCACTAACTATTGGGAGGATGAGAATGGTGTGAACCATGGTCAGTGTTATCAGAATGCAGAGGGTCTTCCTATGGCAAAGAAGCTTGTTGACAAGAGAAATTGGGCTTCTTCCATGCAGTCTCATAAGATGGGTGCTACCAAACTTTACAATGATTTGTATCAAGAGGTAGTAGGCAAGAATGAGATTACTTCTATAGATGGCTTAGAAAATTGCCGTGTATGTGTCTATGAAGACCCATTCCTTGTATTTCAGCAGACAGAGGATGATTCTGAGCCTGTCTTCATTGGCTTAGGTACATTTGGTTCTGGTAAGGCTGACAAGCCTACCTTTGGTTATGACAAGGCAAAAACACCTGATATGCTGATGATTGAGGGTTCAGATAATAACCCAAGACTTACAAAGCACCAAATGCCTTGGATTGAGGGTGATGTATATTATGATGAAGAGGAGGAAGGCTATGTATATAAGACAGCTAATGGTACTATTACTTCTTGGGATTATGACCTTGGAAACCAAAATACTATCAATAGGTTCATCGAGGCTTTCAACTTTGTGTATTCTTACACTAACCATTTGAAGCCTTTCGTTGGGACAGCAACACAGTTGAATGCTGCAAGCAAGGATGATGTTGATACAAGCTATTGTTATTGGGTGACTAAGACTGATGATAACTCTGCAAGGTATGATATGTTTACCTTTAATGAAATTAGTCAGACATGGGTTCCTGGTGGTATTACCAAAACAGAGAATGGAACTTATGCAACTCTCAATGTGAAGGAGCAGTTGAAATCCTACTTAGGCTCAGATTTTACACAACATGAGAGCATCCTTGACTGGGAGGCTATCAACGGGGATTTTATCAAGGCACGCAGACAGGTGTTCACAGCAAGGATTGGCACTTACTTCCATAAGAAGGACACCATCTTTTTCATGTGTATGATGAGACTTATTGCAGCCAGTGATAACAGGGCAAAGAACACTTATCAATGGGTATTTAACAACCAGTCACTGATTAGGCATTTTCAAGATGACCTTGATTCTATTTTCTCTACTGAGAACCAAGGACAATTAAAAAAGCCTTATTGGGTGGAGGAACATGACCTTTATGAAGGCACAGATACCCACTATTGGAATGGCTCTGACAACGCATTGTATAACATGATGGAGGAATGCTTTGCAGCAGACATTCGCTCCACCATGAAAGAGATTCTTAGTTCTATGGCTAAGTTGGGAGGTGGAACTGTAGAAGGTTGCTGGGAGAAATATTTCCTTTCTACTTGTCAGTATTTCCCTGCTGTTGCTTACAATGAAATGGCAAGAATTGGATATGAATATGCCCATTACCAAATGGTAAATGGTAATTATAATAACGATACAGACCCAATCACTCAGAGTCTTGGTAGCCAAGAGGAAGGTGAGAGACAATGGCTTAAGGATAGAACTATCTATATGAGCAGCTACGCTCAGTATGGAGAGTTCAACCCATCAGCCCCTGCTGGAGGTAGCATCTTGTACCGTGCTATAGACAACAAGGAGATTAAGTATAACCTTACGATGGCTATGTGGCTCTACCCTGTAGTTACAGTAGGTACGAGTATTGTTCTCAGTGGTACAAGATGCAAGGCAGGACAAACTATTTCTGCTGCTGGTGTTCCAAGTGACAACACACAGAGTGGTATTTGTGGTGTAAACTACATGAGTGACATTGGAACTTGGTACGATAAACCTGCCAATGGTACATTTGCTTTCAATGGTAATCGTGTCAAGAATCTTATTGCTGGTACAGACAACAAAGGAGACATACGCTTGAAGGCTACTGCACTCCAATTAAAGGCTATGAAGTCCTTGCGTACATTGGATGTCCATAACCTCTCAACGCTTGGTGGCACACTTGATGTATCTACTAACACTCGATTGGGGTCTCTTGATGCAAGAGGCACCTCAATAACAGGTGTATCTTTACCTAACCAAGAGTTTTTAAAGTCAGTGAAACTTCCTGCTACTATGACAGCCCTTAGATTAGAAAATTTCAAGGGTTTAAGTGAGCTAACCCTGGAGGGATGGGAAAAGTTGGAGACATTCTACATGGATCAAAAGACTTGTCCTAACTTAAATTCTTTGATATTTATTGAAAAGTTGAAGAATGCAAAGGGTTTGAACTCAGTAACTATCCTTGGTGTGAATTGGGCTGACATAACAATAGAGACTCTCACTTGGCTGCTTGACAGACAAGTCAAGATAACAGGCAGGATAGCCATGAATAGTGATGAGAAGATAGATGCTACCTTGAAGATGAGAATTGTAAGTGTGTATGGAAATGTTGATGATGAGAGCAATTCACTATATATATCTTACAACAAAGTGGCTATAAATACACTTAGTCTATATGTTGAAGAATATATGTCAAAAACAGGAGATTACCAAGTTAAATTCAAAGCAAATCCTATCACTGGAAATAATTTAGTAAGTGTATCATGGTCTATTAGTAATAATGATTTTGCTACTATAAACAAGAATACAGGTATTGTTACTGTTAATAAAATAGGTACAGCAGAATCAAATGATAGTGCTACTGTAACGGCTACAGTTGTATTGTCAGACAACAGTGTCAAGTCTGACTCTATAGAAGTTTATTTTTACGAGAGAGTATGTAAAATAGGAGACTTCGTTTTTGCAGATGGCACAACTGGTGATACCATAAAGGACAATAAGACATGGATAGGTGTATGTTTCTATATAGACCCAGAGAATCCCAAGTGTAGATTAATGGTTTCTAATAGAAATTTAACCACTGATTGTTGGGGATTATATAATAGTAATAGCACTGACGGATTAGCTAACATTGAATTAGCTGACAGTTCGGAGGTAGTTTATGATATTGTTGACATTCCCAACATTCTCAATGCAAACAACTATATTCCAGATATTAACAACGTTATAGATTTATCTCAACCTGATGGTTATGCAAAGTTTACTGATGTGAGGAGTACAATAGGTTTTACAACTTTAAATAGCACTCAATATAATAGGATTAAGAATTACTTAGATAACTACAAAGAAAATGACTCTATCCCAACAGGATTGTTATATACTTTGTTTATCATAAGACATAGGGATATTATTTTGTCCGATTCCAATATTAATTTAGACATTCCTATCAAAAATGCTGATACTACAGAAATGGACTCTTTGAAGGAACTTATCAATAAGGTTGTTGTAGATAATGCAAATAAAAAGTATAAGCAATATTATTATCCTGCCGCTTCTTATTGTTATCATTATGAACCTACAATAAGTAAAAATGAGAAACTTTTAGAGAAGTTTAAGGCTCATAATTGGTTTCTACCAACTGTAGGAGACCTGTATAGATTATTATTCTATAATAACCAAACTTCAGGCAAATACAATGCCTTCGCTAAGGCAAGACTATTTTCTTCTATATTCTCTAATATTGGAGCTTGTTGGAGTTGCCAGGAGTATTCAGAGTTAGTAGCTTGGATAAATGAACAAACCAGAATTGTAAATAATAATAATAATACCAATAGAAAAAGTAATACATTTGTAATTAGACCAGTTTGTGCATTTTAAAAATTAAAATATGATATTAGATAATGAAAACCAAGAGATTATTGTAAGTAACCATCTTGGAAGACCAGAGATGACAATCATGGTAGGCATGGGTAGTGAGGATTTCATTACCCTTCCTACCGCAGTCTGGAACTATGGTGCCATTGTATCAGCCCTCATCAGACATAAGTATTCTGAGAATGAGGTTGAGGCAATAGTAAGTAACTCTCTTATGCTTATGCAGAATCCTTCAAGTGTAAGTGAGGAGGAATCCAATGAGAAGATGAATGAGTTCAATGAGTTTCAAGAGTACAGAGAGAAGTGCAAGGCAAGAGCCAAAGAACTTCTCGCCATTGGAGAAGAGATGGGACTAAAGGAAATATAGTCCTGAGTGTATAACAAATAATAATGTATGATGAGAAATATATTAAAATTAAACAAGCGAGACTGGATTGGTCTTGCTTGTTGGCTGCTTATCAGTTTATTGATAGGTCTGCTTGCTTTGCCAGTAATGGTAGTAAGAGAATATTACCAGTACAAGCACTACCACTTGGCAAAGTTTGAATGGGAGGATGTGGTTAGGTATTCTGTCGTGATTGTACTCGGTAGTATTATTAATTACTTTATTTTTTAAACAAAATGAGAAAAATAGAAAGAAGTATTGTCCTTGTTTTGATGCCATGTCTGAATATAAGGATATAGAATAAAAGATGTCACCTACCTGAGTTGGCCTTCTGAATGCAAATATACGAATAATTTGCTTACAGATTGTTACTTTATCAAAGCTTAACTTTAAAATTTTGCTCAAAATGAATTGATTTGAGCAAAAAAAATGTAATTTTGCCACAGAATTTAATTTTATCAAGAACGTAGAACAATTAACTATAGACAAAAGGAGGTTTTTCAATGACACAAGAACAAGAAGCCGAAGTCCAACGGTTGATAAAGGATGTAGATGTTACTGAACTGATGGGAATGCTTATGAAGCATGGCAACAGATATTCCAGGAGGATCTTGAAGTTTTTCCGATGGTACTGCAAGTATATGCCAGTCAGCCTTATGTGCTTTCACGCTTATGGGATTTGGGATTTTAGCCAGCATCCTCGTGAAATGTTTATTCCTTATGAAGAGAATTTTCCCTGTTACCTTTTCATTTATTTTATGGTCTATATTCTTCCGATGGTGACTATTCTGGCAAGTAGATTTTTCTTTTTGTGCTGGTGGTATAGAATACCTTTCTTCTACTTTTTTGGTATCAATGCAGCTCACATTGTTGAGGGGAACTGGTATACCACTAAATCTATGGTAGATTCTTGCTATACGGTGATGGCAGTAACAGCTATGTTCTATCTGTATGCTTTTGCAGATATGATTATCAATAGAACGAAGATAGGAAGGAAAATTTGCAAATAATA
>ENA-UESH01001012-UESH01001012.1-human-gut-metagenome-genome-assembly--contig:-NODE-1012-length-21958-cov-40.024039_pt1 | contig 21958 bp, 18 predicted proteins | sample MGYA00243001_ERZ508002 | MGnify/ENA primary metagenome ERZ508002 (study PRJEB26167, sample SAMN06115447) | human gut metagenome | host: Homo sapiens | place: China:Anhui | collected 2015-08-07... | reverse complement strand
TTCCATATCCTCCTGCAAGTCTTTCATACACAATGCTTATATGCTTGAACGATTTATTTGCGTGTTTGGGATTAGCCTAGACCCGCAAGTTATTGACAAACTTTTCAAAGAACTCATTTTATTTACTGCCAGAGCCGCTTAGGCGCGGCGATTTTTTAACGAACTATTGACTTTATAAAAAGGAAAATTATGAATAAGAGCATTATTGGCGAAAATGCTGGAATCTTATGGCGTTTCCTAAGTACAGACGCACATAAAAGATGGGAACTCACGGAAGTTAAAAAAGGTACTGGAATGGATGATATGGAACTGGCCAGCGCGATCGGATGGCTGGCACGTGAAGATAAAATTCAGTTTGAACTCCAGTACCCAAATGGGAAAGATAAAAAGGCATACGTATATCTTATGCTGAACGTGTATTTCTGAAAACAAGACCTCCGAGAGAATGAATTGTACCCCAAAAGTTAGACACTGAACTTTTGGGGCATTTCGGAGCATCTACGTCAAGAACTCCCCTCACAAATCAATCAAAAATTACAATCATGCGAAGCTGGAGCAAAAGCGTGTACGTCATAGACGGTGCCACAAAAGAAGTGAAAGAACTTTACGAGTTAATGAAAGACCTGGGAAGCCGGAAAGAACCGTTCATTAAAAACGGATTCGGGACTAAATGGCTCGGGTGTATGGTAGATGCTTTGGGTAAAGACTGGAACGAAGTGAGTTGCCGGGGAGAATGGGCTAATCTTGAAATAAATGGTGACACTTTGCGGTTTACAACAGAAACGGCGTGGACACCTTGTAACGAAGTGCTTGACTTTGCATGTCAGTTTTTCCGTCACTCCACTACTATTATCAGGCGGAAGAACCGAGATGTGTCATTTATTGTTTCAAACAACTCATTACTAAAAAAGGGCTATATCTTCACAGACATGCCCTTTTTATGTTGTTAAACTTTAATTACTCCTCTCTTAAAATAGAAGAGACTATGAAATTTATTTTGAGAATTTTATATTGTCAAATGAGGTACCAAGACATCTTGAATATGGAAATAACCCTTTTCACATAGCTGTAGCAGGGATAATTTTTCAAGAAAAGAAGTTTTTGACACCCTCATTATTACTAGAGAATTTCGATACCTTCCTAAAAATCTCGGACTTCATTTTCTATTTCTTCAGGTACCCTATCGCAGCGTTCAAATTTTTGTATATCTGATGGGGTATCTTTTATAGTCCAAATCATGGAAGTGGCCAAAAGGTCGGTTACGATATAGGAATTAGCCCATTCACCATTGCCGAAATCATAGTCCCCACTAATGATATAGCCTAAATTCTTTTCTTTTTCAATCTCAAAACTACCCGTTTTGAGATTGGGATACATACTGTCAAACTTATCATACATTTTATAAGTCTTATCCTTACGGCTGAATGTAATGTAGCAGTAACTGCCTGCTTGCAGGGGGGCGCCGTTCCATTCCACTAATTTCCAAGTCCCATTCAGATTAGCAGCTGTAACGTCCAATGTGGACAGTACTTCTTCTTTATCATCGTCACAGCCTGCGAAACAGAAAAGCATCAAGAAAATCGTCATTATTCTGAATAAGGTTTTCATATCTTGTTTTTATTTTTTAGTTTTTAATAATTACTTCTATCGTTTTTTCCGAAGGTTTGCCTATCACACCATCTATAATGAGAGTAAGATGTTTCTCCTCAGTATGGAAGCTGGGCAACTTTGTCTTATCAAGTGTAATCACAAGATCACCTTCTTGTCCGGGAGCAAGTACCGCAGGTTCGGTATGGAATTTTAGGCATGAAGGTAGCAGTAACGCGCTCAGTTTGAGCGGATGGTCTCCACTATTGGCACATGCAATGCGTTCAATGGTGATCTTTCCTGCTTTGCTGAATGACACCTGCTTGCGGGTAAGTCGTAGATGTCCCATATTTTGAGGCAGGTGCTTCCATTCATCAGACGAACTTACATAGCCGCATAGTGACAATCGTGCCACAGGTGAAAAATCGGACAGATTGGTATATACCAATGCTTCTGCATCAACTGTACCCGGTCTGTTCTTGGGATGAAAAGTCAGGCTAATAATACTTTCCTCATTGGGTGCCAATGGCTTTTTGCTGAATCCGGCAACAGTACAACCGCACGTAGTGGTAACTTTGTTTAACGTAATGGTTTGCTGACTTACATTCTGAAAATGGAAGTATACGGTTTTAGGTTGACTTTTTTCATTTATGGTACCTACCGATAGACGGCACGTATCAAAATGAAGAAATTCCCCTGCTTGCTCCAACAAAACAGGATGTACCTTGGCTTCTATCTCTTCACGGGACATTAACCGCCATTCCTGCGCTTTTATTACAGGAATGGAACCGGTCAATCCGCCCACAAAGAGTGTCAGTATCATCAATTGTCGCTTCTTCATGTCTATTTAATCTCTCGATTATAACCAGCCACTGCCACCAGCATTTTTACGAACAGTAATCGTTATTGTCTGTGATTTACTGCCAGCTTGGATAGTCACAGTCGTACTACCGTCTGCAATGCCATTTATAGTTAGTATTGTCTTGTCTACACTTGTGGTTGCTATATTTTCATTGGCAACGGTACAACTGTAGTTCAGACTTTCTCCATCTATAAAATAACGGGCCAGATCAATGGATGTACTTTTTCCCGTTGCCAGATATACATTTGGTACAATCATGTCTGAACCGTGATTACCAATAGCCTTGAGCAATGCACCGGCGTCTACCAGTTTACCCATCTTTCCTTTGCGGTCGATGAGGTTCATCAGTGTGGGAGATGCTCCGATGGTGGCGTGGTTGTAGTAATACAGTTTTTCCACTTTTCTGTCATATTCCTGATAGAACTCACTGTTGGCTGTTTGTATCATCAGCTCCTTGAATTCAGCTGCCTTGAAATGACGACGTTGTTTTACGGCATACGACAATCCCAGGGCAGCTACGCCTGATACGTGCGGGCAAGCCATGGATGTACCTTCCATATAGGTATAGGCAGGCTGGCCGTTTTTGATGCCGGTTGACAGAATCAATCCTTGTGTTTCCGTTTCCCAGTCGAAGTGGTCTTCTGCAGTACCCGGTGTGCCATAATAGTCACCGTCACCGCCGGGGGCACATAAGGTGATTTCAGTGCCATAGTTGGTATAGCTTGACGGAGTGTAATCCGCGGCAATGGCACTTACAGAGATACATTTGGAATATCCAGCCGGGAACGAAGAAGAAGGAGCATATTCGTTACCCGATGCGAAGATGGCCAGACCGCCGTCTATCACGCCGTTGGGCGAACCTGCGTTGTGGATGAAATAATCCAGTGCTTCTTTTTCCAATGGATATTGGTTTTCCCAGTCTTGTTCATTTTTCGGTCCGGGTACATATCCCAGTGCTTCGTTAGCATCGGGTGAGTTATAACCCCAGCTACATTGCAGGATAACCGCACCGTTGTCGGCAGCATATTTGATGGCTTTGGCTTCTGCTGCCAGGGTAGCTCCATACTGGCCGTCGAACAATTGGCAAGTCATGATCTTCACACCGCTGTTCTCGGTACCGTCGCCGCCGGCGATACCGCTTACACCTGTTCCGTTACCGTTTACTGCAGCGATGGTACCTGCTACGTGTGTGCCGTGACCGGTATCTTCTGCCGATGTCCAGCTGATAACGCCCGTGTTCTTTACGAAGTTATAACCATAGCGGTCGCCCTTGTAGCCGTTGCCGTCTTTGTCTCCCGTAGAACCGATTTCTTCCGATTCATTGGTCCACATGTTAGCTTTCAGGTCGGGGTGGCTCCACATTACGCCTTCATCGAGCACTGCTACGATGATAGAAGGGTCGCCCTTGCAGGATTTCCAAGCTTCTACGCAGTTCACATCGGAACCGGCAATGGCTTCGGCGCGGCCTTCTTTTACGAAGGCGTAGCTACCTTTGTTTTGGTAGTGCCATTGGTGTTTCAGACCCGGATCGTTGAATGTCAGTCCTTCATCAGTACGTGTCACGTATTGCAAGTCGTTAGCCGAAAGATACAGCGGTTTCTTTTTCGGGTCGTAGGCGCGCTGAATGGTGGGGTTGCTCTGAATCTTGGAGATTTCACCCAACTTTCTCAGCTGACGGGCAGCTTCCTTCAAGTCGGTGTTTTTATCAAAGCGTACGATGTACCACAGGTGCATACCGGCTTCACGGGTGCGAGCTTCTGTTTTCGGGTCTACCGGGAACACTCTTTCAAAGTGATAAGCACCCAGAATGCTGAGAACCTCGTCGGTAGAAGGAATACCCGAACGGGTAGATACCCCGCCAGCGCGTGTCAGCGTCTGGTCCAGGATATCACTCATTTCAGGGACGAACTTGATGAGCAGTTCGCCGTCTGCTGCTCCCATCGGGATTTCTATTTCAGGAACCTGTGAGGTGGCATTATCAGCCACCCAATCGTTGTCCTGGCAAGAAACCGCCGTCAGGGCGCATGCAAGTGCATAAATATATACTTTCTTCATAGGTTATTTCTTTTGTTATTCTGGTTTTATAATTTCATCGTCACCTGCTACTTCGTATTTTCCTTTGTAAAGCGGGTAAGCTTTGAAGTAGTATTCAAAGTTGGTCGGTGCGTTGCTGAATTGTACCGGTGCTCCCTTTGAGTCGCGACCCATTTCCTGTTGGTTAAAGATCAGTACTTCGGGGAACCAATCCAGCAGATGCGGATGATACAGTAACCATTTAGGCAGTTCACCGGTAAAGTAGTTCAGGTTCAGCGTCAGTCTCTTGGCATTCGGCAGAATCTTCGGGATATTCTTGTCTTTCAGGAAAGACAGGGTATCCTTGGGCAACTCGTTGCCTTCCCATACCGGAATTTCAGTTCTGCCTTCATAGGTAGGCAATGAACCTTCCAGGTAGTTGTACGACAATACCAGTTCTTCCAATGTATCCCACAAGAACAGTTGGTCGATTTCTCTCGGATCCTCGTTCATATTGATGTGGAAGCCCAATTCTGTATCTTTGTTGTACTGAGTGTCCTTCAGGCTGCTCACTGTCCAGCGGCGGTTACCGTTCAGCATCAACTTTCTCAGTGCAGGGAAGTTTTCTTTGGTCAATACAGCCGGTACACCGGTAAAGTTGTTGGCACTCAAATCCAGTGATACCAATGTTTGGCCCAACTTCTTGAAATCTTCCGGCAACGATACCAGACCGTAGCCGCCAATCTGTAAGTTCTTCAAGTGTTTCAGTTCGCAGATATGGTTTTCCAATGCAATGTTCAGCAACATGGTATTGGCATTACCGTATACTTGGAAAGTTTCCAGGTACTTCAGGTATTTTACTTCCTGCGGAAGTGATTCCTTGATAGTAACGGTACCGAAGTTTACGGAGCGTACGCGGCCTACTGCCTCAGGAGCGGGCAAATCCTTATCCGTCCGTTTCCACAAAGTTACATTTTCCCAATACATCATGTTTTCGCTGAAATTGAAAGCGATGTCCGACTGCAGACGTTCGTGGATAGTCTGGATAGCCAAAGAGTCACCGGCACGGTCGTCTGTAATTACGGGCGAAGCAGCCTGTGTTACTAGAATCGGAGTGATAGTTATCTCTTCGTCAGCTTCCAATCCCTCCTTCAAGGGTTCGAAGTTGATTTTAGCCTGACGCTCTATCCATTCCGGATTCATCTTCCATTCGAAGCGTACTTTGTATGTTTTCGGGCGGGCGCTTTCCAGGTTGAATACCGGTTCGTTTTTCTTTTCCACCCAAAGCCAGTCTTTCAGCTTGTTGTCTTCTTCCGGTTGGTCGGCTTTCGGCTGCTTTTCAGTAAGCCATTCATAGACAATCTTGAAAGGTACGTTGGCTGTGATAACAGCTTCGAAGTGACGTTTGTTATACAAGTCAGAAGCCTTCAGGTCAACTTTTGTTTCTTTTACATAAATCATTTTGCCATAACCCAGCTGTGTTACGGTAATCACCTGCGGAGTCTGACCTTTCGGCATGAAGCGAATTTCTGCTTCACGCACCTCGTTCTTCAGTGCCTCGTCGATGCTGATGACGCACTCTGTGTTGCCAAAACCGTTGGCTGGCGAGATGCTCAGCCACGGTTCGGATGATTTAGCCACCCATTCTCCTTCCGAGTTAACGGTGACTGTTTCTTTGCCTCCTTCTGCATTGGCAGCCACTTCAGTTGTACTCAGGCTGAAGCCGCTGATGGCAGCATTGTCGTCGTCGTCATCGCAAGCGGTGAATACGCCCAGACAGAGGACCAATCCTAATGCTATTTTAAGTAAATGTTTCATTTTCCTGGTTTATTCTAATTAATCCAACAACATATCGCAACCCTGAATGTTTTGCGTCTTGTCATAAATCAGCTGGTATTGGCCGGCTTGGATATATGGGCATACCATGCTCAAGTCGATAGAGATATTCGGATTGTCCTTGATCTCGAAGATACGGATAAACGGTGAAATCTTATCTTCAATCCTGCGCAAGTCGTTAGAACCGATGAAGAATGCCATCAAGCTGGGGCAAGTGTACAGTCCCGTAGGCCATTGGCTCAAGCAGCGGTTACCGTCGTCATCGCGTTGATGGCGGATACCGAATACGGTCAGGCTCTTACAGTTCAGCGGAGCTACCGGGAATTCTGCAAACTGATTGTAGCTGAATTCGATACCGTAGATATACGGCATATTTTCCGGAACGAAATCCTCGAAAGGAATTTCTTTCAGCTTATTGAACTGGAAGTCCAAACTGGTCAGCAGATGAGAGTTCTTACCTACCAGGTCACCTTCTTTGATGGTGGTCATTCCGTTAGCCTGTAGAATCAGGATACCCAGCGGCGAACCCTTCTTGATGAGAACTGCCGGGAATCTTTCCAGGTGATTGTACGATAAATCCAGGTTATTGGTATTCACACCGCGGTGGTTGTCTCCGTTTTGCATACCGGTAATTTGGTTGTGTGCAAAACTGATAGAACCGATTACGTACTTAGACGCAGCGTTGAAGATGTCGGGCATTTCTGTCAGCTTGTTATACGTACAAGTAAATGCTTCCATGTCGTAGTATCCGCAGAAATAACCGTCTACAGCTTCGATTTCAGTAATTTGGTTGTAGTCCAGATATACCTTTGTCAGGTTGATTTCCTTACCGAACGCATTGGCCTTAGTGATGTAGTTATTGGTCAGGTCAATCAAGCCCAGTTTCACCATCTTCTTCAGTTTCTCGTATTCAGGCATGGCTTTCAGCTTGTTGTAGCCCAGGTACAGTACCTGAATCTTTTCACCACTCTTTCCTTCGATAAACTCTTCCCAGTTTTTCAGCAGCTTTTCGCCAGTAATGTTCTGGTTGCAAGCCACGTTCAGCATCTGCAGTTCAGGCAGTTCGGTCAACATGTTCATCGGCAGTGAAGTTAGATCCTTACAGTTATAGATTTCCATATCTGTCAGCATCTTGAAGTTGTTCCAGCTCCAGTCGCTTTCTTCTTCTTCAAACTGCTTGCGGTAAGCAGATTCCGGTCCGTCTACCAGATTTTCGCAGAAGTTATCTACCTTGATAGGAGAGTTGGCAATGAAGAAGTTTTCCAGTTGTGTACAACGCATCAATGCTTTAGAGATACCGGTAATCTCGTTGGTCAGGTTACCGAACTGTACGTCCTTCTTATCAATGCGGTTGCTCTTCTTGATAGGCTTGAAGTTCGGGTTAGCGTTGATACCGTCAATCAGAATCTGTGAAAGGTTCTCGCGGATATCTTTATAGAGGAACTTCTGTTCGTAGTCCATACGGATTCTCTTCCGTTGTTCCGGTGTCATGAATGCACCTACGCCTTCGAACAAGTGTCCGCCGATGAGTTCATCGTGAGCACCCAGGTTCAAGATGCGCAGTTCAGTCAGCTGTCCGATAGCATCGGGCACCACACCTCTGGCACCGAAGCCCGAGATGACGAGTGAAGCCACACGGCCGTTTTCCAGCAACTGTACGCCCGGCTGGTCACCCCACATGTCAATTTCCTTGTCGAAATTCCAGTTACATCCCATCGGAGCAGCCTCGCCGTGGTATTTCCAGTTCGGACCATCCAATGCTTCCCAAATAGCTTTCAGTGCTATGTAGTCTTTGAGGTATTCAGCAGTGGCACTCAACTGGATGGGCACTTTAGCTTCTGTTACTTGGTTATCTTTCACGAAGAAAGTTTCCGAAGCAGGCACCTTTGCAATTTCCAGCAGTCTGCTTGTTTCGCATTTCTTATCAGAATAGGTTTCGTAAGCGCTGATCTGGTAGCTGCCAGCCTTCAGCCAAGCTGTGGTATCGCAGATGGCATAGCCGTCTTTCAGATTTTCCACATACTTCACAGATACCTTCTTGATGGTATCCAGTTCTTGTGTGAAGAGGTTTTTTACGATGATGTTCACCCCTTTGATGTTAGAGAACGGATAATCTTCGTAGCCGCTACCTGCACGAGAAGCAGCTTCTGCTTTCGGCAATCCGTGCTTAATCAGCTTGAAGTTTACCATACCGCGAGCCACAGCGTCTGCAAAGAGGTCTTGTACCTTCAGACCGCCGGCTACTACATCAAATTTATAGTCGCCCGGAGTTCCTGCATAAATCTGTTCATCCAGCTTATTGTACAGATAAAAACCTATCAGTTTGTAGTTGCCTGCCAGCAGTTCCAGTTTGTCACTGCGCAGACCAAACTCTGCATTTTCAGCATTGTAGCTGTTGAGCATCAAGGTTTGTTCAATGGTGTTTCCATCATACAACATCACCACCTTGATTTTCTTGGCATCACTCAGCTTGTCCAGCATGTCGGTGCCTCTTGTCTCAGCTCCCTTGGCAGCCGATGCGCTCTTGTAGATTTTGAACTGCACGTAGCCGAAGGCGGTCTGCTGCAATTCTTCATCATCATCGGAGCAACCGGTGAATACCGTTGTCATCAGCAAGAACCCGATGACTAAGGGGATGAAGTGGAATAATTTATTTATTTTCATTCGATTTTAATTCAATTGCGTAATTATGTTTATTTCTTAATTACAAGTACAATCTTGTTTTGTTGATTTTGTATGAATCTAATATGAATGTCTTCTTCCAATGGTAGAGAATCGCCAATCCATATATTTAGTTTACCATCTTCTGTTATCTCGCAGAGATCAGTAACATCCTTATTTCCCATCCATGCCATGTGTTCCCAGGCACCAGATAAATTGGGCTTGATGAAGAAAGATGTAACGTCTTTAGACTCAACGGAATAGATTTTATCAGTACCATAGTCGCTGACGATGCCTTCTTCTGTGACCTTAGTCACTTCGATTTTCTTGTTTTGATTGTCCGTTACTTCCAGCATCTCTGCGTCTTGTGAACTGCTCATATCTTTTTGTACGAAGTTCATCAACAGATTATTCTCTGTATATTCATATTTCAGCTGTTGCGTGGAAGTTTCCGGATTCATTTCGAACAACCCGTTGTCACCGAATGGATCTTCTGCTATTTTATCATAGAGTGCTTTCGGGAATACGAACACGTATCCGGTGCGTTCTTCTTCGCTTTCATCTACCGTAACACGCACTTTACCATTTTCGTACTTAGTAACATGCATCCAGTTAACATTATCTTCCGGATACACGCTGAGGCGGTACATCGTCATGCCATACTCTTGGTATTCTTCTACGAAAATCGGTTCGAACTCATCATCCTTTGCAGTGATAGTAAACTCCACGAATTTGCGATATTCACTGATGGTTTCTTCTGTTCCAGAGATACCTGAGTTTGTCTGATAGTAGGTCTTACCATCTTTAGCTACTGTCCAGTTCCATTGTTTAGGTCCTTCATAGCTCATAGCTTCGGGGTTCATACCCTTGTAGTCTACAGCATACGTAAATACGCTCTTACCTTCTTCATCCTGGAAGTTGAGGTTGCCTTTCTGAGCATATTTGCTGAAGTCGGGGCGGTTTTCGATTACCTTGATACCGAACAATACAGCCTGATTAGTAGTACCAACGATAGAGCCGCCTTCGATAGACAGCCATTCCGGACGGTTGGTAGCTGCAAAGCGGAAGTTAGCTTCAGCTTTGTATTGGATGAAGTTGTCGTAGCCGGCTTCGATACCTTCTTCAGCAGAAACTTCTATCCAAGCATCGCCTTCGCCTTTCTTATAGAGTTTGAACGTACGTCCGGCAGCGTTGCGAGTCACCTCGGCCAATACAGCTTCCTGTCCGTTCATGCGGATGATGATAGAAGCTACAGTAGCCTGATCGTATTCCTGACCTTCTTCAGAGATACCGATAGTTACGGTCTGCTTGCCTGCTTTACCTGAGATAGCGTATTCTTTTACACCTTCTGCAGCCTTGGCAGCCGGAGTTTCTTCAGTAATGAAGTAGCACCAAGTGCTGGAAGAAGTCAAGGTCCAGTCGGCCACTGCATCAAATGTCAAGCTCTTTGTTTCGTTTACAGCACCGCCAATTGTTTGCTTTTCAGGGAAAGTAACGTTTACCACGTCGTTATCGTCATCATCGCATGCTGTTACGGCGAAAGCCATCAACAGACTGATGAAGAACCATCCCAACGTAAATTTGTTCTTTTTCATCTTATTCTAATTTTTTTTGTTTCTTGTAAATTATTTCTTTTCAAAGTCTGTTTTTACAGATTCAGATACCAGCATGCTGCCTTCCAGATAAAGTCTCTTGGCTTCGTCTGCGCTTACCCATTCAATGGCGCTGGCAAAGGTACCTACTACGTTGTTTCCTGCCATGCCCGGTACATACAGCGTGAAGTACTGGAAGATGAATTTTTCGCAGGCACTGTAGTAAGATAAGCCGCTCTTAGGCTGATACAGGTGGATGTAACCATCGCCGTAGTTGGTACCGAAAGCTTCGGCCGTAGAGGCAAAAACCTGTTCGTCCATCTCAATCAGCGGATTCAGAATATCGTTTGTCGTGAAGCGGATTTTCACGTCGTAGCCGTCGTAGAAGAAATCCTTCATGATGATGGTATTTTCTTCTTCCGTATCGATCACTGTCTTAACCAGTCGGCTGTCTACGTTGGCCATGAATTCCTGCATGTAGGTAGAAGTCAGTACGGCATAACCGTTGAATAGGTTGATGTCGAACGGACAGCACTTTTGCAGCACTACTTTTGCCTCGTAGTTGTTATCATACATATTCCATTGGTTCTCTTTCTCTGTGAGCAGGCGCAGAGTCAGTCCCAGTGAGTCGGTTACTGCGATGGCATCGTAGTTACCGCGGATGCGCACGTTGGCAGAGCGTTCACCAGCCTTGATAGTGATGGTGTTTGATTCAATGGTATAGTGCTTGCCCTCGATGGCATTGCTTTTCTTCTCTATTACCTCCACAGCCATGGTGCGGTCATAGTCACAGGCTTGGGTGGCAGCTACGGGGATGTCGAAGACCTCCTCGTTATTTTGCACCGCCAGCACTGTCAGCGTATCCGAGAACAGGACATAATTGGGACCGTCGTAGGTCTGGCGATCTGCGTCCCCGCAGCTGCTTGTGGCAAACAGCAGCACGGCCAGCATGGCCATCAGTCCGTAGTTTATCTTTCTCATTGTTATACTTATGCTTTATTATTAATGAAGTTATTCTTATTTGTTGCTTTCATTGGGCTGAATCTCGCTGCCCGGTGAATCCAATTCATGTTTCGGGATGGGCCATACGAAGCGCACGTCGTCTGCTTCGATTTTCAGCGAGCTACCGTTAGCCAATGACTGTTGCTGAGGTTTGCGTTCGAAGCCTTTGTGCCAGCGTTTCAAGTCTTGCAGACGGAAACCTTCCATATAGAGTTCGCGTACACGTTCTTCTTCGATAATATCCAGCCAGTTTTGTTTGGTCACCGAGATGGCACCGTTGCCGCCTTGGAAGCGAGCCTTGCGCAGGTCGCTAAGGTCTTTGCTGGCACCGCCCATGTTGTCTTGGTTGGCACGAGCTTCGGCACGAATCAAGTACTGTTCCGACAGACGGAATACTTTCGGCATACATACATGGAGCATGTTCTGAGCCATGAATTGTTCGTTACCGAAGTATTTAGCTACCAGCGGCCACTGCAATCCGTGCGGATAACCTGTAGGCTGACTTACGAAGTTGGCCTGGAAGCGCAGGTCTTGTTCGGTATACAAGTTCAGTACCCAAGAAGCCGGTACATAGTCGGGCTTGAAGCTCTGGAAGTCGTAGTTGAAGAAAATCTGACCCAATGCACCTCCGGAACTGCTTACCGTCATACCTACTTTCCAGATGATTTCAGTACTTTCGTCGTTCGACCACATGTACTGGTAGGCATTCTGGTTACTGGTAATCATCTGGTTTACGTTCGACAGGCGGTAGTGATTGCTTTCAATCACCTTCGTTGCATACTTCTCGGCATCTTTCCAATTCTGCATGTACAGAGCTACGCGAGCGCGCAGGGCATATACGGTGAATTCGCAGAAATACGGAGTGCTGTAGAGCTGGCCGTTGAAATCTTCTTCCAGTTTCAGATAGTAGGCAGCTCTGTCCAGATCGTCCAATACAAACTGGTAAGAAGCTTCCAGTGAAGAGCGGCGGGTAGGTTCATCACCGTCGTAGTGAGATTTCAGTACCACACCCAGTTCATCGGCAGCCGTAGCGGGGTCGTAAGCCTTGCAGAACAGCTTGATGAGTTCTGAATACGCCAATGCACGGGCAAAGTAGGCTTCGCCGCAATACTGGTCCAGACGGTCCAGGTCTTCATCGTTGATGGTGTTCTGGCGTACGCGGTCTACGTTGTCCAACATGAAGTTACAGCGAGTAATTACATTGTACAGTCCGGCATATACCGATTCGTATTCAGGTTCGGTAGAAAGAATGTTCCAGCGCCAGGTATTACCAAATTGGTTGGAGTAGCCGTTTACCGCATAAGCCAAGTCTGCCTGTATATCGGGCAGCAGGGTGAGGTAACCGCTGTACAACGCTCCGTTCAGCCAGGAAGAATAGATACCGATAACGGCCTGGTCTACTTCATCCACGGTGGTGATGGCCTGGTCAGACGGCACCATGTCATCCGGATACTTGTCCAGACAAGAGGTGGTGCTGAATGCCACAGCGGCCATGAGCAGATAGGTTTTTATATTTTTCATTTTCATTGATATCGTTAGTATTTAGTTTTAGAAAGAGAGTTCTACACCGAACGAGTATTGGCGAGACATCGGATATTGTGCCTGATACATGTTGGTGAACGCTTCCGGATCGAGTCCGCTAAACTTCGTGAAGGTCAGCAGGTTCTGTCCTTGTGCATAGATGCGTGCGTTGGTGAAGAAATTCGTCTTTTTCAGCCAGCTTTGCGGCAGCATGTAGCTGATCATCAAATTTTTCAGACGCAGGAAGGAAGCATCTTCCAGGAAGCGAGAGTCCATCTGCGGAGTGACGCCCCAACGGGGGATGTCGGTCACGTCGCCCGGTTTCTTCCAGCGGTCGTAGAGCAGACGCTTGGATTGGTTGAAGCCGGTATAGAGTCCGTTGCTTTCTTCAAAGAAGCGGTCGTTGTTGAACATCCAACGGTCGGCCACCCAGCTGAACTGTGCATTTACAGAAATGCCTTTCCAGGTGAGGGTAGTACCGAAACCTCCTTGCCAGGGGGCCAGGTAGTTCTTGCCCACCATCACTTTGTCTGACTCGCGGAATTCGTTGGTGATGTTGCCGTCTTTGTCGTACCACAGCGGGTCACCGTTCACGGGGTTTACACCGGCATAGCGGTTGATGTAGAATTCACCGTAAGGACGGCCTACTACCCATTTGGTAGAAGTGTTGGGCAATTCGTATTCCTGTACGCCGTTATACAATTCCTTGATTTCGTTCTTGTTGTACGATACGTTGGCATTGACATTCCATACGAAGTCTTTCAGGCGCAGCACGTCGGCATTTACGGCCAGTTCCACACCCATGTTGGTCATCACACCGATGTTGTCCCAACGATAGCCGTTGTTGCCTTCAGAGTAAGACTGGGGTACTTCCATCAAGATGTCGCTGGTGCGCTTGTGATAGAGTTCCAGGTCCACGTTCAGACGGTCGAAGAATCCCAGGTGGAATCCCAAGTTGGTGGTCCAGGTAGTTTCCCAGCTCAGCTTTTCGTTACCTTTCTGTTGCGGTGCGATACCGGCCACATCCATGTATCTCCAGCCGCCGCTTACCAGTGCCAGGTGGTCGAAGTAAGGAATTTCAGAGTTACCCGATGTACCTGTACTGAACGATACCTGTGCATTGTGCAGCCAGTTCAGATTCTGCAGGAATTTTTCTTTCTTGGCGTTCCACATCAAACCCAATGACCAGAACTGACCCCAGCGGTGGTCTTTACCGAAACGTGAAGAAGCATCAGTACGGACGCTCAGTTCTACGTAGTAACGGTCGTCGTAGTTATATTCGGCACGGCCGAAGAAAGAAAGGACAGAGTAGGCAGCGCTGTTGTCTTGCCAGCTGGAAGCACGTGTACCCGAAGTTACATTGGTCAGATAGTCATTGTTCTGATTACGGGTAGTTACGTTGAATCCTTCTGCGCGATAGTCCACGCCTTCCTGAGCCAACATCACATTGAAGTGATGGTCGCGGTTGATATCGAAGCGATAGTTCACCGTATTGGTAACAGTGAGGTTCAGAATATCGTTAGACTGACGTCCTGCCACACCCAGCCCGTTGTTCAGCTGGTAGCTGGGGAACGACTGCATGAAGCCGGTGGAGTGCGTGAAGTCTGCACCAAACTGTACGCGGTAAGTAAGGTTCTCTATCGGAGTTACTTCGGCAAAGAGTACGCTCATCACCTTGTACTTCTTATTGGTTACGGGGTTGTTGTCCATCCATTCGATGGGGTTTACCGTGGTACCTGTCCATCCGCCGTTGGCATTGGTAGCCAAAGAGCCGTCCGGGTTATAAGGATTCCAGTAGGGCAACATAAAGCGGCAAGCCGAAATGGGCGAAGACAAACTGTATGAACCCGCATCAGCCTGTTCCACCTCTTCGTAGGTTACCATCGAGTTGGTACCCACCTTCAGCCAGTTGCTGGCTTTTACCTCAGCGTTGGCACGTACAGAATAACGGGCAAAGGTAGAACCCTGTGCAATACCGTCTTGGTCGTAGAAACTTCCCGATACAAAGTAATTCAATTTTTCGGTAGCGCGGCTGATAGAGAGGTCGTAGTTCTGCAACATGGCCTTGTCGTTGAACACCATGTCTCTCCAGTTTACATCCGTCTGGCTCAGTATATCGTAGTTCTGTCCGGCGTCCAGTCCTACTTCTTTTTCAAACTGAATGCGTTCAGCAGTGTTCATCAGGTTCCATTCACCCTTGGCCAGCTGAGAAATACCCCATTGTGTGCGCAGAGTGATGTGAGCCTTGTCCATAGCTCTACCACGCTTGGTTGTAATTACCACTACACCGTTGGCCGCGCGGGCACCGTAGATAGACGTAGAAGAAGCATCCTTCAATACGGAAATGCTTTCGATGTCGCTCGGGCTAATGGTATTGAAATCGCTGCTCGAGATGGGCACACCGTCGAGAATAAACAACGGAGAAGTACCGGAGTTGATAGAGTTGGTACCACGAATCTGGAAAGCTGCCGCCTTGCTGGGCTCACCCGAATTGGACATCACCATCAAGCCGGGTGTCTGACCCTGCAGTGCCTGGTCGAAACCTGCAGCCGGAACGTTTTCCAGTTTCTCAGACTTCACTGTAGAAACAGAACCGGTTACCGTTCCTTTTTTACGAACTCCGTAGGCCACTACCACTACTTCATCCACCAGCTGTGCATCGCTTTTCAGCGTGATGTCCAGCTTTTGTGTCTGTGGAGTCACTACGTGCTGCTGTTGTTGCATACCGATGTATGAGAACACCAGTGTAGCTTGAGCAGCGCCTTTGATCTCAATGGAGTAGTTACCATCAATATCGGTAGTAACTCCATTATTAGTACCCTCTTGCATAATGGCTACACCAATCAGCGGTTCATTGGTTTCTGCTTCAATGACCGTACCCTTCACTGTAAAATTTTGGGCAATAAGCGATTGGACCGCTATTACGGCAAGAGAGACGAACAAAAGAAATCCTCTTTTCATCTCTGTTTTTTAAGTTAAAATAATATAAATGAATTGTTTTTAAATGTATATAATTCCAATACTTCGGTAAAAATTTACCGAAGTATTGTATATTGCATACGGAGAAATGGATGGACACACTTGCTACATCTTGTCTCTTCGTTTAACGTTTCTCCAAACATTACATCAAAAAATAATATATTATTAGAATATTCAATAAAACGGCTCATGATTGCATTTTTATTCATATTAAAAAAGATGTGCAAAATTATAGTATTATCCTTAATTCCGCAACACTTTTTCAAAAAAAACAATTTAAAGTATTGAGTAATAATATTTTACCCAATGCTTTGTCATGTCAGAAGATTCACTTAACTTAGTGTTGCTAATAAAAGTTCATAAATCTTCATCAGACATGGCTAAAGTACAAATAAAATCTGAAAAAATCACCCCTTTTGGCGGAATATTTTCAATCATGGAGCAGTTTGATGTCCTTTTATCCAATGTGATTGATTCTACATTAGGAAAGCGCTGTCAGTCCTTCGGCTACAGCTACAGTGAAATACTCCGCTCCCTCATGTGCGTGTTCTTCTGCGGTGGTTCTTGCATTGAAGATGTCTCCACACATCTTATGAGGCATCTTTCCTGTCATCCCAAACTCAAGACATGCAGTTCTGATACGATTCTACGTGCCATAAAAGAGCTGACTACCTGCAACACAACCTACCCATCCACGGTTTCAGGAAAATCATACGACTTCAATACAGCCGACACCATGAACGAACTTCTGGTGAGGTCACTTATATCTACCGGAGTATTGAGCAAAGGACAGGAGTACGATTTTGATTTTGACCACCAGTTCATTGAAACGGGAAAGTATGATGCCAAACCCACCTACAAGAAGTTTACAGGATATAGTCCCGGAGTAGCAGTTGTCGGCGACTCTATTGTCGGCATAGAGAACCGTGACGGTAATGCGAATGTACGTTTCTGTCAGCAGCATACGCTTGAAAGGGTTTTTACAAGACTTAAAAGGAACGGCATCCGTATAGACAGGGCACGTATGGATTGCGGTTCTTGTACGGAAGAGATTGTAGACACAGTGAAGGCCCATTGTAATCATTTCTATATACGCGCCAACAGATGTTCCGCTTTTTATGACGAGAAGCTCATTCTCCGAGGATGGAGGACTGAGGAAATCAACGGAATAGAATTCGAACTGAACTCCATTGTCGTAGAAAAGTGGAAAGGAAAGCCATACCGCCTTGTTATTCAGAGGCAGAAAAGGACTGACAATATACAGGAAATATGGGAAGGTGAATATATTTACCGGTGTATTCTGACCAACGATTACAAGTCATCGACAAGGGACATTGTTGAATTCTACAATCTGCGTGGCGGCAAGGAACGTATCTTTGACGACATGAACAACGGATTCGGGTGGAAGCGGCTGCCGAAGTCATTCATGTCTGAAAATACGGTCTATCTTCTGATGACTGCACTTATAAGAAACTTTTACAGGACGATTATCAAAAGAATAAATGTAAAGGATTTTGGTCTCTCCCATACAAGTCGTATCAAGACTTTCATCTTCAAATATATTTCTGTTCCGGCCAAATGGATTAAGACATCAAGAGCATACAGACTAAATATCTATACCGATAATCCTGCTTATGCAAGAGTCTTTAAAGTGGGGAGTGATTAACTCTGCTGTTTTACTGGATTTACAGCGTATTGCCTCATGTCGCTTAATGGGGTAAAGGGAAGGTGTACTTAAAAGATGTGCAACAAACTCTCATGCTACAAAGGAATCATATAAAAAGAGGAAATTTACCAGATATTCATTTGTAACACGAGAGTCAAGTTTGCTTGCGGAAATTAGGGTAAATATAGAAAGAAAAAATTCATGTCTGCGACAAATGGTCTCTACAGACTTATTTCCGATAATATATGTATATGTATGATAGCCAGTTGATTAAGAATAATAGTTGGAGTGTCGTATCTATACAAATATATTTTTTGCTTGTTCGTAGACAATTTATATGCACTTTCAATCATCGTTGTTATGAAGTGTATGTCGTTTCGTTTTTCTGCCAAGCGCTTCAATTTTGAAAAACACTAGGCGTATGATTTCAAGATGTTTCTTTTGTTTTTATGTTTTCCTTCGGCGAAACGTATGTTTCCGCCGTGTGAACCGTACGTTTTCCGTTGCGGAGCCGTAGGTTTTTCGTAACGGAAACGTAAAAAGTTCCTTTTTGTCCGTGTAAAAATTCCGTTCCTTTTTCCGTATTCCGTGCGCAGCTTCAGGCTTTGCAGCTGTTTTTCCCTGTTTTTCGTGAAACTTTCCCTGCATCTGTACACGCGCACGCATACACGCACGCACGAATTATATAATGTAGAGTATTTCACATCCGTTTTCGTATAGCAATAAAAAATATGCTTTATAGCATAAAGAAAATCAGTGAGTTAGATAAAACCCTGAAAAAATGTTGCAAAAAAGTGTGTGGTAAAAGTTGCAGAAAAGGAAAAAGTCTGTACCTTTGCAACCGCTTTCGAGAGGGAGAGCCGCTGAAGATGACAGACTGAGTAAAGCTGAGGCTACGGAAGAGAGTGCCGGATGCTGCACCGAGTATCTTACCTTGCGGATGTGCAAGGGTGACACGGCGTGACTTTGATGGAAAAATTAATGTTGTTGCTACTGTTGACCAGACAGCATCAAATTCAATTGAAGATGCAATGGCACCCGGCGCAGAAAAACTGATGTGCAGTACCCGACAGGAAATGATGGAAGCTGTCCGTAAGGGTAAAGCAGATGCTGCCTTCGTCTACTATTACATGGCACAGGCGTTTGTGAACAGTGACACTACGGGCACCATGACATATACTCTGCTGGAACAGCCTACATTCACCTACCGCATGGTAATTTCATCAACTGAGAACCATGCGCTGGCTGGTATTCTGACGAAAGCAATGTATGCCATGCCCCAAAATCTTGTTGAAGATCTTGCAGCACAGTATACCACATACAAAGCAACAGAGCTGACATTTGTTGACTGGATCCGTCTGCATCCTGTTGTTACTGTTTTGGTTCTTCTTATTTTTGGATGGCTGCTGACTGCTATGGCTGTGACAATGGTGCATCTCAGTGCAAGAAAAAAAGCTCAGAAGGCGGCCCAGGAGAAAGCTGAGGAAATGGCGGAACTGGCAGAGCATGCACAGGCTGCAAACAAGGCAAAAACAGCATTTTTGTCACATATGTCCCATGATATGAGGACACCGATGAATGCAATCATGGGATTTACCAGTATTGCAATGAAAAACAATCCGTCAGACGAAGTGAAAAATTGTCTGGAAAAGATTGACGAAAGCTCAGAGTATTTACTGTCGCTGATCAATGATGTATTAGATCTGACCCACATCGAAAGTGGAAAAGTGAAATACGATCCGGTACCGGCGGATGTGAAAAACATTACAGATTCTGCATTGGATATTATAAAAGGCTTTCTTACGAACAGGGATATCAACTTTAAGATTCAGCGTGAAGATGCAAAGATTCCGAATGTACTTGCGGATCCTGCACGCCTGCGCGATGTGCTGGTCAATATTCTGAGCAATGCCGTAAAATTCACTCCGGATGGAGGGACGATTACATTTGAAGCCCGGTGTCAGGAAAAGGGCGGGGATGGATATATAAATATGCGTTACCGCATTTCGGATACTGGTATTGGCATGAGTGAGGAATTTACAAAAGAGATTTTTGAAGAATTTGCACAGGAAGATTCCGATGTGAGGACGCAGTACCACGGAGTTGGACTGGGGATGGCTATCGTAAAGAAGTATGTAGATATGATGGGTGGAACCATTTCCGTGCAGAGTAAAAAGCATGAAGGAACCACATTTACGGTGGATATTCCTTTGGAAATTACAGATAAGGAATGTAATAAGTCAGACACAGGTTTTTCTGAAAAGGTAAATCTTACAGGTGTGAATGTCCTTCTTGCAGAGGATAATGAACTGAATGCAGAGATTGCTACCGTGCAGTTGGAAGAGTTCGGGATGAATGTAGAAAGAGCTGTGGATGGAAAGAATGCTGTTGAGATTTTCAGAAATCATCCGAAAGGCACATTTGATGTAATCCTGATGGATGTCATGATGCCTGAAATGAATGGTTATGAAGCGACAAAAGCCATCAGGGCAATGAATGACAGACCGGATGGAAAAAACATTCCTATTATAGCAATGACAGCTAATTCATTTCCAGAAGATGTTCAGGCATCACTGGATGCAGGAATGAACGCACATTTGTCAAAGCCGATTGTGATTGATGAAGTTATAAAAACGATTTTAAGGTATGTACTATAAAAGAGCGAATTTGTTAAAATGACGAAAAGACATCATTCCCAAAATCGTGTATAACATTGACCTGACCGATGTGCGGATCAACGGCAAAAAGACCGTGATCTTCTGCGCCAACATGGACAGCAGCGGCAGAGTTGAACTGCATCTCCACCCCGGCTTCATCATAAGGGCGAGATATTCTTCGGTTTTGCTTGGCATAGCGTTCTTCTCTTCAAGTTCATGGTAAACAAAAAAGCGAGCGGCCTTTTCAGGTCACTCGCTTATGGAATCTATGGCGCTTTATTCGTGTTTTGCGGCAAACTTTTCTGCCATTTCCAGCAGACAGTCAAAGGTCTGCTTTTCTTCCCATACATCACGGGAAGAAATGCGGCCTTTCAGAAAGGTGGCAAAAAGCAGGCGGTCACTGGGTGATCTTTTTTTGTTATCCATTGGCTATCCTCCGCTTTCAATTTTTCTGTACGTTAAAACTGGCTTTCGTATAGCATGAATGGAAGGATTCTATCAAGCCCACTTTCTTGCAGGTTTCAAAAACCGGAACCGTCGCAAAGTTTCGATTTTAACGTAAGGACATTCTGACGAATCTGCTCCATGACTGCCTTGAATTCATCATCGCTTTTTCCAGTAGGGTCATCCAGACCCCAATTCTCATCAAAAGGTCTACCAATGAACGGGCAGCTGACATTGCAGCCCATGGAAATAGCGATATCCGGCTTTGGAATTGCAGAAATCAGCTTGGAATACTGTGCCTTTTCCATGTCGATGCCATATAGTTCTTTCATCAGGCGAACAGCATCCTGATTGATCTGCGGTTTGGTTTCGGTTCCAGCCGAGTAGCTTTCAAACACATCTGCGGCCAGTACCTTGCCAAAGGCTTCGGCAATCTGACTGCGGCAGGAATTATGGACACAGATAAAGGCAATTTTGGGTTTTGACATAGAGGTGTTCCTTCCCCACAAACTGGAAGTTATAGTGCATCTCTCGGACAATTCTTCACGCATTCAAAGCAAAGAATACATTCCGTACCGTTTTTTCGTTTTCTGGAATTATCTGTAACATCTACTTCCATAGGACACACATTTTTACATTTGCCGCATGAAACACATTTGCTTTTATCACATTTAATTCGGAGCAGCGAAAAATAACTCATAGGTTTTAAGAATATAGTGATAGGACATATGTATTTGCAAAATGCACGATTATCCTTAAAGACAAAAGCCAATATTATCCCAACTATATAGTATATGGCATTTCCAATGATAAACGCCCAAAACATAATCCTCTCAATGTTACCGATATGAGCAAGAAATAGCACCGAAACAAATATAAGAGAAATTGCAAATGTTATATACCTTATCCACCCAATCTTTTTCCGTGGTGTTTTGGGAACTTTATACGGAAGAAAATCAAGCACCATTGCCGTCCAACAGGCATACCCACACCAACCTCTGCCAAAAAGCAATGGTCCAAAAATTTTTGCTACCGCATAATGAATTGTTGCGGCTTCAAATACCCCTGTAAAAAGATAATACCAAAATCCCTCAATCTGCATATTTTCACCGCAAATAAAGCCCAAATACACCAACAT
>ENA-UESH01001004-UESH01001004.1-human-gut-metagenome-genome-assembly--contig:-NODE-1004-length-22093-cov-5.361964_pt1 | contig 22093 bp, 29 predicted proteins | sample MGYA00243001_ERZ508002 | MGnify/ENA primary metagenome ERZ508002 (study PRJEB26167, sample SAMN06115447) | human gut metagenome | host: Homo sapiens | place: China:Anhui | collected 2015-08-07... | reverse complement strand
CACTCATGAATCGTCACCTTTGCTTTTATTGCATTTCCAAAACTGTAGTCTACGCTTTCAATTACACCTGACTTTTTTCCATCATATCCGGTGTCGATTTCGACTCGCTGACCGACAACTTTATCTTTTAGTAAAACATCTCCGGTAACGCTTTCGGCGCGCATATAGTACCGATAGATCCGGTCTATGGCCTGATCTGCATTTTGTGCATTTATAAGCGTAGCATCAGTAACTTCTTTAATGTTTTTGTTAAATACAATATCTGGATTTTCTTTTAAAATCTGGCTTGTATTATGGATATATTTCTTACCAACTATTGTAACTTTTGCACCTGCTCCAGATACCACCACATAGTTTGCGCCGCTTTTTACTACGCTACCACCAGCAACAGAGAGATCGTGGTAAGGCTCTGAAAAAACTATCTCAGCCGTTCCAGAAAGTGTCTCGTTATAGATTTCCTGTGTTTCAGCTGACGGCTGATATGTATGTGTTGTAAGCCTTATTCCGGTCACGATATCAGAACGTTCCAGTGTTACGCCGTCAAACGTATCTGATGCCGGAAATGTTCCTGTTACATCATTCTGTTGCGGATACATTGCTACTCCATCTACGTTCGATGTGTCAACTATAGCTCCTATTGCAAACGCAATCTGTACCAGCGCATTCCGCTTTGTTGTATATGGTATGTATCCGTAAAGCGCCTGATCTGACAAGGACGGATCTATGGTACAGGTAAAGTCCTCTCCAGAAAAAATATCAGCAACTACATCTTTTACCAAATCTCCAGAATATATCCCGCCGACATACTCATTTCCGTCAAGGACCCCTAGCGCATCGTGAGCATCCAGGTAATAATCAAAAACATTTTTCCTCGCTCCATTTTTAAGGTAAAAGTTTCCAATCAGGTCATTATCAAAAAAAACTGCCAATTTCTGCTTTTTCTGGAGATCGAACGGGATATTGCTTTTAGTGCGCACAGTGAAAGACAAGGTATTTATACTGATATTCTCAGATATTGCATTGATCTCTTGTATACAATCAGTAGTAACCAGCTCATCGGACAGGAAATCTCTGTAGATGCCGTAATCTATTCTGGTGAGGAACACCGGCCTGTACGGCTTTGAAGTCTTTTTAAATGTTATTGCGATCATGTTATAATTTTGAACGTAGTTATTGCAAAAATAGCGGCTACTGTCCGGTGAGAAATCCTTAGATGAAAGCAAATGACCGTCCTCGTACCATTTGATATTTAATACGGTTGCATAATCTCCAGAGAGAAGATTGAACGTAAGCAGGATACCTACACTGGAGAACTTGCCGTTAAACGTTATGGTAAGGGTCGGCTGATTCATCATTATCTCCCGTCCGCCAGACGGATACAGGAACACACGTGGATAAAGGCCAATTTGTGGCATAAGGCCAGAAGTTTTTATAGAGTAGCCGAATATGCCGTCTTCGTTTGACCACTCGTCACTGATATATCCATAATCTTCATGATCTTCTGGGATATTTATGTACTGACCATTCAAAAGGGAAAATCCCGGATAGCATAGTGCATATCCGGGATAAGTCAGATCATCCCGCCGGAGATCCGGAAATTCTCTTCTTGTCGTTGTTGTGCCTGGGTATAGCCCGGACTTTGGGTATAACCCTTTATGCGGGCGCAAACCAGTATCCATAATTTTAGGGAAACTATTATCTTTGGCGTATGGTGCCACATCGTCATAAACTATTTTCAGTCCGGCCCCGGCTGTTTTTGATCTCACTTTTTCTTTCATATTGTCATGTCCTCTGCGGCTCCATTGCTATAAAGTCAATAGATAATCCGCTCCATTTATTTATGTCGTTCCCGTCTTTGTTCTTTTCTTTTTTCAGCTTGTCTTTTCCGTTTGTTACATAGGCTTCAAATTCAAGCGTTTCCTGCCCGTAAGGGAAAGACATGGTGTGTGACTCGACAGGGGCCGAAATGATATCATAAAACGTATCATAATCGGCCCTGTTGCTTTTTTCCGGATCTACGGTGAGTGTATAGTTATAAAAAGTACCTATAATGTCCCTGTACATCCTACGGGATTGCACACGCCCGGAATTATCGCTGTCGGTAACAGCAAAGCTGCGTTCCAAGTCTATAACCTGGATGCGCAGATCTAAGCCATCAATAGTAAAAACACCGTTTATCATACTGTCACCATCCTTACACCTACACGCTGTTTTTCTTCATTGTTTGCCTTGTACACGGCCTGTCCAAAGCGCCGACCGTCCACTTCCATGATAACCGTTATGTCCCGACTACCTCCGCTTTCTGCCAGAGCTTCTTTCAATGCCTGTTTCATCGTGCTTAACGGGGAAACAACCTCTGTCTCGCGCTTGTTATCTCCAAGGATTGCGGCAAACTCTCCGGCACGTGGCGGTACTACAGTCCCAGTAGCAAGGCGTGGCATATTGTACGTTGCAGCCGCAGAAGCGTATTTTGCAGATCTTCCACCACCAGCATTTCTGTAGACAGACTGTGTCTTCCGTTTACCTGCATCAATCGCAATCGTTGCAGCTGCTATTCCTGCCGCAAGAGATGCTGCCACAACCGCCGCGCCTACGCCACCAGAAAGTGCACCAAGCGCAACAGCAAGAACACCAACCGCGGAAGCTGCTGCCAGAAGGCCGCTTATCATTCTTTCTGTGGGAGTCATTTTATCCCAGTTTCTTGCCAGTACTGCAACCAAACTTATTATTCCGCTTATGGATAAAGCAACTGGGTCAATTGCATCAATCAATTTTAAAAACATAACAATAAGCTCACCTGATTTGGCTATGATTTGTGATACTCCATTTAAAAACGCAAGAAATTTCCATGCGGCAAAAAACGCAAGGACAGCTACAGTTGCTGATTCTACAAGTGACTGATTTTCATAAATCCAATCAGAAAACTTAAGCAATGCATTAACCAGTTTTTTTAACGCTGCAATAATAACTTTGCCACTCCATTCACCAAACGGCTGTAAAAAAGTATTCCAAAACCATTCAGCGGTAGGCGCCAATGTTTCGATAACCGAATATAAAAGATCGAGAGATGCTGCTATAAGTTCGAAAACCTCCGGTAATCCCTGCTCAAGACCCCATTTTGTTATTGGAAGCAAAACATTATTTAAAAACCATAAAAGCAAATTACCAATGGCCCGTACAACCGGATTCGCTGATGCAAGTACATTATCAAAAGATTCCAGGAGCGGGGAAAAATCTAAATTGGCTGACCAATCCTTAATGCTTTCAGAAGCGTCACGGAAGAATCCAGATAATGTAACAAGAAGATCTCCAAGATGCCGCAGTATGTTCGTTCCGGTATCACCTGAAACCCATGCTTTATCAAACTGCGTTATAAGGTTTGCAACAGTTTGTACCAAATTGGCAAACGTTATAAGTAGATTGTCTGTTATTGCCTTTCCGTAACTCTCCACATTCCAGACCTGCATGAACGATGCTCCAACATCTTTTGCAAGCTGTTTTGCGGATACAAACAGATTTGTGAGTGACTGTATCACTTCCGGTCCATTATCAAGCCACGATTCTTTCAGCGGAGCAAACAGGCCGGAGAATATCTTTTTCACTGCATCAGCACGGGCCTTTATGTCGTTTGATACCTCTTCCGTGGTAAACATCTGATCTGGTGTAGGTCCGACATACCCGGTCTTGTCCTGATCTGATTTATTCCCGGCCTGGATAAGCTCATCAAACGAATACGTCAGCTTTTTATTCGCCTTTTCCTGTCCCTTTATCTGCTTGTTGCTCTCTTTTAAAGCAGCGCCATAGTCTTCCTCTACCTTTGTTGCTTTGCTATATGTGTCCTTTCCGGTAAGAGCCGCAAAAAACTGAGAAGTCCACGTAACTGCTTCTGAAAGCAATGAAATAAACTCTACCAATACAGGGGACGCATATTCCGCTATTGGAGAAAAAGCAGTAGCAAATGAATTTTTCAACTGCGTAAGAGACGAAAGCACATTTGATATGGCCTTGTTTGTCTCTGGAGAATACTGAGCAAGGTTCTCCATTCCCTCACGGGCCGATCTAAATGCAAGAGATATAGTAGAACGCAAAAGCCGAAACATAACCAAGCGCCGTACCACGCCACTCAATGCCTCTCCATACTTCTTGGTTGGTTTTTGACTCTTTTTCATCTGAATCCCAAGTTTTTTTGTTGAGTTTGTGGCTTTTTTGCTGGCACCGTCAATACCAAGGAGCCGTTTTTTATACTCCTCAAATTCGTTTTTCACTCGGTTATACGATATTCCTAGAGATTCATTCATTTGCTTGAGCTTTTTAGCTTCTGTTGCATACTTGTCGTACATCTGGGAAAACTTATCTGTATCTTTTCCAAGTGTAAAGGCTCCTCCGGAATCTTCCAGATCTTTCAATTCACCTTTTGCATATTTTAACGAATTATTCAGCTGTTCTATGTCATACTGCATTTTTTTATAGGTGCTACTGTTGGTTCTGCCTCCAGTGTCCAAAAACTTTTGCTGACGTTCAAGCAGAGCTGTTAATTTCTGTTCTGTTTTTTCTATCTGATTCCGGACCTCAGCGTATGCCTGTGTAGGTATCTTCGTTTCGGAATACGCTTCCAATGCTTCGCGTAGCTTTTCAACCTTCCGTTCCTGTGCGGCATACAGGCTATTCAGTTTCGCAAAAGCGGTTGCCTGCTTCTGGACTGCAATTTCTGATTTTTTCCCAAGATCATCAATCCCATTTGCCATTCTTCTTACGGCGGCTTCTACCTCTTCTGTTCCTGGCTTCATGCCCTTGGTGTTTATCTCTGTGTCGATTACTATTGATCCATCTGCCAAAAAATCACCGCCTTACGTTACGTGTCGAACAGAGCGTCCACAGCTTCTTGTTCAATACGCCACTGCTCTTTTTCTTCGTTGGACATTGCCTGTTTTAATTCCACCATAGACCTGTTGTTTTTAAAAAATTCTAATTCCCATTTCTCCAGTTTCTCGCCTTTTGCCCGTTTTTGCCGAATTGCAAGAACCTGAGAAAATGTTCCATCTCCGATCTCATCAAAGTACCCGATGAAGGTCCACCAGTGCATATATTGGTTCGGATCGCGAACCTCACGCCCAGATATCTTGTTAATTGCAGAAAAAACAATTGGTGCATCCTGTTCCCAATCCATAACACGCGGGCGCGGTACATTATCTGATTGCTTCCCGCAATCCAGATACCATAAAGCCTGTTTTATTGCTTCTTCCAGACACTCCTCCGGTGGAATCTCCTCGTACAAGATTTCTGTCATCACCTGCATCTTCCCGGCGTTATCCAGGTTTGGATCATTAAACGCCGCCATGATGTCAAGAGCCGCCCGAAAATCAGTCCGTATATGATAAGATCTGCCACCGACTGTAAGAGCCAGCGGCAGATCCCAGGAAAACATTATTTCATGGGGGTAAGTATTGAACCCCCTGGAGATGCTTTGTATTTCTGCGTGTATTTATTTACGTGAGACTGTACGGCTTTCAGCTTCACATCACGTTTCTGCTCGATCACACCACGGATAGCATTAATCACGTTTTCTACAAAAAACTGACCGGAGTTTAATATGGTAAATGGTGAGGTGATTGAGAAAAATTCTTTGGAAACCGGAGCATTGAACAAGTAATCCACCTGCTTACACATGCGTTCGTCCAGAGTCTTGATATCATCAAGGGTTGCCGTGTGTTCTTTGCCGCTTAACTCTTTCTGCATATCCTCAAATGCCTTTACGGTATCTTCATACCTTTTGACCAGGTCAAAGTCTGATGGGATAAAGGTAAACTGTCCAAGAAGTTCTCCACGCTGATTTACGATGTCAAAAGTCTCGCTACCATCATCAATGGTTATTATATTTCCCATAACTCACACCCTCCTCTTAGATAAGCGGAATCTCGCCCTCTTTAAAGGCTGGAGTTCCGGATTCAATGGTTACATAACCTTTTTTTCTGTTGCCATCGAAGTATATGGAAAATGGGATAGTAAAACCATCAGTACCGCCTCCATATTCGCTTGTTTTGATAACAACATCTTCGGTCCATGCCAGGTGATTGGTTTTCTCCGTGTCCTCAATGATAACCTCCAAAATCGTGGTCTTACATTCATCACCGCGCAGTCTGTTCATAGCAATATCGCGGATCATCGGATAGATTGCGTCTGTGGGGTCTGCATAATACGTTATATCCTCTACAGATGGTTCATATCCGTTGTCCTCTACATAGGTCTCATCCCAAATGTTCTTGCTCGTGGACACATCTGGATTCAGAGCTACGCTCATACTATCGTTGTATTTACCGATGCGCCACCATTTCGGCGTACCGGAACCGCCAAACGTTGAATCAAGAAAGGTTCTGTATGCACCTCTGGTAAGCTTCATAAATTCGTCCTTTCTGCGCTACTACGCTTCATATTCTATGTCATTCGTGTACTGCACTGAAACAGGCAGCACCCAGTCCTGCACCGCGTCTGCATTCGGCTCCAGTCCGTATGAGTTATCGCGGGTAATACGTTTTATAATCCGACATTCAGACAACACCGGAAAAGCCGTAAGACGCGTCTTAGTACCGTTTATTACAACCGGTTCCTGGCAGATCCATTTGCCGAGCGAGTCAAGAAATTCCTGTGCACTCAGCTTCAGCCGCTCCTTATTTGATGCCGTCCGGTAAACCACGTAAAACGGGTACTGACATTTCTGGTGCCTGTATCCGCATACATCCTCTGTTTCGGCATACACCAGTGCTCCATTGTCGGCTGAGAATGCTATGCCGGAGTCTTCCGACAGTTCCTCAAATTTAATGATCTCGCCGTCCATAAGACCGGGATATTGATTTAACAGGGATTTCACCGCGCGGGTGAGAATATCAAACCCGCTTGCGTCCCGCCCTATAACCTTATCCATGCTTACCACCTCCAGCTATGCGCTTTACGCCTTTGATCCATGTCTTTCCGTCTGCCTGCTTCGCCGCTTCAAACCAGTGATCCTGTGCTTTTGGGTGTGCCTGGTGCGTGTAAGTGATGTTTTCTCGTGCGTTGGTCTTGCCTGTGTACTCACTCACAAGCACCTTACGTGCTCCACGCCGCGCCCAGGGTGATCCGGTCAGTTCATCAACCATAACCTTACCCTCGTACAGATAGCGCCCTTGTGGGCCATATCCGGCATACACAAAGCCGCTTCCCTGTACCGCCGCACTGGCAGCACGGGTGGTATTGATAAAGCTGACCGTTACCATCGGCATATACGGCACCATACTGTTCATGACAGCTCCGTCCAGATAGTATTGTGCCTGCTGAAACTGCCGTTCAAAGCGGGACATGTCGAGTTTCAGATGAATGCTGCCAGCATTGTATGACAGATTTTTGAGATAAAAGCGCTTGCTTCTCCTTGCCATATTACCGCCCCTTAAACCTGCCTACTTTCCTAAGATTTCAAAGTGCGGGATAACCGTATACGGTCCACCTACACTGGTTATCTTGTAAACATTATCCTTTTGGGCATTCATGTACTGGTAAAATCCTCCGCGGTAGTTACTATCTGTAACCGTTCCACCTGTCCATTCGCTAAGCCAAAAAAAATCATCCGGCCCGAACGTAATACTCCCAGGCAGATCATCATTGACTTGCTTGCTCCATGCTTTAGGTGATAACCACATTATAGATTCACCGCCGCTTTGCTGTACCATCACATCCCCATCATCTGGAGTGTAAGATATATGCAACACTGCATTGTCAGAGCTATCTGGGCCATATTTTTTTAATATGGCCCCGTGATCCGTCACCAGATCAACACCAGGAAGGACATGCGGATACCAGTAGACCTCACCAGTGGTTGATGATTCATAATAATTAAAAACAGTCACAGTTTTGTCATACATATTAGTTTCTTACCCACTTTTTAAGCTTTCCGTCCCAGCGAAAACCTTTTTCGCGTATGGAATTTTTGAAATCATACGTTGTTCCAGATACAGATTTCACATTATCCCAATTTATCCCATAAAAAGAAGTGCTTCCGCTGTTAAAATGTTGGACTGCTCCATTACGAATTTTAAAGGTAACATCCTGCGTGTTTGCCTTGCTGTTCCGGTCTTTGAAATTGGCTGTAGCATAATCAAAAACAATTTCTCCGTCCGCGCCAGCTTTTGCCTCATACACGGAATCTCCATAGTGTGATCCATAGCTTCCGCTTCTGCGATAGTATGTTTCTATCTCGATTTCTTTCGCTCTGTAATCAATAGCACTATTTCTTCCGCCACTTCGAATCCCGCTTGTTCCTCCTCTACCACCCATTACACTTTGCCTCCTGGAACTTTTCGCTGAATTGCTTTACTCTGACAATGTTCCCTTTGCATTCATCCGGCACTTTCCCGTAAAAAATTATGCTTTCTGGGTGTAAACGCTCTATCATTGCGCTATATCCCTGCAAAAACAATTCTTTCTTCGATTTGCCATTCATACAGCCGACCGAGGACACCGCCACAGTTCCGCCCTCTGGCTCGCCGTCAAAGCACCATTCGTATGAGTCCGGCGTGCTCCATGAGATTGTAGGGATCACTCTGCATCCGTGCTCTTGCAAGTATGCGCCGACCCAGTGCTTACGGTAATGGTTGTATATCTGGATCGCTTTTGGGAAATCAGTGTAAGTGCTAAAATCCGGTGTCAGTACATACCGAAACTGGCTAAGCTTATCAATATACCTGTCAACATTTCTCCAAAGCGCATCAAACTGGTAGTCATCCAAAAAGAAATGAACGGCTTTCTGATCTTCATGCGTGGTCTTTCCACGCGCATAATTGAAGCCTATAAACTCACATTCTCCCTCAAATGTATCTGGGTATATCTGCGGTATCCAGTATTCTCCGACCCCGTCAAAGATTCGGCGGTTTAGGTTTTCGTATGCCATGCTGGTTGCTTTGTCCGACATGAATCCTCCAAAGAGATTATTTCTTGTACAAATCCGTCTTGCACATTCGCTTCCACAATTCAGTGAGCTTTTCCCAACCGTACATGGCCACAAACGCAACGATAAATCCGGCCATGATTGCCGCAAAAATCATGTACCATAATATTTCCATTCGGATATACTGCATGTATGCCACAAAAGCGGCTACAGTAATACCGATGGAAAGAACGAACACCAGTGCATCGGTCGGAATCCTTGACAGGGCACCTACACCCTTAAAAACCTGGGTGATGACCGACACGCAAAATGCCAGAATCCCGATCACTGCCAGAATCAAAGTCATATTTGCGAATAATGCTTCCATTACTCTTTCACCTCCTCATAAGTTTTTTCAAAAATATCCGGCTTGCACGGATAAAGCTCTCCGTTTACACCCTGGATAACATAGTCTCCAACAGAAACATGATGTGTTCACTCTAATGTTTCGATATACAGCTCACACGGAGGTAAATCACAAGTTTCTGCGCCGTAATACATAATGCCTTTTTTATAAGCTTCTTGCGCCCAAAATGGAACGTAAAACAAGCCGTTCCGGTCTTTCAGATCACCATCATACTTAAATGCTTCAATGATAACAGGCTTTTTTCTAAACTTCATATTCACACTCCTGCATACAAAACTGGTATTCCATCATCCGTCCTTACTCCCATCAGAAGCGGTAAAGCTGTCTTAAGAAGCAAGTCGTTCGTTTTCTGTACGTCTCCAGCGGCGGCATACACCGCACTCCATTCCTTTGCACTTGCTCCAATCTGCTGAGGTGTGGCGTAAGATCTGGATTCACTGCCGGATGATACAGATGTCACTATTCCTGTGGTCGTGCCGCCGCCCGGTAAGGTGGTAGCCGTGCCAGTAGCCACCGCCGCTGCCGCGTTCTGCTCCGCAATATCAATCTGATACAGGATATCAGCCGCAGCGCAGACAGCTTTCTTAATGCGCTTCTGTTGCCGCTCATCCCCTGGCAGACCGTCTGCCAGTCGGTCAAAGGTCAGTGTGTCGATAAAGTCACTCGCCCGTTCAGCGAATCGCATAAAATCAGATTCCGGCACGACATTGCCGAAAAATGATGTTTTGTAAAACTCATAGTCTGCATATGCCATGCCGGAACCCTCCTTACGCCTTTGCGGTTACTGTCGCATGTCCTGCGCTCAGTGCCTTATAGGTGCTGTCGCACTCAACTACCGTGATAACCTGCCCGGTTGCAGCGGTAATATCGGACTTGCCGTCCCATGCGCTCCAGTTCTTTACATTCTGGCCATACTCCACGGTTGTCTGACTGGATGCAACCTTGTATTTGTATACATTGCCCTCATTCCCCTTTGCCGGGGTAACGGTCAGCTTAGTGGTTCCGCTATCGGTGCCTGCTGCGGAAGCCACAGTCAGATCACCAAGGGTTTCAGAGCCGCCGAAGCTGATAACAGAGATGCCGTCCAGGTACTCTGCAAACAGAACCATACCCATGATCGCAAACGCTTCGGAAACTGCGGTGTGGTAATTACCCTGGGTGTGAAATCCAATCAGCGGGGTCTCGCCCGCCACGGTGTAAACCAGGCCAGCTTTCGCGAAGTCGGAATCACTCGGGTCAACATAGTACAGCACGATGTTGTCTACCGGGGTAGCAATGACCTTACCACGCGGAATCTCGCTCTCAGACAGCAGGAAGATGGTATTGAATCCCATGAAGTCCTTTACATACTGGAAGCCGAACTGATTCTGCACGGTAATGTTTGCCGCACCGATGTACTCATACACATCCAGACCGTTCACAAAGCCAACAATTCCGTTCGGGATAGATCTGTGCATCTGCTTGAACTTATCCTCAACGCGACCTTTTGCCATAGCAAGAGCCATCTGGAAGGTACTCTCAGTAGAGGTAAGGCTTCCAGTCTTAAGATAGGTGTAAAACCGTCCGGTAACATCGGTCTGGAGTTCGAAAAGAAACTCATCGTCAGTCAGCTCCACGGCAACATCGTAGCCGTAAGTCTTGATAGCTTCGATAGACACCGCTTTTGCATACTTCTCTACGGTGATCTCTGCGTAGCTCTTTTCCTTGACCTCGAATTTGGAGTACGGGATTTCCTCGCCCTCTCCAACAAGGCCACTTTCAAGTTTGCCCTGTGCGTACTTAGATTTAAGAGTAGACCCCGGGTCTTTCTTAATCATTCTCAGCACGCCAAGAATTTCACGCAGGTGTTCCCAGTTTCTTTCAAACCGGGTAACAAAATCCACTTCGCGTGCGCGAACCTGGATGTTTTCCTGCTTAATAAGATTGGTTTTTGCCATAAAAAAATCCTTTCTACCTATAGCTGTTAAAAGGTGTGTAGGTCAGCGGCCACTCTCAAAGCGCATGTTCGGTTATTGGATCACTCAAACAGTGACATGTTGCTTGCAATGGCAGCCTGACGTTCTCCGGCATCCTTGATATTCATGATATCTGCCTTTGTCATCTTTCCCGGCTTGTTGTTATGTGTGATACCAGTAGTAAATCTTGCCTGGCTCTGCAATGCCGCCTGCTGATCATCGTCAACAAACGCAGATGCATCGTCTTTCTTCATCTGCTCCAACAGGTCATTAAGGCCAAGAATCTTTCCGTCCTTAAGCTTAAGACCAGCTGCTTTGATGTCTGCCATAACAGCCTTTTTAGCAGCCTCGGAAGAGAATTTAACATCCTCCAGCGCAGATTTGAGTGCATCCGCAAAATCTCTTTCGTAGATTTTATCATTAAAGTCTTTCTCTGCATCTGCTGCTTTCTGTTTCCATGTATCAAGCTCTGTTTTGATATTATCCGGATCGATACCGTCAAATTTTTTGAGTGTAGCTTCTGCCGTTTCTGCTCGGCTCTTCCAGTTATCACGCTCGCCTTCGATCTTTGACAGTGTTTTAGAGACCTCTCCAGCATTCTTGTAATGCTCAGACAATGCCTTTTTTACATCTGCCTGCTTATCCTCCGGAATTTCGATGCCAAATGATCCAAGTGTTTCAATAAGTTTCTGCATATCTATCCTCCTGGCCGTGTTTATTGACCTGCCGCCGCAGGTAAATGGATTAAGCCCGATAGACCACGGGCGGGGTAATGGACCGTCAGGGATTCGAACCCCGGACCACCCGGTTATGAGCCGGGCGCTCTCACCGCTGAGCTAACGGTCCTAAAACACCGGCTACATATTGCAACCGGTGTTTCGAGAAAGAAGTCGATGCGAAAAAGTCTTGCTGCATTGGCTAGGGGTGAACAGCAAGAACCCTCACGGTGGTCGTAAGCCGCCTTAACAGTCTATCGGCTATGAGGGGAAAGGAGGATTTCACCAAAAACAAAAATCCGTGCCATTGGTATGGCAAATACGCACGCCGGGAATTTCGCCCGCTTTTAACCTCCGGGATAACCCGTTTATATTAAGGGCGTGCGTGGGAGGTGTAAATTGGCTAGAAAAGATTCACAGGAGGTTAATCTTTGCTGCACTTATAATATATCATTTATCCGTATGTAAGCTATCCACACGTTTATAACATATCTCTAAGTTTATCAACATACCGCTTCACAAGGTCACGTTCTTCGCGGCACTCCGCGTCCTTTGACATGTCCCCAATCTCAGCGGTCAACCCATCCAGATGCTCTTCCAGCGCGGCAAGCATCTTGCGCTTGCAGTCTTCGGATTTTCCAGAACGGTAGCTCTGTTTCTGGGTCATGTAATCATCGTAAGCATCCCGTCCATCATTGCGGCTGTAATGCCCTCGCACGTAATGTTCGCCACGGCGCATGTAAGAAGATCCGCGGTCATAGTCCGGCATCATCCGGCCATCAGAAGAACTGTAACGGCCCATGCTGTCTCGTCCACGGCGTTCACTGTAATCACCTACACCGTCACGCATCTGATCCAGCACGGTCATATAATACTCGCCCTTTTTATCCCAGTACTCTGTGTTTTTGATATCCTTATACATATCAATCAACTTAAAGGCGGTGTCCAGATTGCCAGAGGTGAGGCCTTTTTCTGCGATATTGGATATTTCATCTTCAATTCGTGCGCACAGATCTTTAATATCTCTCATCATCCCACCTCCTTATGCTACCCGTGTTACCACAAGATTTGCGTTTGCCACGCTTATTGCCTGCGCGCTAGTGTTCTCCACTGCAATGTTTGCGCAGCATCCGCGCGGCACATCAATAAAGATGCCAGCGGACACATTATTAAACGCCTCGACTGCCGAAGGCGTGGATATCATCTGAGAAGAAAGGACCGGTTCGCCGCCGATTGCGATAGCAAGTGATATTGCTTCTGCCGATCCGCCGGTCGGCACCGCGATATTTGCCGAAAATTCTACAAAATAGCGGGCTTTGCACTGATTGGTCAGTCCTCTGAGGGTTACATTTCCGCTTCCCTCCCGGTGCTGTACACATGACGTTCCTTTCACTGCTGTGTTGGTATAAATAACATTTCCATTCGCTGCCACATTCTGTGCGGCAACAGCTACATATTCAGCCATAAATTTCTCCTTTTTCATATCGCAAAAAGGCAGGTCTAAGCCTGCCGATTTGCGTAATACCGGCATTTCGCCGAACATCCGACATTTTGCCGGAAGATACAGATATGATGTTGTCAGCAATTACAGCCCGTATTGCAGCCGCATCCGTAATATGTGTTCGGGTTCGGCACCTGGTAAGCCGGAATCGGTGCCGGATTGATCGCATTAATGAGCTGCTGGGTCTGTGCTGCCATAGCTGTAGTAAGCAATGCACTCTGACGATCCTGAGATGCAGCACGTCTAAGATCATTGTTTTCAGCCTGGAGGGAAGAAATTTTCTCGTTGCACAGGTAGTCCAGAATAGCTCTGGTTCCTGCGTTCTGGCTGTCGATAATGTCTCTGGTGTTGTTATTCATGGTGTTCTGGAGTGCACAGGTGTTCTGCGCCATGTTGTAGTTTACACCCTGGATTGCTTCCCGGGTCTCACAGCAACACTGAGCAAGCTGCGCCTGGATTGCATTGGTGTTCTGCATGTTGGCTACAGTATCGGCATTAATAGCCTGCTGGATGCCGAAGCCAGTCTGCATGACGTTTGTATTGATGCCGTTGATTCCGGTAAGCATACCGTTATTCATGGCATAGAAGCCATCACACAGGCCGCTGGACAGGCCGTCCAGTTTGCTGATAACTGCCTGGTTGTCAAAGCCACGCTGGATTGCGGAATCGGTGTATGCGCTTCCGGCTGCTCCACCTCCGCTGTTTCCCCAGCCATTGCCACCCCATCCGCAGAAAGCGAAAATGAATAAAACGATGAGCCACCAGACACCGTCTCCGCCAAACATTCCTTCATTGTTCCGGTTGTTGGTTCCGGTAGCCGCCGCAATATCGGCTAAGCTGTAAGTTCCATCCATTTTGATATCTCCTTTGATTTATTTACATTCCCGGCCGGGATAATGTACTATTTCATGCCGCCCAGCATCCGTTGAAACTGCTGTGCCATCTGCTGAGCCTGGTTAAGCTGCGCCTGTGATATTCTGCCAGACTGCAACATCTTTTGTACCTCGGCTTTGGGATCTCCTTTAAAGTTTTGCTTAAACTGCGCAAACTGCTGCATCATCTGCATGGGGCCATTGCCTCCCATCGGCATGCCGCCGCCAAACATCTGGAATAACGGGTTACTCATCTGCTGCCGCACCTCCCTTTGATCTCCGGCTCTCTGGTTTGACAGTAGAGCCGCCGCTTGCTGGAAACGAATTTATCTTGTCCAGAATCTCATTGTATTTGTCAAAAAGGTCCTGGTACTCTTTACGGGTAACATACATATCATTCATGGCAGCTTCTGGCTGCTTCTGTGGCATTCTACCATTTATTTCGTGGTACTCAAACACGCGTAAAGGTTGCGGCATACCGGAAACATCTGTTGATTTGATGTAAAAGCGCTCCGCTTCGCTGTCCATCAGTAACACGCATGATCCGGGCGCAACAAGGTAAGACTTTGCCCCAGTCTCGCCCTGCACCCAGAGTATTCCTTGGTTATTTGTCGGCGCTGCCATCGGCTGCGGGACGGGCTGATATTGGTTCATCTGCGCCATACGATCCTGATACGGCTGGTATGGCTGATACATGTTCGGATATGCTGCCATGTTCGATTTCCTCCAATTCTTCCAAAAAGATCAAAATATCGTGGTAATCGGTTTTTATAGGTATCTCTATCTCATAGTCATCGGAAAACATCTGCTCCATGCTTATATTTTGGCATAAAAAATAAGCCCCTGACAGTTCGTCAAAGGCTCAATAAAGTATCTATAAAGTTCCACATACGCGAATAATCTTTGAGTTTACCCGGCGGCTGATCCGCTTCGCGGTGGCAAGGCTGACATTCATGTTTTCAGCGCATATCTCCATCGGAACGCCAGCGGCCCGGTACTCAAATAAAGTTCTTTCATCTGGTGTAAAATTTGCAAGCGCCCGGAACCTGTTCAGCTCCGGTACTGTAAAATCATACACTTTCAATATCAGACCTCTTAATTTTTCGTCAAGGCTTCCAACAGATCGTCCCGGGTTTTTTTTAAACCCTCCACGTTGTTTCCGGTTATCTTGTTTTCGATCAGGTTAAACATGCTCCTCATAAGCAGTTGGGTATCTTCCCGGTTCTGCTTGATGTTGGAATAATCGTTGTCCAGCTTCTCCTTGATGTCCTTGATGTCCGTCTCAATAGCACCCACGCGTTTCTCTATATCCTGCTGCGGTTTCTTCGCATGGGAATAGACTGTGTAAAGCACTCCGGCGGCGGCTCCGATGGTGCCAATGCCGCTGCAAATTGATACGATAGTACGCACAAACTCTAAGTCAATCATCTGTTGTCTCCTCTGGTTCAAAAAATATGCAACTTTGGCAATCATCCTCGCCTATATCCCAAGTGCAAAATTCGCTGTTTGGGTTACAGCATATTTGGTTATACATATGTCTGCATCCATTAATATCTGCTATTTCTTCGCGGAGTTCTCCGTTCGGCAATTTATCTACCCATCTACTCATTGCTTTTCTCCCAGTAGTATACTGGGATCTCGCCGCCGCTGTCCCAGGTGTCAAATATATGGCCGTCCTGCACACATACTGCATGACCGTCTATGCACAGTATGTAAGTACCGTGCGGATGCTCCATGCAGAAATCCACTACGGTATAGATATTCTGGCCGTGATCGTCTATCAGGTGCCGCCGATACCCCAGGCTTTTGAGATACGCGCCCCAGACATAGTTCGCGGATGGCATATCACACAGAGCGCAGGCCCTTACCATTATCCCAGAAAAGACCGTTGTCCAGTCCTTTCCTGTTGCCTTGCAGATGGCCCTTATCACGCAGTCTCCTACCCGCTTCCCAGCCGGATTCGGGTTGTAATATTCCCACGCAACGTCATAATCAATCATACCAGTCATCCTTTCAGATTTTCATACCGCCGTGCGGCTCCTCGCGCCTTTGCCGCCTGTTCTCTGCCCCACCTTGCTATCTTAAGGCGGTCGGCTAACGGACGCAGTTCATTAGTTTTGCAATACTCGTTGTATGCCTTGTTCTGCTTCTGGAGTAGATAAGACTTCTTGTCAAGCTCGGCTTTCAGTTCGAAGCATAGCGCATCGTCCTTGCAGTTTTCTACCGCCGTCTGTAGGCCCATAACCGCTTGCTTTGTTTTTCGGATTCTGCGCTCTAAGGCCCGTTGCCGCTGCTCCAACTTCTCCATGCGCTCATTGTCCGCAGTTTGGATATCCGTGTACGGATTATTCACCCCGTCACCTGGGCCGAAGCTGTGACGGCAGTTCCAACCGCCCAGGCCCTCTCCCGTGCCATATCCGGTCAGAGAAAACGGAGGGAAGCGCTTGTCTTGCCCGGTTCGGCTATAAAACTGCCCTTGCCACCACAGGTGGTTTCCCGGATTCGCCCCGCCATCTCCCGTTCTGGCCCCGATGTGTGCCGATACAAGGATTATATCCCACTCCTGCTCTTTCATCCGCTGCATGGATATGTCCCCGGAAGCCTGAGATATCCCGGTGCGCACCGCACGCGCTGTTGCCGTCTCAATGGTGTCTCTATGCCCCGTTGGATACCGGACTATAACACCATTCTGCGCAACCGTATCAACAGCTTCTCTGACGGCCTGTTTGTACGATACAGCCCCGCTTATGACCTTATGGTACGCATTGTCGCACTCACTGATAAATAGGCTCTGTGCGGCTTCTGCGGTGGTTCTTGTCATATTTGACCACTCGCCCATAGTGGCTTCGTAATCCCTCTGGAGTATACGCACCAGTGTCGGAGACTGTTCTAGGGCTTCCGTGGCAATTCCGGCAGCTTCGTATACAGCCTTATCGTAAGCCATAGCCTTTACTCCGGCTTCTTCCATTGCGGCGGCTACCTCTTCGCGCTGTAACTTTGTATATCGGGCTATCTCCTGCGTGATATCCTGCAACAGATACCCGGCATCTTGCAGTATCTGGATGCGCCAACGGTCGGATGATGTGAGTATGTACTTTTCACCGCGCCCCAACCGGATCATGATAGCTTCGATTATCCGACCGATTATATAGTTATGCACCGAAGATGCTATGTCCTCGCTGCCCTCTGCAACACGTTTGAGATAATCAGGTGTCAACATGATATCACCTACTCAACATACCAGATTTCCATGCTGCCATTGTCCCGACTGTGCCAGCAAGCGCCCTCCAGCACCCCTCCGGTGGTCTCATCAAGGTAATACCAATCCCCTGTGTTGTCTGCCGGGTCTGCGGTGTACCCGTCCCACCTGTGCCAGCCGGTCAGCATGTAGCCGTCTGCTCCAAATAAATACCAGTGGTGGTTGATAAGTTCCCAACTGTTTTTCACGGCTTCGCCGCCGCAGAAATACATATACTTACCGTCAGATTTGTGCCAACCGTTTAAAAGCGTTCCAATTCCAGCGTTTTTACCGGTTGCCAGATTTACCGCAACATGGTGCCCTTCCAGCAGCAACACATCACCCGGTCGCAAATATGAGTCCCCGTTGAGATACTCTTTATCCGTATATGTGTTAAACCCTGCTTTTACAAGAGCCGCACGGAGGTTGCCCGTGTAACTGTAAACGCTCACCGACTGGAGCTTTTTATCCTGCAACAGATACCCAACTGCCTTTACGATAGCAGCAACACCAGAGCTGCAATCCGCCTCGCAGTCAACCGATATCTTTCCCGGGTCATAACCGGCGGCTTTAAGCTGCTGCCAGAATGTATAACGATCTCCCTGGTCATATCCAATATGCTCATTCTTTGCCGCCGCTTCCGCAAGCTCTGCAATCTTTCTTCCGATCGCCACGTTTGGGTGGCGCAGCATAACACCCCACGGTCGGCTATACCACGGGATCACCGCCCATTCGCTTCCTGTCTGGTCTCCCGCTTTCCCACCGGAATACTTTCCTCGCTCATCATGTCCACAGTTGCTTATCATCCCCATACCTCCTATTCTTCGTCAAACAGCCGCTTTTCTTCCGGCTGTGCTTCCTCAACCATAGCCTTTGCGTCCTCTTCGGTCATGCCCTCGAACTTCACGAAGTAGTACCACGCCGGGACCTTGCCTTGCGTAACATACTGCCACCAGCGGCTCCGATCCGCTTCCCGGTCATACAGGATGTCTCCAAAGTCATATGTAACCTCGTAAGGCCCTACAGGTGACAGGTTGTAAAGGTCTGCGTATACGTTAAGTGCGTATATGGTAGCATCAAGGCACGCTTCCAGTTGATCGCGCACATCCTTAATAAACTGGACTGTACGCTGTTGGTCAGCTTCTACCCCTGTTGCGGTCTGGATGCCGGAGGACTCGTTGAAAACGAAGTACCCGTTTGCGAATCCGGCCTTATATCCAATCTGACTTAACAGGTTATTGATGCCCTTGATTCTGACATCGGTATTAAGCTGTGGGTTGATCTCCTTGTAAAACTCCTTTGCATCGTTGCCGAATACATTTTTAACGTAATGAGGAAGCCCAACAGCATCCGCCGGGCCACGGTGTTTTATCTTCTGTCCGCTCTCATACATCAGTCTGTCATCTGCCAGTATGATCTTCTGGCTGTCAAATATCTCGCCCGCATTCCGGCTATATGCTATGTCAAGGTCTTTCAGCTCTTCCACGGCTTCGCGGAATATCGGCAGCCCAAGTGGTGACGATATGTCTACGTTATTGGCCTGTGGCGTGCGGAAGATACCGAACATTGGCTTGTCCAGCGGCTCACCGGATGTCTTAAGAATCGGTGGCGCATCTTCCAACATGTCCGCCCATTTCGTCTTCGTCAGCGGCACCGGATCACCCAGGCTCTCAGCAGATTTAGAAACGTATGCCCTGTTGCTCACATAATAGGGGTAGAGCGTCACGCCATCCTGTACCGTCTCCACAAACCTGTGATACTCCAGACGGGTGTACCATTTCTTCCCGGACTGGTACGAATCTTTGAAGATAATGCCGCGCACATCCAGGTTATCGTAGTCCACAAGCAGCACATCCGCCGGGGTGAATACATCCAGGCTTGTGCCATTCGGTTTTAAAAACACGGTTCCGTATGCACAGCCGTACTCCACCCAGTCGCGGAGTTTTGAATAGACAAGGTCTATCTGCTGCTGCAACCACGTTGCCCGGGCGCTGCCCTCCAAATGTATTCCGATACCCAGTGTTGCCAGGCGGGCGGTTTCGGAACAAAGAGCTTTCGCAAAGTTGATGGTCTTAATATCCTCATACTCGTCTACCCATTCCGGCTGTCCATGATAGATCTTCGCGCACTGTTCTATGGCCTTTTCCATCTCTGGAGTTATGATGGACTCCACATTAAAGGTGTCCTCTGCCTGCCTTTTAAATATAATGTTAAACCATCTTTTTATCGTTGATAAGATTCCCATTATGCACTATTCCCCCGTCTCTCCCACAGCGATTCCGTAGCGTAACGGGCCGCATCAATGAGATGGTTATTTTTGTCTGGATAACCGCTTATGATGTTGCCGTCCTTGTCTCGCTCGTACTCATACTCTTTAAATTCCTTGCAAGCGTTCGGCGTTCGGTTCGGATCCATAACCAGTTTTTTACCTTGCCACCACTTCATGGAGTATTCGATGCTTCCAGGTCCTTTATGTGCCGCTCTTGCTGGCAGTCCTAGATCTCTATAATCCTCAACAGATTTCGGCTCTGCGCTATCGCATGTTATGACATAATCGTCATAATTGCGCCGTTTGATTTCGGCGGCTGTCCAGCTGTTCTTTTTCTTGTTTTCGTAAATTTCATCTATAAAATATATCGTTTCGCGTGCCGCATCATAATACAGGCGCAAGAAAGCGTATTTATCCGGGTACCAACCCCAGTCATTTCCTTGATAGATGCGATCCATACGTTTAATTTCTTCGTCCGTGATAGTCCGTTCTTCTATAAATTCGAATACATTTCCGCCATTGCCGTTCGCTTCGCCCATGTATTCGTTTTCATATGCACTTGGATTGACCTCTTTTAGATGCTCCGCATCATTGAGGAATTCTTCTCCCAGCCAGTCAGCGGGGACATCCTTGTATGTACTCCGCGTAACAACGGCACTCGCATTTTTAAACTCTGCCTCTACAGTATACTGGTTTGCCCAGTTAATCTTACTTCGCGGCGGGTTAAATGATTTAAACTTATATGCTTTGTCACCGCCACGTATAGCGGACTGCTGGATGCTTCTGACCTCTTCGGGTCCGGCGAACTGGTCCAACTCCTCGAACCACACGATACCGATATATCCAAATTTTGGCTTAATCGACTTAATTTTAATTGGATCATCTGCGCCGCGGAAGTAGATTTTCTGCCCAGTTGGCTTGTACGTGATCTCAAAAGGAGATTGCTTGAATTTAAACTCTGCATCAAGACCAAGCTTTGAGATAGCCCATTGCAACTGAGCATACACAGAGTCTTTTATGGTGTTACCGACTTTTCGCAGCACAAGCGCATGCATATCAGGATGATTTTTTATCAGCTCCGGAATTATGCATGATATACCGGATGATTTTGAGGACCCTCGCCCGCCCGGAAGCACATACTCCGTATGTAAGCCGCGCCGGATGTCGCGAATCATCGGGTGGAATACATCCGCCACCACATCAAGATCAATATGGTATTCTTTTGCCGTTCTGGCTTCCTCTTCTGCCTTCTGCTGTGCTTCTTTTTCCTCTTTTACGGCTATAGCTTTCTCCAAATCGGACATGGCCTTTAGCTGTTCGGAAAAAGCCGGAGCGAAGCCAAAAGAATCCTTCACTTCCCCCCGTGCGATCATTGCTCGGCGTTTCTGAATGTCAGCAAGAGACATGGTGTCAGTACCGTTGAGTTTATCCACTTCGGCTTGCTTTTCGGCTATATATGCTGACACATCAGCATTTCTAAGCAGTCTGTATCCTTCTGCTTCCGGCTTCTTATATCCAGCTTTCCTCGCCGCATCAGTCGCATTCCCGCCGTTTTCTATGAAGTTTTTTGCGAACGCTTCCCGCTTCGGCGTAAGCTCGGCCATCTACTCACCATCCTGTCATTGCTTCCAGTCCTCCAGCGCTTCCCACATCTCTTTCAGTACCATTACCACGTCCACCTGTGATGCCGTCCGAATGATCTCATAGTCCTTTGTCTTCCACTTATCCCGCACGTATTGCAGTGTAGGTGTACTCACGCTGTACATGGTTATCATCCGGTTCTGATCCGCACTGTAAAACTGGCTCGTGCCTATCTTTGTTACAAACCGCTTTGTGAGCAACGCTCTTTGCAGCTTTCTTTGTATCTGGTTAAGGTTCATACTATCACCCTATTTTCATTTTATTTCAATTAAAATAAAGGTGTATCACCGCTTTGTGATGATACACCTTGTTGGTTACCATTATATTCTTATACGCTCTCCTCATTATTGTCCTGCCAGAAACATGCAGAATAACAGTTTACTTAACTTTTTCGACTATTTTTTCAATAAGATATTTCACGATTTCTGCCTGTGTATGTTTTTCTTCCGAATAGCGCCTTATATCATCCGTAAGGAATAATGGTTCCACGCTATTCATATACGTTTCAATCATGGCAAGTCTGTCATTTTTATCAAAACAGCAAAACTCTACCTGTTTTCGAAATCTCCGAAGCAAAGCCT
>ENA-UESH01000991-UESH01000991.1-human-gut-metagenome-genome-assembly--contig:-NODE-991-length-22289-cov-4.716505_pt1 | contig 22289 bp, 19 predicted proteins | sample MGYA00243001_ERZ508002 | MGnify/ENA primary metagenome ERZ508002 (study PRJEB26167, sample SAMN06115447) | human gut metagenome | host: Homo sapiens | place: China:Anhui | collected 2015-08-07 | study... | reverse complement strand
CCCTGTCACCCGGGAATATCTGACCCGCTACCTGCAGACCCTGCCCAGACTGCGCGGCGTGCGGCTGGCCTGCGTGGTGCGTTCCTCGCCCCGCATGGTGGCAAAAGCCACGCAGGGGGCCGAGTTTCCCTTCACCCTCATCTGCGACGCGCCGGGGGTGCTGTACGGCTACCTTGGCGTAGAACAGGCCCGCGGCATCCTGAGCTGGAGCTTTGCGGCCCAGCGCATCTACAAAGCGGCCAAAGAGCAGGGCTACCGCTACAACAGCAATGCTCCGCAGCAGCTGCCGCTGACGCTGGTGGTGGGCCACATGGGTAAGATCCTGTTTACCCACTCCGGCCGCAGCCAGACCGACCTGCCGGAGGACTGCGCCGCCATCCGCGAGATCACCCGCGAGGTGGTGCGCACCATGGCCGAGGACCAGCGGCGTGCACACCCCCACTGCTCCGACGAGACGCTCACCCTGCCGGATCTGGTAGGCTGGGATGATCTTGACGGAAGCAGTAATTGAGTCAACAAGCAAAAGCACCTGTCATTGACCTTCTCAGGCGCTGACGCGCCAGCTCTCCCGAAGGGAGAGCTTTTTTACTTCTGGGGGACAGGCACAATAAAGCTCCCCCTTTCGGGGGAGCTGGCAATGCCGCAGGCATTGACTGAGAGGGTCATTCATCCGTTTCGTCCGAAAACAGCCCCGGGATGCCGCACAGGGCTGCAATGACCACCAGCGTGAACACAATGCGCGACCAGATGGATGCGCTGCCGCCCAGCAGCCAGCCCACAAAATCGAATTGGAACAGCCCCACAAGGCCCCAGTTGATGCCGCCCACGATCATTAAGATCAGACAGATTTTATAAAAGGTCTGCACAAAAAAGACCTCCTTCCCTTGCGGGCAGTATGCCCCGTGGAAAGGAGGTCTATGCATTTTTATCGGCTCACCCGTGCGCCGCCGCGGTCAGGCTGCACCACGTACACCTGCTTCCAGCGCCGCTTTGCGGCCTGTGCAGCAGCCCGTGCGGCCCCTTCGTCCCGGAATATGCCGAACACCGCCGCACCGCTGCCGGTCATCAGGGCGGTGACAGCGCCATGCTCCCGCAGCAGGGCCTTGATGGCCCCGGTATCCTTTGCTCCGCTGCACTCTTCCAGCGCATTGCCGGCGGCGGCACAAAGGGCATCCAGATCTCCGGCACGGATGGCGGCTTCCTGCGCTCCGCAGTCCGGGTGGATGCTGCTGCCCACCCGGTCGTAGGCCGCAAAGGCCTCCGGGGTGGAAACGCCGTAGTCCGGCATCACCACCGTGAACCAGCACTCCGGCACCGGCGGCAGCGCCTTGAGAAAATCGCCCACACCCTGCACCCGGCAGGTGCCGCCCATCAGGGCAAAGGGCACATCCGCACCGATCTTTGCGCCCAGCGCGCACAGCTCACTCATGGAAAGGTGCGCACCGTACAGCTCGTTCATGCCCACCAGAACAGCGGCAGCATCGGCACTGCCGCCCGCCATGCCCGCCCGCACCGGGGTATTTTTATAGATTGTGATGTCCACGCCCGCCAGAAGGCTGGTGTAGTCAAAAAAGGCCAGCGCTGCCTTGATGGCTGTGTTTTTGTTATTGGGGGCCACCAGACTGCCCGGCAGACGCAGGTTCAGGTAGGGGCTGCGGCGCAGCACCACCCGCTCGTAGAGGGTGATGGCCTGCATGGTCATGTCCAGATCATGGTAGCCGCCCGGCAGAAGGCCCACCACATCCAGCGCCAGATTGAGCTTTGCGGGGGCCAGAACGGTCACGCAGTTCAGCCTTGCCATTTGTTCCTCCTCAGATGCCGTGATAGATGCCGTTTTCCTGCAGGAATTCCCGGATGCGCCGGAGCGCTTCCTTCAGATGCTCCACGCTGTAGGCGTAGGAAATGCGGGCGTAGCCTTCGCCGGATGCGCCAAAGGCGTCGCCGGGGATAATAGCCACATGCTTCTGTTCCAGCAGCTTCGTGCAGAAATCCTGACTGCTCATACCCGTGCTCTTGATACAGGGGAAGGCGTAGAACGCGCCGCGCGGTTCAAAGCAGGTCAGGCCCATATCGTTGAAGGACTTCACCACAAGGCGGCGGCGCATATTGTACTCGTCGCGCATGCGGTCGATCTCGCCATCGCACTCCTTCAGAGCAGTGATGGCGGCGTACTGGCTGGTGGTGGGGGCACTCATGATAGCACTCTGGTGGATCTTGGTCATGATCCGGATGATGGGTGCCGGGCCGCAGGCATAGCCCAGACGCCAGCCGGTCATGGCGTAGGTCTTGGAGAAGCCGTTCACCACGATGGTGCGCTCTGCCATATCGGGCAGGGTGGCAATGGAAACATGAGGCCGCAGGCCATAGTTCAGCTCTGCATAAATTTCATCGGAGAGCACCATGATGTTGGTGCCGCGCAGCACCTCAGCAACCGCTTCCAGATCCTCGCGCTCCATCACCGCACCGGTGGGGTTGTTGGGGAACGGCATGATGAGCAGCTTTGTCTTGGGGGTGATGGCTGCTTTCAGCGCATCGGCACGCAGGCGGAACTCGTCCTCCTGACGGCAGGCCACATGCACCGGCACACCGCCGGACAGGGTGGTGATGGGCTCGTAGCACACAAAGCAGGGCTCCGGGATGATGACCTCGTCCCCGGGCTGCACCAGCGTGCGGATGCACATATCAATGGCTTCGCTGCCGCCCACCGTGATGAGCACCTCGTGCAGCGGGTCGTAGTGCAGGCCCATGCGGCGCTCCAGATACTTTGCCACCTCGGCGCGCAGCTCCTTCAGGCCTGCGTTGGAGGTGTAGCGGGTGCGGCCATGCTCCAGACTTTCGATGCCGGCTTCGCGCACGGCCCACGGCGTTTTAAAGTCCGGCTCGCCCACGCCCAGACTGATGCACTCGGGCATTTCGGCAGCCAGATCGAAAAATTTGCGGATGCCGGAGGGGCGCATGGCCGCAGCGGCAGGCGCGATCAGTTTATCGTAATCCATCACAGCACGGTGCACTCTCTTTCATCGATTTCTTCGTCCTGATACAGGCGGCCCTCTTTTTTATAGGTGCGCAGCACAAAATGGGTGGCGGTGGACAGCACATCGTCCAGCGGAGAAAGGCGCTTTGCCACGAACAGAGCGATCTCCTGGAAGGTCTGGCCCTTGATCACCAGCTGCAGGTCGTAGCCGCCGCTCATCAGCAGCACGCTCTCCACCTCGTCAAAGGCGGCAATGGTGGCTGCGATCTCGTCAAAGCCGCGGCTCTTCTTGGGGCTGACGTTCAGCTCGATGACGGCCTCCACACGGTTGACCCCGGCCTTTTCCCAGTCCACAAGGGTCTTGTAGCCCTTGATGATGCCCTGCGCCCGGGCCAGATCGATCATGGCCGCCACCTCGGCGGGGGATTTATTCAGCATCGTGGCGATATCCTCAATGGGCAGCCGCGCATTGTCTTCCAGGATCTTCAAAAGCTGTTCCATAGTATTTTGCTCCTTCTCAGCCCGTAATCGGGAAATAAATTATCTATAAGTATAGCACAAGCTGTAAAAGATTGCACCCAATTTTTGGGATAGAATGTCTTTTTCCCTTCGTGTCTGTTCTTTTTTACAAAAAGTGTGTTCAAATTTTGCCAAATCTGCTATACTGGAAGAGTAAGAGTGTGCCGGAACGCTTGCGGCACCGTTCATCAAAAGGAAAACGAGGGTGGAAACGATGAAAGCATTCATTACCGTCATTGGTCACGATACCGTGGGCGTTGTTGCCAAGGTCGCTGGTCTGTGCACCGAACTGAACATCAATATCGAGGACGTGACCCAGAGCATCCTGCAGGGCATGTTCGCCATGATCATGCTGGTGGATATCAGCAACTGCAATGTGGGCCACGAAGAGCTGCACAAGCGCTGCGATGCACTGGCTGCCGAGATGGGCATGCAGATCAACGTGACCCGTCAGGAAGTTTTTGATGCCATGCACACCATCTGATGGAGGGAGTACACAGCTATGAGTATGTTTAATACCGGTGACATCCTCGAGACCATCGAGATGTTCACTCAGGACAATCTGGACGTGCGCACCGTCACCATGGGCATCAGCCTGCTGGACTGCATCGACCCAGACCCGAAGAAGGCGTGCGAGAACATCTATAACAAGATCACCACCAAGGCCGCAAACCTTGTGCCCACGGTGGAGCATATCAGTGCCGAGTACGGTATTCCCATCATCAACAAACGCATCAGTGTCACACCCATCGCCATGCTGCTGGGTGCCTGCCCGGATGCCGACCCTGTGGAGTTTGCAAAAACTCTGGATGCCGCCGGTAAAAAGGTGGGTGTAAACTTTGTGGGCGGCTACAGTGCTCTGGTGCACAAGGGCTTTTCTGCAGGTGACCGCCGCCTGATCGAGTCCATTCCCCGCGCACTGGCCGAGACCGACATCGTGTGCAGCTCGGTGAACATCGGCGCCACCAAGGCAGGCCTGAATATGGACGCCGTCAAGCTCATGGGCAAGGCCGTCAAGAAGGCCAGTGAGCTGACGGCTGATCGTCAGTGCATCGGTGCCGCAAAGCTGGTGGTGTTCTGCAACGCACCGGAGGACAACCCCTTCATGGCCGGTGCATTCCACGGCCCCGGCGAGCCGGATTGTGAGATCCACGTGGGCGTTTCCGGTCCCGGCGCTGTGCGCGCCGCACTGGCCCGCCTGCCCAAGGATGCCCCCATCGACGAGGTGGCAGAGCTGGTCAAGCGCACCGCCTTCAAGATCACCCGCGTGGGCCAGCTGGTGGCCAATCTGGCTTCTCAGGCACTGGGTGTGCCCGCCGGCATCATCGACCTGTCGCTGGCACCTACCCCCGCCATCGGCGACAGTGTGGCCAACATTCTGGAAGAGATGGGCCTTGAGACCTGCGGCTGCTGCGGCACCACCGCCTGCCTCGCCCTGCTGAACGATGCCGTGAAAAAGGGCGGCGTGATGGCCTCCAACCACGTGGGCGGTCTGTCCGGTGCCTTCATCCCGGTCAGCGAGGATGCCGGCATGATCCACGCCGCCGAGACCGGATGCCTGACCATTGAAAAGCTGGAAGCCATGACCGCCGTCTGCTCGGTGGGCATCGATATGGTCATCATCCCGGGCGACACCACCCCGGCCGTCATCAGCGCCCTGATCGCCGACGAAGCCGCCATCGGCATGGTGAACAGCAAGACCACCGCCGTGCGCGTGATCCCTGCCATTGGCCGCAAGGCCGGCGAGGTGCTGGACTTTGGCGGTCTGCTGGGCTATGGCCCCATCATGGCCGTGAACCAGCACGACCCGTCCGTGTTCATCAACCGCGGCGGCCGCCTGCCTGCCCCCATGCAGTCGCTGAAGAACTAAGAGAATAAATCTACTCCAACAGGCCCATCCTCTGGATAACATTTCCAGAAGGAGGGTCTGTTTTTATGTTATCCAGAATGCTTACACGTTCTCAGATGGCTCTGCTCTGCCTTGGCCTGTTTCTCGCCCTTGCTCTGTGCGGCGCATGGCAGGCATTTGCATGGGGCCGCACCCAGCTGGACACCGGGGCGCTGGTGTGCGCCGACACCCTGCGCCTGCACATCCGGGCTGAGAGCGATTCCATTGCCAGCCAGAGCGCAAAGCTCCATGTGCGGGATGCCGTGCTGGCCTATCTGGACACCGCCTGTCCTGCCGAAAGCAAGCCTGACGCCCTTTGCTGGGCGGCGCGGCATCTGTTTGAACTGCAGCTCACGGCCCGGCACGCGCTGGCAGAGCTGAACATTCGCACGCCGGTGCGGGTGCAGCTGGTAAATATGTACTTCGACACCCGGCGCTACGCTTCGGGCATCCTGCCCGCCGGGCGGTACGACGCGCTGCGCATCCAGATCGGCGCCGGCACCGGCCGCAACTGGTGGTGCGTGCTCTATCCGGGCCTGTGCCGCTCTGCCTGCGGCAGCTATGCCCAGCCTGCCGAAAACGACCTTGTGTGCGGGGAGTACATCCTCCGGCTCCGGCTGGTGGAATGGGTGCAGCAGCGCACCGCCCGCCGGGAGGACGTGGTGCTGCTTGGGTAACGCCCGGCGCTTTCGCCGCATAGCATAGGGCGAAAGGAGTGTGTTATCCACTATGGCGATCCCTGCTTATTATTCCCTGCTCCAGCGTGGCTCCTCCGGGCCGGACACCGCTCTTGTGCAGACCTGGCTCAACGGTGTGCGCGATGCCTGCACATGGTACGGCGAGCTGAAGGCCGATGGAAAATTCGGCATTTCCACCGAGAACGCCGTGAAGGAGTTCCAACTCAAAAACAAGATGAATGTGGACGGCAAGGTGGGCGCGAACACATGGAACGTGCTCTACACCCGCTACACGGCCAAGCACGGCCTGCATGTGCCCTACCCCGGCATTGCCCTGCGCAGCGGCTCTTCCGGCGGCACAGTGCGTCTGGTGCAGCAGAAGCTCAACTCTCTGGGTGAACGGCTGACCGCCGACGGCAGGTTCGGCGCGGCAACGGCAGCGGCTGTGCAGCGGTTCCAGCGCCGCAACGGCCTTACCGCCGACGGCGCGGTCGGCAAAGAAACGTGGGAGAAGATGTTCTGATTTAAGGGAAGCGAACTCCTTCAGTCACGGCTTGTGCCGTGCCAGCTCCCTCAAAGAGGGAGCCTCTGGCAAAACCGGAAGCTTTTCCGCACTGCCAAAGGCCCCATCCCCGAGGGGGCTGGCATCGCGCAGCGATGACTGGGGGAGTTTTCCTTGCCCCCACCCCCACCCTGCTGTATAATAGAGAAAACTCTGAAAAGGCGGTGTTCCTGTTTGCGTTTTCTGCATCTTTCCGACCTGCATCTGGGCAAGCGGGTGTGCGAGTTCTCCATGCTGGACGACCAGCGGTACATTCTGGAACAGATCTTCTCCCTGCTGGACAGCACGCCCGTGGACGGTGTGCTGCTGGCGGGCGATCTCTACGATAAGCCCGTTCCCCCTGCCGAGGCCGTGCGCCTGCTGGACTGGTTCCTCACCCAGCTGGCTGAGCGGCAGCTGCCGGTGTTCGCCATCAGCGGCAACCACGACTCCGCCGACCGCATCGCCTTCGGCTCTGCCCTGCTGCAAAACAGCCGGGTGTACGTCAGCCCGGTATTCTCCGGTGCGCCGGTGCCCATCCCCCTCACCGACGAGTACGGCACGCTGGACGTGTACCTTCTGCCCTTCCTCAAGCCCGCCATGGTGCGGCATGTCTGGCCGGACGAGCCCGTGGAGAGCTACAACGATGCCCTTGCCTGCGTGCTGCGCCACTGCCCGCTGGACCCGGCCCACCGCAGCGTGCTGGTGGCCCACCAGTTCGCAGCCGGTGCCGCCTGCTGTGAGAGCGAGGAAGTCTCGGTGGGCGGTGTGGACAGCGTGGATGCCAGCCTGTTCGATGCCTTTGACTACGTGGCGCTGGGCCACCTGCACAGCCCCCAGAAGGTGGGCCGCGATGCCGTGCGCTATTGCGGCACCCCGCTGAAATACTCCTTTTCGGAAGCAGGCCAGCACAAGAGCGCCACCTTTGTGGAGTTCGGTCTCAAGGGCGAAGTTTCCATCACCACCGCGCCGCTTACCCCGAAGCACGACCTGCGGGAAGTGCGCGGCAGCTACATGGAGCTGACCGACCGCCGCAATTACGACGGCACTGCGGTGGACGACTACCTGCACATTACCCTGACCGATGAGCAGGACGTGCCGGACGCACTGGCCCGCCTGCGGGTGATCTACCCGAACCTGATGCGGTTGGACTACGATAACCTCCGCACCCGGGAAGATCAGGAGATCACCGCACCGGAACGCGCCGAGAGCATCACCCCGCTGGAACACTTCTCGGCGTTCTACCAGCTGCAGAACAATCAGCCGCTGACGGCGGAGCAGGCGGCATTCTGCCAGCAGCTCATTGAGGAGATCTGGAAGGAGGGCGAGGACGCATGAGACCGCTGAAGCTCACTCTTTCGGCCTTTGGCCCCTATGCCGCCGAAACGGTTCTGGAACTGGAAAAACTGGGAAAAGGCGGTCTGTACCTTGTCACCGGCGATACCGGCGCAGGCAAGACCACCCTGTTCGATGCCATTACATACGCCCTGTACGATCATTCCAGCGGCGGCGTGCGCGAGGGTGCCATGCTGCGCTGCAAATATGCCGGCCCTAAAACGCCCACCTTTGTGGAGCTGGAATTTGAGGTGAACGGCCAGCGCTATACCGTGCGCCGCAACCCGGAGTACCAGCGCCCCAAAAACCGCGGCGAGGGCATGACCACCGAGAAAGCGGATGCCACCCTCACCTATTCCGATGGCCGTCCGCCGGTGACCAAAGCCAAGGATGTGACTGCCGCCGTGCAGGAGATCATCGGGCTGGACTACAGCCAGTTCTGCCAGATCGCCATGATCGCGCAGGGTCAGTTCACAAAGCTGCTCAACGCTTCCACCGAGGAGCGCAGCCGCATTTTCCGCAAGCTGTTCCGCACCCAGCGCTATGCCCGGCTGCAGGAGCGCCTGCAGGCCGAAAGCGCCACCCTCAGCCAGCAGCGCACCACCCAGAATGCAAAGCTGGACAGTCTGCTCTCCGGCATCCGTTTTTCTCCCGACGACCCGGATGCCGATGCCCTTGCCGCACTGAACGCCCAGACCGAGCCGGAGACGGTCCTTGCCCTGCTGGAAGGTCTGCTGGCCCGCCAGCAGGCCGCGCAGGAGACCGTTGCTGCTGCCCTCAAGGACACCGAAGCCAAGCTGGACGAAGTACAACGTCAGCTGGGTGCTGCCCAGCAGGCCCGACAGCTGGCCGCACAGCTGGCCGCAAAGCAGGCAGAGCTTACCGCTGCCCTGCCTGTGCTGGAAGCTGCCCGTGCCGAGAGCGCCCGCCACGCAGGCGATGCCGCCCAGCTGGATGTTCTTGCCGGCCAGGTGACGCAGGCACAGACGGCCCTTGCCGCCTACGATGAGCTGGATGCCCTGTGCCATCAGCAGCAGGCCGCGCGGGATGCTGCCCAGCTGGCCGCTGCCAAGGCCAAAGCGAAACGCACCCAGCTGGCCGCACTGGACACAGCGCTGGCCGCTGCTGAAAAGGAGCTGACCGCGCTGGAAGATGCTCCCACCCGGCTGCTGGCCTTGCAGAACCGGGAAAAGGAGCTGGCCCAGCGCAGCACCGCCCTTACCACCCTGAACCAGCGGCTTGCCGCCTGCCAGCAGCAGGCACAAAAGGCCCACCGTGCACAGGAGGCCTACCGCACTGCCGCCGAAGCCAAGGAGCAGGCCCATGCCCGGCGGGATGCGCTGGACAAAGCCTTTCTGGACGCACAGGCCGGACTGCTGGCGCAGGCGCTGGCCGAGGGTGCACCCTGCCCCGTGTGCGGCAGCGTCCACCACCCGGCAAAGGCCCAACTGCCCCACACAGCCCCCACGCAGGCGCAGGTGGATGCCGCCAAGCAGGAAGCCGAAAAGGCCGATGCGCTGGCCCAGACTGCCAGTACTGCCGCACAGAGCGCCCTTGCCGCAGCCGACGAAGCCCGCCGCTCCCTGCGCCGGGATGCTGAGAGCCTATTGCCAGAGCGCTTCACTTCCCCGGATGGGACGGTGCAGCTGACCTTCAAGGGGATGACCGCTGTCCTGACGGAAGAAGCCTGTGCCATGCACGCAGCACAGGCCGAGTGTGTCGCCGCGCTTCGGCAGGCCGAAGCAGACTGCGCCCGCCGCACCGCATTGGAGGCCGACCGTCAGGCAAAAAGCCGCCAGCGCCCGGCACTGGAACAGGCCGCCGCTGAAGCTGACAGCACCGCCGCAGCGCAGAATGCCAGCGCCGATGCGCTGGAACAGCAGGCCGCTTCCGCTCGTGCAGCCCTGCCCTATCCGCAGCGGGCCGAGGCACAGGCCGCGCTGGATGCATTGGAAGCCAGCCGCACCGCCCTGCGCACCGGCATGGAGCGGGCTCAGCATTCCCTCAAACAGGCAGAGCAGGCCTATGCCGCTGCCAAAGCCGCTGTGGATGCCCTGCAGACCCAGCAAGCCACTGCCGAAACCACCGGGCCTGCCCAGCCGCTGGAATTTTTACAGGCAGAACAGGCCCGCCTTGCCGCCGCCCGCACTGCCCTGCGGGAGCAGGCCCAGCAGCTGGCCGCACAGCGGCTGCCCAACCGTGCAGCCGCTGAAAAATACCGCACCGCTGCCGAAGCGCGCACTCAGCTTGAACAGCGCTGGCAGTGGGTGAGTGCCCTTGCCGCCACGGCGGGCGGCACTCTGACCAGCAAACAGAAGATCAAATTGGAAGCCTACATCCAGATGAACTATCTGGACCGCATCCTGCGCCACGCCAACACCCGCCTGATGCAGATGACCGCCGGGCAGTACGAGCTGGAGCGCATTGGTGCCGAGAACCAGCGCAGCCAGTCCGGCTTGGACCTTGGCATCATCGACCACTACAACGGCACCCGCCGCAGCGTCAAGACCCTTTCCGGCGGCGAGAGCTTCAAGGCCTCGCTGGCGCTGGCACTGGGCCTTTCGGACGAAGTACAGAGCGCGGCAGGCGGCATCCGTCTGGACACGCTCTTCCTCGACGAGGGCTTCGGCAGTCTGGATGACGAATCGCTGGAACAGGCCATGCGCGTACTTGCAGGGCTGACCGAGGGCGACCGGCTGGTGGGCATCATCTCCCACGTAGGTGCTCTGAAAGACCGTATCGACCGACAGGTGGTGGTGCGCAAAGCCCGCACCGGCGGCTCTACCGTAGAATTGATCGTGTGAAACACCGCAGGCCTCTTTATAAGTTACATCTTTCCGGGGCATCCTATGGGCGGAGGTGATTTTCCAATGAGCTTGACACCCTTTATCCGCCACGAGCTGGAACACCAGCCCGGCACTGCCGCCGCACCGGAAAACAGCTGCACCCGCTGCAGCCCGCCGCTAGGCAAGGAGCCGGATATCCTGCTGCCAGGCGACCCCGCTGCCCCCGGCACACAGGTGCCGCCGCAGATCGAAACACCGGGCCAGACCCCGCACCCGGACACAAACAGCGCCCCGCAGGGTGTGCCCATGACCAACGGCACCCCGGCCGCCTGTTACCAGAAGAACGCCCGGGAATTTTTGGCCGGGGATGTGCAGACCAGCGTGATGGCCCACTATGCACCCGGACTGTTCAGCACAGACCAGCACACCCATTCCTGCCATCCGGCTCCGGACGAGGATGCTTCTCAGGTGCTGAGCCTTGTGGACTGGCGTGAGGATGCACCTTACGGCTAACAAAAATTTTTCAAATTATTTTTGCTCTACCTGTTGAAATCTGCGTCCGCTTCCCTTATTATGGTAGCAAACAAAGATAAAGGCAGGTTTTGCATCATGGCAGAGATCAAATATGAAGTTGTTCAGCGCATTGCAGTTCTCTCGGAGCGTCCCCGCGGCTGGGAGCGTCAGCTGAACCTCATCAGCTGGAACGAAGGCGAACCCAAGTACGACATCCGCGACTGGTCCCCGGACGGCACCCGCATGGGCAAGGGCATTTCCCTGAGCCACGACGAAATGGCCATCCTCAAGGGCCTTCTGGACGATTTGGAGCTGTAAGCATGGGCGGCCGCGAAGAGTTTTTGCAGATCTGGCAGCAGCATGTCACCCGCCCCGGCAGCGAAAAGCTGCTGGACTGGCTGGACCATAAGACAGATTTCTTTACGGCACCGGCATCCACCCGGTTCCACGGTGCCTGTGAGGGCGGGCTGTGTATGCACAGCCTGAACGTCTACCATGCACTGCACGATACCTTTTTTGCCGAGGGCGACAGCGAGGAGACCTTTGCCATCTGTGCACTGCTGCACGATCTGTGCAAGGCCAACTACTACAAGCCCGGCACCCGCAACGTGAAAAACGAAGCCACCGGCCAGTGGGAAAAGGTGCCCAGCTACAGCGTGGAGGATCTGTTCCCCTACGGCCACGGCGAAAAGAGCGTATTCCTCATCGAGCGGTTCATGAAGCTGCGGGTCGAGGAGGCCGTTGCCATCCGCTGGCACATGGGCGGCTTTGACGATGCGGCCCGGGGCGGCTGCTTTGCCATCTCGGAAGCCTACGACAAGTATCCCCTTGCCGTCAAGCTGCACATCGCTGATCTGGAAGCCACCTATCTGATGGAGCACCGCACCAGCGCTGTGCGCTGAAAAAACAAAAATACCCGGACAGGCACAGCAGTGCGATACTGCAGTCTGTCCGGGCTTTGTTTTGTTTAATTTTTGCGCTCGGCCTTGTTCTGGTACATTTTTGCGTCCGCCTGACGGATGGCCTCGGTGAGCGGATGCACACCGCACACACCGCCAACACTGGCCGAAAGCTCCAGCTCCGGGTAGCCTTCCACTCTGGCACTGGCCGCAGCCTCCCGCACACGCTGTATCACATGTTCCCCGGGCCGGATGTGCGGCACCAGCAGCAGGAATTCATCGCCGCCATAGCGCACCAGCACATCGGTCTGGCGCAGGTTGCTCAGGATGGACTGTGCCACGCTCTGCAGGGCCTTATCGCCCACCAGATGGCCGAACCGGTCGTTGACCTCCTTGAAGTGATCCACGTCGATCATCACTACGCCTTCCACCTGTTCGCTCTCCGCAAGGAAGCACTCGAAGTACTGGCGGGAGTATGCCCCGGTCAGCGAATCCACAAAGGCGCTGCGGTCAAAGTTGGAGCCGCGGTCCAGCAGCATCCGGCGGCCGCCCATATCCAGCCAGCGTCCGTCCGAAAGCTTGGACACCATTTCCAGCACGCAGCCGCGTCCGCCCACTTCCACATACTTTGCCATGACAAAATAAGCCTGATCGTCCTTGAACTCGATCTTGTTCAGGGATTCCTTGCGGGCAAGGGCCTTACTGGAAATGCAGTTTTCGCACCGGCCCGATTTGTTCCACACCATGTGGCAGGTGCCGGGCATCTCGGTCAGTCGGCCATCCTTGCCCAGGCTCAGCACCTTGGTGCTTTCCGGGTCCACCAGACGCACCATGTCAAAAATGCCCTTCAGGCGTTCCAGCAGTGCTTCCGGCTGGTCGCTGTTCACATCGCCCAGCATCAGCTCCTGCAGGCGGGCATGGTCATCTGTGATCTGGCCCACCACGCTTACGCAGTGGCGCACACCGGCGCGGCTCCACATGGTGTGCATCACCAGCCGGTGCAGCCGGTATTCCTGATCCACCGCGATCAGCACCGGGAATGCGGCATCCGGCTCTTCCGGCGTTGCGTCTGCAATGGCATCCAGCAGCTTGCGGCGGTCCTTGCCGGAGAGAAATGTCAGGCCCATGCCCTTATCAAAGTCCAGCTTCTGGGTTCGGTTGACCGGGTCCTCGTAGCGGTTCACCACGGTCACGCTGCCGCTGAGTATATCGTAATCGAACTGAATACCGCCGCGCTGCTCGGCATAAAAAGCGGTGCGCTCCCGTTCCAGATCCAGCAGGCGCTGGGCACGATCCTCACGGGGCAGAGCTTCGCGGTGCAGGATTTCCTCCGAAAGGCGGCGGGTCTCGTGGCGGAAACCGCGGTCATACTCCGAGCGCTGCAGCTCTGTGCGCAGCAACTCCGAGGATTCTTTCAGGCATTCCATCAGCAGCGGATTGAAGCTGCCGCACTCGCCGTGCAGGATCATGTCAACGGCCTTTTCGTGGCTGTAGGACTGCTTATAACAGCGCTCACTGGTCAGTGCGTCGTACACATCGGCCAGTGCCACCACCTGTGCTGCAATGGGGATCTCGTCGCCCTTGAGCCTGTCCGGGTAGCCGCCGCCGTCCCACCGCTCGTGGTGCCAGCGGCAGATAGCGTGTGCCACCTTTACCAGCGGTTCGTCCTGCCCGATGGCAAGCCCCTTCAGGATCCTGGCACCCTCGGTGGTGTGGGTCTTGATGGTGGCGTACTCTTCCTCGGTCAGGCGGCCGGGCTTGTTCAGGATCTCTTCCGGGATCATGATTTTGCCGATATCGTGCAGCGCCGACGCTGTGCTGATCAGCGAGATATCACTCTCATCCAGCTGGTAGCGGTCAGTCTTCTGCACCAGCTGATGCAGGAGCAGGCCGGTCAGGGTGCGGATGTGCAGCACATGCTGGCCGCTCTCGCTGTTGCGGAACTCCACCACATGGCTCAGAATGTTGATCATCAGCACACTGTTGTGCTCTTTTTCGTACACCTGATCGGTCACAAGGCGGGTAAGGCGCTTCTGCTTTGCGTAAAGCATGAGCGCATTCTTCACCCGGCGCAGCACCATGACCCGCTCGAACGGGCGGCGGATGTAATCGGCCACGCCCATATCATAGGCGCGCTCGACGCTTCGGGTGTCCTCTGCCGCGCTGATCACAATGACCGGGATTTCCTCCTGCCATGCATAGCACTGCATCACCCGCAGCACATCAAAGCCGTCCATTTCCGGCATGATCAGGTCCAGCAGCACCAGCGCGATATCGGTGCGTCTGCGCAGAATTTCGATCGCGCGCAGGCCGTTCTCGGCTTCCAGATATTCATAGCCCTCACCCAGAATCTCCTTGAGCATGGCGCGGTTGATCTCCGAGTCATCCACGATCAGTATTTTCTGTTTTGGTTCCATCTCAACCGCTCCTCGCTCCTGTACTTCCGGCCGCAGGGTCTTCCGTTTCCTACCGGACCACAAAAAAAGCTGTTGCAACAGCTTTGCGCTTTGCAGCAGCTTTTCATTTCACTCATATCTGCTTTTTTTTTGCAGATCATCCAGCTTTCCATCATGCGCCCATCATATCGTCGAACCAGTTCATCAGCTCCACCGAGAGGTGCTCCAATCTGGTCTGGGGCTTCCAGTCCGGCTGAGCAGGCTGCGGAGCCTCTGATCCGGGCTGTGGAGGCTGTTCGGCCTCCGGCTCCGGCCGCGGACTCTGCGCTGCCGATGGTTCCGGCTGCGAGGGCGTATGTGCCGCAACCGGCACAGGCCGCACAGCTTCGGCATGGCGGGCCAGCTCCTGACGTAGCTGCTCTGCATGAGCGCTCGCGCACTCAGCCTCCTGCCGCGCCTGCTCACAGGCCGCTTCCAGCTGGGCATTTTCCTGCCGCAGCGCGGCCATCTGCCGTTCACAGGCAAACAGACTGGTCTGATAGCGCAAAATTTCCGCACTGGCCGCTGCCAGCTTTCGGTTCATCTGCTCCAGCTGGGCACACACCGCCTTGGGCGGCTCTGCCGGAGCCTTTGCCGCGGCAGACTGGGCACAGCGCTGCCGCGAACCATTGTTCTGCTGCCTGCCCTGCGCCATGGTGTCCCTCCGATCCATCCGATACGCCTGATCCGCTTATGACGGCCAGCCTTTTATCTGCGCTTGTTCAGCATGGCCATCAGCTGGTCGTAATAGCCATTATCGCTGTTGTCCTCTTCCACGGGCTTTGCAGCAGTGGGTTCCGGTGCAGCGCCGCCTGCGGCAGAAGCTGCCGGGCTTGCAGTCTCGCTGCTGAACACAGCCGACGGAGTGGACTGTGCGCCGCCCATTGCATTGCTGATGCTGCTGCGCAGGTCGCTTGCGCTCTTGTTGTCAAAACCGGTAGCAACCACGGTCACACGCATCTCGTCCGAGAGGTTCTCGTCGAACGCAGTACCCCAGATGATGTTTGCATCGGGATGTGCGCTCTGGGTAATGAGGCCTGCTGCGGTCTCCACATCCTCCAGACCGATGTCCGGGCTGGAAGTGATGTTGATGATCACGCCGTGTGCACCGGCAATGCTGGTCTCCAGCAGCGGAGAAGAAATAGCAGCCTTTGCGGCGTTCTCGGCCTTGCCTGCGCCCTTGGCGCTGCCCACGCCCATGTGTGCGTAGCCGGCATCCTTCATGATGGAGCGCACGTCGGCGAAGTCCAGGTTGATGAAGGCAGGCACATTGATCAGAGCGGAAATGGACTCAACGCCCTGACGCAGCACGTTATCGGCTGCCTGGAAGGCATTCATCAGGGTGATCTTTTCCTGGCTGATCATCTTCAGGCGCTCATTGGGAATGACGATCAGACTGTCCACATGCATGAGCAGGTTTGCAATGCCCTGCTCTGCCAGACCCATCTTGCGCTTGCCCTCAAAGGAGAAGGGCTTGGTGACGATGCCAACGGTCAGGATGCCCAGATCGTGTGCCACCTCGGCCACAACGGGTGCTGCACCGGTGCCGGTGCCGCCGCCCATACCGGCAGTGATAAACACCATCTGGGAACCCTTGAGCGCATTTGCGATCTCGTCCTTGCTCTCTTCAGCGGCGCGCTGGCCGATCTCGGGGTCTGCACCGGCACCGCGGCCCTTGGTCAGCTTGGAACCCAGCTGCACCTTGGTGGCAGCGTGGTTCTTGGCCAGAGCCTGCTGGTCGGTGTTCATTGCGATAAATTCGACGCCCTGCAGGCCGTCGCTGACCATGCGGTTGACAGCGTTGCCGCCGCCGCCGCCCACGCCGATCACCTTGATCGTCGTAACGTTTTCGTCCATTTCTTCATCGAGCATGAGTGCCATAACTTTGTCCTCCATCGGATTTTATCGTAGAACTGCGCATAGCGCACAGAAATTATCTGCTTACACTTATATAACTGTATCGTATCATCTTTTTGCCCTGAATGCAAGTCAATTTTGCCTTTTTGAAGGTGTTTTTTTCTCGCTGGCGCTTTCCCGCGGCATTTCCCGCTCAATTTGGGCACCAAGTTCCGCCAGCATCTGTGCAAAACCGGCATATCCGCGGTCGATGTAACCGGTGTCGGTAATGCGGCTCCGTCCCCTTGCCGCCAGCGCGGCCACCACCAGTGCCGCGCCTCCGCGCAGGTCCGCAGCCCGTGCACACGCGCCCTGCAGCTGCCGCACCGGCCGGATGTCCAGTGTGCGTCCCTGCACCCGCACAGCGGCTCCAAAAGCCGCAAAACCCTCTGCACAGCCGAATCTCCGCTCAAACACCACATCCTCGATGCTGCTGGCGCTGTCGGCGGCAAGCATGGCAGCAGCAAGCAGCGGCGCTGCGTCTGTTGCCAGTGCCGGGTATACCCCGGTAAACACTCTGCCCGCGCCGTGCAGCGCGCCCAGCCGGGTAATGACCGCACTTTCCGGCCCTGTTTCTACCCTGCAGCCCATTTGTGCCAGAATTTCCAGCAGCGGTGCATAGGTCTCCGGCCTGCAGCCGGTCAGTTCCACCCGGCCTCCTGCCGCCGCGCAGGCACAGGCAAGGGTGGATGCCACGATGCGGTCGGCCATGGGTGCAAAGCTGCAGCTATACAGCATTCGTCTGCCCTGCACCCGGATGGTGCTGGTGCCCGCGCCCTGTACACAGCCGCCGCAGCGGTTCAGGAATGCTGCCAGATCGCTGATCTCCGGTTCTCGTGCGGCCCCGCGCAGGACCGTCTCGCCCTGCGCCGCAGCTGCTGCCAGAAGCAGGGTCTCGGTAGCACCCACGCTGGGAAAACCAAGTGTGATGTCCGCACCGTGCAGCCCGGCAGGCGCTGTCAGGATCAGCCTTGCCCCCTCCTCCCGGCAGTGCACGCCCATCTGCGCAAGGCCGGAAAGGTGCAGGTCCACTGGCCTTGCACCAATGCGGCACCCGCCGGGCAGCACCGTTTCCACCCGGCCAAGCCGCGCCAGAAGCGGTGCGCAGAACAAAATGGATGCCCGCATCCGCGCGGCGGCTTCCGGCGCAAGGCGGCAGGTGGAAGGTACGCCCTGCACCGTGATGTCGCTGCCCTGCCAGCGGGCCGTGCAGCCCGCACCCTGCAAAAGCTCCACGCTGGTGTCCACATCCGCAAGATGCGGCACCTGCAGAAAACGCACCGTGCCATTGCACAAAAGGGCCGCTGCCAGCAGCGGCAGCACGCTGTTTTTGGCTGCCGGGATGTGTACTGTGCCGTTCAGCGGCATGCCGCCTGTGATGATAAGATCTCCGCCCATGCAAAAAGCCCCCGTTCCGCAAAAGATACCTCATGCTATGCGGCGCGAAGGCTTTTTGTTTATTTTGTCTGCAGTTGTGTCATTTGTTTGTCCGGTCATTTGTAGCTGCGCCGGCAGCGGATGCTGTCATTTTATGGCAGGGAACGCCCGGTTTTATGTCTCCCCGCGGGACACCGACAGCACGATGCCCATTTCGCCCAGCAGCATCATCAGACTGGTGCCGCCGGAGGAAAAAAACGGCAGGCTAATGCCGGTATTGGGGATGGTGTTGGTGACTACCGCCATATTCAGCACTGCCTGCAGGGCCACCTGCACCACAAAGCCCACTACAAGCAGCGCACCGAACCGATCCGGTGCATGCGCCGCCAGCGTGATGCCCCGCCACAGCAGCAGCGCAAACAGCAGGATCACCGCGCAGGCTCCCACAAAGCCAAGCTCCTCGCACAGGATGGAAAAGATGAAGTCGTTCTGCGGTTCGGGCACGAACAGGTGCTTCTGGCGGCTGCTGCCAAGGCCAAGGCCCGCCGCACCCCCGGAGCCGATGGCATACAGGCTCTGGATGGTCTGGTGGCCGTCGCCCAGCGGGTCGGCAAAGGGATCCAGCCATGAGCTGAGACGGCTGGCCGCGTAAGGCACAAGGTCCGGCATAATGATGATGGCAGCTCCAATGGCCGCTGCACCGCCCACCCCGGCCAACACGAACCACTTGAGGCCGGTGCCGCCCACGAACATGAGCACCGCGCCGATGCCCAAAATGAGCACGGTGCCGGAGAGGTGCGGTTCCAGCAGCATGAGCACCGCCACCGCTCCCAGCACCAGTGCAAAGGGCAGCACCCCCACCGCGAAGCTGCCCATGCGGTCGTGGTTGAGCGCAATGATATGCGCAAACACCAGCACCACCGCAAATTTGGCGATCTCGCTGGGCTGCAGTGTGCCCAGGCCCGGCAGCACCAGCCAGCGCTTGCAGCCGTTGTACTCCGGCATGAACAGCACCGCCGTCAGCAGCACCATTGAAAGCGCCAGCAGCGGCCATGCCAGCTTGTGGTAAATATGGTAGTCCACCCGGCTTGCCACCCACATGGCCCCGATGCCCAGCGCAGCATACAGCAGCTGCGGCCGCAGGTAGGCAAAAGCATCGCCCCGCCGGTACAGCGCCACTGCACTGCTGGCACTGCCCAGCATTACAAGGCCAAAGCCCACCAGCGTGAGCACCAGCACCAGAAACGGCAGGTCCATTGCCGGCAGATGCCGCAGCGGCAGGCCGCGCTTTGCATGGGCAGCAGCTTTGTGCATCCGTATCACCTCCGTTCCTTTATTGTACGCGGCGGTGGTGTCGGTTAGTCATATCCCCGGCGCACCGGCGCATACACTTGCCCAGAGAAGGAGGTGCCTGCCATGCCAAAACCGGAGCCGCGCCCCTTGCGCACCCTGCCGGAACGGGCATTCCGTGCCCGGGCACGGCTGGTGGCCGCGTTGATGTGCTGCGTCTGCTTTGCGGGGCTTGCCGCGCGGCTGGCGTATCTGCAGCTGTTTTCAGGCGGCTGGTATACGAACCGCGCCCTCGGCCAGCAATTGCGCGATACTGTGGTGCCTGCCGACCGGGGCCGCATCTACAGCGCCGACGGTGTACTGCTTGCCGCCAACAGCAGCTGCTGGACATTGCGGGCCTCCCCGCGCGAGATGCCGGAGGAAAAGCTCAGCCTTGCCGCGCAGGGCCTTGCGGAAATATTGGAGCTGGACGAAGCGAAGCTGCTGGAAAAATTCAGTGACCGCACCTCCAACGACTGCCTTTTGCGCTACCGCGTGGAGCGCGACACCGCCGACCGCGTGCGGGATTTTTGTGAAGAGAACAGCATCACCGGCATCCGCATCAATCAGGACTCCAAGCGCTGGTACCCGGAGGGGGAATTTCTGGCCAGCGTGCTGGGCTTTACCAATGTAGACAACGCCGGTGTGAGCGGGCTGGAGCTGAAATATAACGATGTGCTCACCGGGCAGAATGGTGTGGTGCTCACCGCCGTCAACGCTTGGGGCTACACACTGGAGCAGAGCTACGAGACCGAAAAAGTGCCCTTGGAAGGCAGCGTCCTGCGGCTGACTGTCGATGCCAACATCCAGCATTACCTTGAAAACGCGCTGGATTATGCGGTCAAGGAGCATCATGTGGCGGCGCGCGCCGTGGGCATCGTGATGGACGTAAACACCGGGGCCGTGCTGGCCATGTCCACCACGCCCGCCTACGACCCGAACCAGCCGCGCGTGATCTACGATGCAGCCGCCCGCAAAGCCGTGGATGCCCTTACCGGCAGCGAGCGCGCTGCCGCCCTGCAGCTGGCCCAGCAGACCCAGTGGCGCAACAAGGCCGTCAGCGACCTGTACGAGCCGGGCAGCGTGTTCAAGCTCATCACCTGCGCCGCCGCGTTGGATGCCGGGGCTGTGAGCAAAAACTCCACCTTTTACTGCGGCGAGTCCATCTCGGTGGCGGGCACACGGTTCCACTGCGCCAACCACAAGCGCCACGGCAGCCAGACCGTGACCCAGGCGCTGGAAAATTCCTGCAACCAGAGCTTTATCCAGATCGGCGCGCGGCTGGGCAAGGAAGCCTTCTGCGATTACTTTGCCGCTTTCGGTCTGCGGGAGCCAACCGGGGTCGATCTGCCCGCCGAACCCAAAAAGAGTCTGTACTACACCGCCGACCGCATGGGGCCGGTGGAGCTGGCCTCCTGCGCCTTCGGCCAGAGCAGCAAGATCTCCTATATGGAAATGGCCGCAGCCGTGTGCGCTGTGGTGAACGGCGGCAGGCTGATGCAGCCTTATCTTGTCAGCGATATCCTGAACCCGGACGGCAGCATTCTGCAGCACACAGAGCCGGTGTGCAGGCGGCAGGTGATCAAACCGGAAACTTCTGAAACCATGCGTGAGATGATGGAAGCCGTGGTGCTCTACGGCGGCGGGCGCAATGCCCGCATCCAAGGCTACCGGGTGGGCGGCAAGAGCGGCACCAGCCAGAAGCTGGACAGCGCCGACGAAAAAGCCCGTATTGCCAGCTTTGTGGCCGTGGCTCCCATCGACGACCCGCAGTTTTTGTGTCTGGTGTGCTTGGACGAACCCCACAGCTGGACGACTGCCGGCGGCAGCCTTTCAGCCCCGGTGTGCGCCGAGGTTCTGGAACAGACGCTGGTGTACAAGGGCGTGCCCCGCGCCGTGGAACCGGAAACCGATCCCGATCCCGCCCAGACCGCTGCCGACCTGCCCGCCGACGGTGACAGCTTTGACGGGGCGTAAGCAAAAAACGGCCCCGGAAAAGTCTTCCGACTTTCCCGGGGCTGCAATGTTTTTTGTTTAATTCTGCTGCGGCTGCTCGCGGAAGACGATCTCGCCGGTCTCGCTGGTCTTGACCGGTTCCCTGACCGCCTGCAATTCGGCGGGGGAGAGCTCCTTCATGAACTCCTTCGGCGTTTTGATGAGCTTTACGCCCGGGAAACCGCGGTTTTCGCGAAGGCTCCCGATGCGGCAGTAGAAACCGAGCATGCCGAAATCAACCGGGAAATTGCTGTCGCCGAGCGCATTCATCTCGCGGAAGGTCGACTCGCCGTACGGCCAGCCGACGCCGGAGGCGGCCGGCTTCACATCTCCGCGCATGAACAGCAGATTCGTCACACGTTCCGCGATCTGCGAAAGGCTGTCCTCGGCGATGTCGAACCGGTTGATCGGCTCCTCGTGACGCACGCCGGTATCGTTGTGGGCCCAGGCGAACCGGTAGAGCCCGTCCCAATCCTGCAGCGCGGCATAAGCGCCGAGGATCGGTCCCGACTCGGCCCGGTGCCGGTTCGGATAAACGAAATTGATCTCGGTCACCGTGAACGGCTTGCCGAAGATGCGCGACGGCATGAGCATGCGCGCCGCCCACGATGCGGTTCTGAGCGCGCTGGTCTGGTTGTGCAGGAACGGGAAGCTCCAGGCGTGTCCCGGCAGAGAATTCGGGTGATCCCAGTAGTTGTGGTTGTCGACAAATGCGAGCGAATCGCGGATCTCCGAAATCGCCGCGTTCTGCTGAAAGTTGATCTCGGTAATCAGCCCCTTGGAGCCGAGTTCGTCGCGGACGAAACCGCTCAGGTCGCGGAGCATTTCGACATTCAGGTCGGCCAGATAGCGGTAGAAGAGGCCGCCGCGCGATTCGAGGTTCTCCTTCGTCGCCAGGCCGCGCTCCTCAAGATACGCCCTGTAGCCGTCCAGATAAAGCTGTTTCGCCTTGCCGCTCCAGTTCCCGAAGGTGATGTTCTCGTTCGAGAGCGACACCGCGAAAAGCGCGGGGTCTCCGCCCCAGGTCAGCCCGGTGTATGGGTTGCGGTGGGTCAGCAGATTGCGCACGAACTTCTTCCAGGTCTCCCCACCGCGGGCGTCGACCGGCAGCAGCCTCCTCATCGC
>ENA-UESH01000989-UESH01000989.1-human-gut-metagenome-genome-assembly--contig:-NODE-989-length-22314-cov-17.261276_pt1 | contig 22314 bp, 16 predicted proteins | sample MGYA00243001_ERZ508002 | MGnify/ENA primary metagenome ERZ508002 (study PRJEB26167, sample SAMN06115447) | human gut metagenome | host: Homo sapiens | place: China:Anhui | collected 2015-08-07... | reverse complement strand
CTTGCCGAGTCTGACGAAAAGACGCTTGCAAGGCGTTCGCGCCTGTATAAATCGGGCGATATGGAGAACATCACCAGACAACTCGGTTACTCTTTCCGCACGGATATGACGGCAGACGACGATTGGACAGTCTGCGGCAATGGCGAAGGATTCGCGCCCGCGACGGTTACGGTCGAAAATTATAAATTCAATCCGCGTCCGATAAAGAAGTGTGTGTTGTCCGGACCGCTTTCGTCTGCGGCGGTAATGCAGGGATATTTTGTCGATACCGACGGAGATTTACCGTCAATGAAAATGCAGAACGCACTTTTCGGGTTTGAAAGATTTCCGCAAATGACGGGAAGAGACAGAATTAAATTTGCCGACAAGCCGAATACTTTTTCTTGCGACAAAGGCGACGGTATATTCGTCGTGTACGATCTCGGCAAAGAGACGGCGGGGTACCTCACCATCGATATTACCGTCGACGAAGATACGATTGCGAATATCGCTTACGGCGAACATCTTTACGACGGCAGAGTAAGGTCTGAAATCGACGGCAGAAATTTCGCGTTTGCGATTAAACTTAAAAAGGGCAGAAACTTTTTTGAAAACAATTTCAGGCGGTTGGGTCTGAGATATTTGCAGATATGCGTATATACGCATAAAGTTACCGTCGACAAGTTGACCGTGAGGGATTATTCATATCCCGTGACCGAAAAGCCGAAAAAGTTCAACGATAAATTCGTCGAAAAACTCTATGAAACGGGCGTCAGAACGTTGAGACTGTGCATGCACGAACATTACGAAGATTGTCCGTGGCGCGAACAGGGTCTGTATGCGATGGACTCCCGCAATCAGATGCTTTTCGGATACGGCGCGTTCGGCGAATACGAATATCCGCGCGCGTCGCTTAAAACGATTGCGCTTTCCGACGACGAAGACGGTCTGCTTTCGATAACTTCGCCGGCAAAGATGAACATCACGATACCGTCGTTTTCGCTGTTCTGGATAATCGCGCTTTACGAAAACGCAAAAGAAGATCTCGATAAAAATTTCGTTGCCGAAATGCTCCCCGTTGCGGAAAGGCTTACCGAAATTTTTGCCGCAAGGCTTACCGAAAACGGCGTCGAAAGTTTTGTCGGAATACGGTATTGGAACTTTTACGAATGGTCCGCAGGTCTCGACGGCGGCGAAATATTCAAAAAAGTCGAAGGGAAACCGTCCTGTGACCTTATTCCGACCGCGCTTTTGTCGATTGCGGCGAAATATCTTGCCGAACTTGAAAAGATACTCGACAGAAAAGAACAGGCGGACAGATACAGGGATATATCCGAAAAGGCTTTTACGGCTATCGAAAGTTTTTACGACGAAAACGACGGACTGTATTATTCGTTTATAAAAGACGGTAAAAAAGAGGGACTGCACGCATATTCTCTCGCCGTGGTTTTGTATGCGGGTATCAAAAGCGACAGGGCGAAACATATCGCCGGAATTCTTGTGTCCGAAGATACGAGAATAGTTCCGTGTACTACCGCCGCATTGCAGTTTTATTATGACGTGATAATAAAATATGCGAAAAACGGTCTCGATTTTGTCTGGAAAGACATCGAAAACCGTTTCGGAAAGATGATATTGGCGGGAGCGACTTCGCTTTGGGAAACCGACCTCGGCGACGCCGATTTTGACGATGCGGGCAGTTTATGCCACGCATGGTCTGCAGTGCCGTGTTATATTTACGATAAATACGGGTTTTAACCGGAATTGTGCCTGAATGCCGCCGTCTCGTTTGCGGCGACGGGCAAACGTCTTGACGTTTAATTCTTGTTGTGAATAGCCGTCGTACCGGCGGCTTTGGCGGTTTCGTAATACCATTTTTTATAGTTGAGGGTCTTTAACGTTTCGTTTAGACTCTCGATTTGTTTAAGCACGAGATCGCGTCTGCGGTTGATTAAATCCAGACGCTTGTCGATGGTCGAATCGCCTTCCATACACCAGTCGATAAACTGTTTTATCTCTTTTATCGACATGTTGGTCTTTTTAAGACATTCTATAATTCTTAACCATTCGAGGTCTTCCTCGCGGAATTCTCTCACGCCGCCGCTTGTCCGCTTTATAAACGGCAGCATACCCTCTTTATCGTAATAACGCAGGGTAGACGGGGCAACGCCGAGCATGTCTGAAACTTCGCCGATCGAATAACACATAGTTCACCTCAAAAATTTTTCTGTTTTTTTGAAAAACGCTTGACTTAAAGTCAACTTTAAGTTGTAAAATCAGTATACACTTAAAAATACGCGTTGTCAAGGAGGTAAAATATGATTTTGAACGAAACTTACACTCTTTCAAACGGAGTGCGGATACCGAGACTCGGTCTCGGCACATGGGTTATGACCGACGAACAGGCAGAAAACGCCGTAGTAAACGCCGTTAAAGCGGGTTACAGACTTATCGATACCGCAGAGGCTTACGAAAACGAAAAGGGCGTCGGCGACGGAGTAAAAAAGTGCGGCTTTAGGCGCGACGAGATTTTCGTCACGAGTAAAATCCGCGCCGAATATAAGTCTTACGCGTCGGCGAAAAAAGCGATAGACGACAGCCTTGCCGTATCGGGTCTCGATTATCTTGATCTTATGATTGTACATTGCCCCGAACCGTGGGCGGAATTCCGCGGAGAGAAAAAATATTTCGGGGAAAACCTCGAGGTATGGCGCGCTCTCGAAGACGCATACAGGGCGGGTAAACTCCGCGCGATAGGCGTGTCGAATTTCCTTAAAGACGATTTAGACAACGTACTTCATAATTGCACTGTCAAACCGATGGTCAATCAGATACTGGCGCATATCTCGAACACTCCGTTTTCGCTTATAAACTATTGTAAAGAAAGCGGCGTTCTCACCGAGGCATATTCGCCGATAGCGCACGGCGAGGCGTTGAAGAACCGCCTTATAACCGAACTTGCGGCAAAGTATAACGTTTCGCCCGCAAGGCTTTGTATCAGATATATCCTCAACCTCGGAATGGTGGCGTTGCCGAAGGCGACGAGCGATGAGCATATACGCGACAACGCAAACGTCGATTTTGAAATTTCCGACGAGGATATGCTTGCGCTTAAAAACGCCGAACCGATAAAGGATTACGGCGAATTTACATACTTCCCGGTATTCAGCGGAAAGAATTATAAATAAGGAGAACTATATGAACGTTTTTAACGAAGTAAAAAAGAATTTCGGTTTCGGTTGCATGCGTCTGCCGATGAACGGCGACAAAGTCGACTTCGACGAATTTACAAAAATGGTCGATTTGTTTATCGCAAGCGGTTTTAATTATTTCGATACCGCGCACGGCTATCTCGACGGTAAAAGCGAGACCGCTCTTGCGGAGTGTCTCGTAAAACGCTACCCGAGGGATAAATACATTCTCACCGACAAACTTACGGGCGCGTATTTCAACAGCGAAAGCGAAGTCCGTCCGTTTTTTGAAAGCCAACTGAACATACTCGGCGTAGATTATTTCGACTTTTATCTTATGCACGCGCAGACAGCCGAAATATACGAAAAATTCAAACGCTGTCGCGCGTACGAACAGAGTATCGAATTCAAAAAAGAAGGTAAAATAAGACACTTCGGGCTTTCGTTCCACGATAAAGCGGAAGTACTCGACAGAATTCTTACCGAATATCCCGAAGTCGAATTCGTACAGATACAGTTGAATTACGTCGATATAGACGACCCCGCCATACAATCGCGTAAATGTTACGAAGTCTGTCGTAAACATGGTAAACCTGTCGTCATAATGGAACCCGTAAAGGGCGGGAATCTCGTCAATCTTTCCGAAGAAGGTAAAAAAGTACTTGCCGATCTCAACGGCGGCAGCGCGGCGAGTTACGCTCTGCGCTATGCGGCGGGCTTTGACGGCGTGTTTATGGTGCTTTCCGGCATGAGCAATCTCGAACAGATGAAGGACAATCTCTCGTTCATGAGCGATTTCAGACCTCTCGACGAAACGGAACAGGCTGCCGTCAGACGCATTTCGGATATTTTTCATGCGCAAAGGCTGATCGCCTGTACGGGTTGCAGATATTGCACGGCGGGTTGCCCGAGACATATTTCGATACCCGATTTGTTCTCGTGTATGAACTCGCAGAAACTCTACGACGGCTGGGACGGAGTGGTCTATTACGGCGTACATACGCAGAACAACGGCAAGGCATCCGACTGCATAAAATGCGGAAAGTGTGAAAAAGTCTGCCCTCAGCATCTGTCGATAAGAAAATTGCTTGAAGACGTCGCCGACGTGTTCGACGAAAAGCCCGCCGCGCCCGGAGTCGCCCGCGCGGAAGTGAAAAAATAAATTTACAAGGAGTACAGAAATGATAGAATCGATATTGACTTCAAAAAAATTCGGATTATCCAAAAAGGTTATAGTTAAGGCGATTATCGCGGTATTGACGATTGTTGCCGCCGTAGGGCTGCCGCAGATCTGCCACCTTGCCATAGGCGGCAACAGCGGAATAAGATTTTTGCCTATGTATCTGCCCGTGCTTATGGGCGCGTTGCTGCTCGGCAGCGGATGGGGCGTCGTGATAGGCGTTCTTTCGCCGGTAATAAGTTATCTTATAACCACGGCGGCGGGTACTCCGATGCCCGCGCTTGCAAGACTTCCGTTTATGGCTTTTGAACTTGCCGTTTTTGCGGTTGTCGCGGGTGCGTTTTCCAAACTCGTTATGAAAAACGGACTGTTCGCGTTTGTCGCCGTTATCGTCGCCGAAATTGTCGGCAGAGCGGCGTTCGTTGCGGCGGTAGCAATCTTCGGCAAAGCGACTCCGCTTTCGGTCTCGCTTGTATGGTCGCAAATTAAAATCGGATGGGTCGGGCTTGTCGTCAACGCGGTTATCGTTCCGCTTTGCGCGATTCTGGTAAAGACCGTATGCGGCGGTAACGAACATGAATGACGTCGCCTTGGCGAAAAGCAATCTTGCGGGGCATTCGATCGCCCTGTGTAAGGAAGGGAAACTTTTAACTTCCGACGGACGCGGAGTGTCGCCGATGATTGATTTTTTGCAGGACGGAATCGATTTAAGCGGATATTCCGTCGCGGATAAAATAGTCGGCAAAGCCGCCGCTATGTTGTTTGTGAAAGCGGGCATAAAAGAGGTTTACGCCGAAATTCTTTCGGTTTCCGGAAAGAATTTTCTTGAAGAGCACGGTATAAACGTCGGATATGAAACGCTTGCGGAAAAAATCATCAATCGCACGGGCGACGATATTTGCCCTATGGAAAAGACGGTCGCAGATATAATCGACCCCGAAGAAGGTTATGAGGCAATCAGAAATAAATTAAAGGAGATGCGAAAATGAAAACTTTGGTGGCATATTATTCGTATTCGGGCAACACCGAAAGGTCGCAAAGAAAATAGCATCGACGCTTAATGCCGATACGTTGAAAATAGAAACGGTAAACGCTTATCCCGACGATTACGACGAGGTTGTAAAGCAGGGCGAAGACGAAGTGAATGCCGGTTTCAGACCCGAAATCAAGCCGACGGGCGTCAATCTTGCCGATTACGACGTCGTAGTGCTCGGATCGCCGGTGTGGTGGTACACTTACGCGCCCGCGATGAATACTTTTATTTCGGAATGCGATTTCCGCGGCAAACGCGTTTATCCGTTCGCGACGAACGGCGGATGGATAGGACACACTTTCAAAGATTTTACCAAAGCATGTCACGGCGCGACGGTGCATAAGGGATTAAACCTGAAATTCAACGAAGACGTCCGTGTTACGCCCGAATCCGCGATCGATGACTGGATAGCCACGATTAAGTAACATAAGCGCATAAAAGCCAAAAGCCGCCCCGAGTGAAGGAAACTCTTCACGCGGGGCGGTTTTTTATATTTTATATGTCATTTCAGCCCCAGAATATCATCGGCTGAAACGTCGAGAACCTCGCATAAATTGGCAAAAGTCTCTATTGACGGAAATTTATCGTCGTGAAGATACCTGCTTATCGTCGACGGGTTGATGTTCAACCGTTCGGCGAGTTCTTTTTTACTTAAAGATGACGTCTCGATTGCCTCTCGTAGTCGTTTTTGAATGTCGTTTAACATTATCATACATAAAATATATCATTATTTTTCACAGTCCGCTTGACATTTGCACACTGTTAAAATATAATAATATAAACAAGTATTTGCACAATGTTCAATTAAAATTCAACGAATAGTCGAACAAAAACGTAATTCAACCAATAGTTTAGCGAATTCAACTATCGGTATAATCAAATGAATTGCAATGTGGAAAGGCAGGCGATATAATAATAGCAGCATCACCAACGGAGGTAAAAATTGTGAATATCGGTGAGAAGATTGCAAAGGCAAGAAAAGACAAGGGTTGGACGCAGGCTGAACTCGGCGATAAGATACATGTTACGTTTCAGGCTGTATCGAAATGGGAAAGGGGAGAGTCTTCACCCGATTTCGAGACTATATGCGAATTGTCGGAAGTATTGAATGTTCCTATTACTTATTTCGGCGGTAAACCCGTTGAAACGGAGAAAAAAGAAGTCGCGGCGGCGCAGACGACGCGGGTTGTGTCGGAATATAAACCCGTTTTGGCAGTTTGCGAAAAGTGCAATAAACCGATTTATGACGGAGATAAAATCGTGCGTTATCACGTCGGGAATACGCAACATATAAAATGTTCCGATTGCAATAAGAAAGAAATTGACGAAAAGCGTGCGGCAGCCGTCGAAAACGGCAAAAAAAGACGGATACATTCTTTTATATGGCCGTCTCTCGTGAGCATTGCGGGAATTATTCTTAGCGCGTGTTTGTTAAGCGGAACGGCGATGATTGCAGGTATCGTCTGCTCGATTGTTGCGTTTCCTTTGCTGGCTTGTCTGATATTATATAATAATTGCGTCGCAACCGTCGTTGCGGAAATTGTCGTATGGAGCGCGGTTAAATTTCCCGGCATAATATTTTCGTTTAGCATAGACGGTTTTATCTTTCTTATAGCGATGAAAATTTTGTTTTTTCTGATAGGTGCGTTGCTCACCGTCGCATGTACGGTTTTGTCTGCGATAGTCGGAGGATTTGTATCGATTTTCGTATATCCGTTTGCGATACGGAAGAATTTTACGAATCCCGAAATAGGCGAATATTCTGATTTCGATTAAAAAATAAAGGAGAAATATATGAAAAAATTTTTTGCACTAGTTTTGACTTTAATGTGTTTCGTTGCCGTTGCGCTCTGCATTTCCTGCGGAGGAGATAAAGACGGAAACGATCACACGAGCGACAGCGTTTCCGTTGATGACGGTTCGCGCGGAGATTCGTCCGGTACAGACAGTTCGGATAATTCTTCGGGCGAAGATTCTTCATCGGATAAACCCGACGAAACGGCGCTTAAAGAGTTCGACAAAAATGTGGTTTTCAATGACGGCACTTATATTTACGACGGACAAGAAAAATGTATATTTGTCGTCGGCGCACCGGATGGGGCAGAGATAGAATACGTCGATAACAGAAAAACCGATGCCGGCGAGTATAACGCTACGGCTAAAATAACGAAAGACGGATATAAACCCAAGACGCTTACGGCAACGTTGACTATAGAAAAGGCGGAAATAATCGGCGTTACTTTTATCGGTGCGGAATACGTCTATGACGGAGAACAAAAGTCGATAACCGCAGTCGGTATACCCGAAGGAGCGGAAGTGACGTATGGGAATAACAAAGGCGTTGATGCGGGGGTTTATCACGCCTCGGCGACTATAAGCAAAAAGAACTATAAAACAAAGACGCTGAATGCCGATTTAACCATAACGCGTGCCGATATAGCAGGTATTACGTTTGAAGATACAAGTGCGGAATACGATACGTTTTCTCATGCGATTGAAATAATCGGGGATATACCGCAAGGGGTGACGGTAAGGACGACTTATAACGGAGTCGAAACTACCGGCGTAACGGAAGTGGGAGAGTATACCGTCGTTCTTACGATAACGGGTAAAAATTATAATACGTTTACGAAAACCGCGACATTGAAAATAACTTCTACCGAAGAAAGGCTATTCAGCGCGGTTTATTCGGGCGGTATTTATTTCCAGAATAATCTCGATGACAATAAGTTGTATTTATATAACAACGGATTGTCGAAAATCAATAACGATGCCCCCGAATATCTTACCGTATATAACGGGAAATTATATTATACGTCCAAAGCACTATTCGGTTCGGCTATTAAATCGTATACCGACGGCGACGATTCCGCGTCGGTATTTACAAACGTTGCCGGCGAATATATCGTGTGCGACGGAACGTATCTGTACTACGCTAAAAATTCGCTTATCGATACAAACGATACTAACGGCATTTACAGAGTAAGTCTTACGGGTGACGGCACCGTTCCGCAAAGAATCGTAAAAAACAAAGCCGCATATCTGACGATAGTCGGTAACGATATATATTATTCAAATCTCGGCGACGGCAAAAAATTATACAAAGTACCAAAGAATGCCGCCGAAGCGGAAGACGGTACGAAAGTCAGGAACGGAGATTACGCCGACGAAAGCGTTGAATATATAATCGCCGACGGAAATATGTTGTATTTCAATTCCGTTAAAAAAGTTGTCGGTGTAGGCGTTGCCGCAGCGGTTCGTAAATTCGACACCGTTTCGGGTTCGGAAGTAAAACTGACGACCGACTCCGGTAAGTATCTGAACGTTATAGGCGGGTATATTTATTATGTCAACAACGATAAAATAACAAGCGAACTGTTCGGCGACGGTATTTACAGAATAAGCGTTGCTATAGCGTCCGACAATAATAAGGCAGGCGAGAAGGTTTTGTCTGCCGATAACGGCAACGGCTATTCTTCTCTTGCGAGCGACGGAAAAAATTTGTATTACTATAAACTTAACGACAAACATTTTTACGGGTATTCGTTAAGTACAAAAACCGAGACCGATCTTATGAACGGTTTTGTTCCGCCCGAACCCGTTATGAAAATCGCATGTTATGCCGAAACTAAAATTTATAACGGCGAAATATATTTCATAAATCCTTACGGCGACGGGATGCTTTACAAATATAACCCTGTTGCCAAGCGGGTAAATAAGGTTCTCGAAGACAGAGTGTCCGATGTATATTTTTATCGCGGGTACATGTACTATTCGACATGTATTGCTACGAATTACGCTCTCTTCAGAATGGATCTTAAAACAAAAGAAAGCGAAAAAATATCGTCGAACCGTTGCGATAAACTGATTTTTGACGGAGATACGATATATTATATAAAAGTCGGCTCAAAATACGATAATGATATACATAAAATGGATTTAGACGGAAAAAATCCGACAAGATTGCTTGATAAATCTCTGTGGGTATCCAATCTTGAAAAAGTCGGCGGTAGTTTGTATTTTGCAACGAACAACGTTCTCGGTAAATCCGTTTATAAATATGATATTGCGACAGGGCAGGCTACCGACCTTAAAAAAACATCTACGTTCGTTACGGTAAGCGGCGGAAGATTGTATTATTACGACAGCAACAAAGACAGACTTATGTCGTGCGACTTAAACGGCGGCGACGAAAAAATGCTTGTCGATTCGGTTAAAATAAACGATATGATTGTCGACAGCGGAAAGATATATTATTCCGATACGAAAAGCGGTAAATTATATGCGTACAATCTTACGACTGCGAAAACTTCCGTAATAGCGCAGACGTGTGCAGACGGCATGAGTGTCGGCGACGGTAAATTGTACTATATCGGTGCGGCTGTGAATTATCAGAACGATTATCCGTTTTTATCCGGCGGAGACGGCAGATTGTATTGTTATGACGGAACCGATGTTACCGGACTTGCGTAATGCAAAACAATAAAAACCCGCTCTGCGTCAATTAAACTGACGCAGAGCGGGTTTTATTTGTAATTAAATTTTGAATTTTTCGTAGCGGAGACGGGCAAAAACGGGCAGTCCGTTTTCGCGGCGGGGCGACGGGTCGCCCGCAATAAGGGGCAATGCATATCGCGTGAAGTTTTCGTTCATCCCCGTTCCGTCGGAGTTTATCCATTCTGCGGGAATACGCTGTTCGGCGTTCGCCGTTACGGTCAACGGCGTCAGACCGTATTCGATTGCATACGGCGAATCGCTTTTACGGACGAAACATACCATTTTGTCGGTTTCGCCGCCGGTAGCCGCCTCTACGGCTTTTTCGCCTGCGGCAAAAGTCTCTTCGATGTCGGTCAAAGACGCGCAATGCGCGGCGCAACGTTGCAGAATATTGAGTTCTATAGCCTTGCATTTCAAACCGAGTTCTTTGACGAACGATTTCAGCACGCCGCAGACTCCGCCGAGTTGCGAATGACCGAAATTGTCGATCGCGGAGGTGTCTTCTCCGACGTATCTGCCGTCGGCGTAACGCACGCCTTCCGAAACGGCGACTATGCATTTCTGTTTTTCAGCCACGACTTTTTCGACGTCTGCCTTGAATTTGTCTTTGTCGAACGTGACTTCGGGCAGATATATAAGATCGGCGCCCGCGCCGCTGAAAGCGGCAAGACTTGCCGCGGCGGTTAGCCAGCCGGCGTTTCTTCCCATAACTTCGACGACGATGACCAGAGGACTATCGTAGACACTCGCGTCGAGGTTCACTTCCGCTATCGACGTCGCGACGTATTTCGCCGCGCTGCCGTATCCGGGGCAGTGATCCGTACCTGCCAGATCGTTATCGATCGTTTTGGGGATTCCGATTACGTTTACGCCGTAGCCGACTTTCTGCATATACCGCGAAATTTTGTCGCAGGTATCCATTGAGTCGTTTCCGCCGTTATAGAAAAAATATCTTATGTCGTATTTTTTGAACACTTCGAGTATTTTTTTGTAATCGGTATCGTCTTTTTCAAAATCGGCAAGTCTGTACCGTACCGAGCCGAACGCCGCGGCGGGAGTGTTTTTAAGGGCGAGAATTTCGTTTTCGTCCTCTTTGCTCATATCGAAGAAGTCCTCCGTCAGAACTCCTTTGATACCATGGTTGGCGCAGAGTACGCCGGTAACGTTCGGGTTTTTAAGAGCGGATAAAATTCCGCCCGCGATGCCCGCATTGATGACGGCGGTCGGTCCGCCTGACTGAGCGAAGACGCATCTTCCTTTAAGGTTTTTCATTTGTTGCTCCGTGTCTTTCGTATATACAGTTTATTTAACGGTTAAAAGTCGTTCTCAGCAGAGTTTGGCAGCCATGTCGTATAAGTCGCGGTCGATGTCTTTTTTCATAGCCAACGCCTCGGATATATCGAGGTCGATGGTCTGTTGACCGTGACAACCTATAACGCGGTTGGTTTTGCCTTCCATAAGCAGGTTGACTGCGTGTACGCCGAATTTCGCCGCAAGCATTCTGTCTGCCATAGAGGGCGAACCGCCGCGCTGAATGTGTCCGAGCGTGGTAACTTTGACGTCCGTACCCGAAATAACCGAGACGATCGTCTTTATTTCGTTTTCGTTGCCCGCGCCTTCGGCGAGAACTATGACGTTGGCGGTTTTTCCGTTTTCGCGGTTGTGCTTAATTTCGTTGGCGATTTTCTGAATATCGTAAGGAACTTCCGGTACGAGAATGTATTCCGCTCCGCCGCAGATACCCGCGTATAAGGCGATGTCGCCGCATCTTCTGCCCATAACTTTAACAAGCGATACTCTGTCGTGCGAAGTCATGGTGTCGCGCAGGGCGTTGATTGCCCAGAGTACGGTATTTACCGCAGTATCGAAACCGAGGGTGTAATCGGTGTAGGCAAGGTCGTTGTCGATTGTGCCGGGTATGCCTACCACGTTGATTCCCTGTTCGTCGGACAAGAGTTTCGCGCCGGTGAACGAACCGTCGCCGCCGATGACCACCAAACCCTCGACGCCGATTTTTTTAAGGTTGTCGGCTGCGATTTTTCTGACGGAGGGGTCTTTGAATTCAAGACATCTTGCGGTTTTGAGGATTGTTCCGCCGCGCTGAATTATGTCGCATACCGAATGAGAATCCATTTTAATTATCTCGTTTTTTACAAGCCCGTTATAACCGCGGTCCACGCCGTAGACTTCGAGCCCCGCGTTAAGCGCGCTTCTTACCACCGCCCTGATGCAGGCGTTCATGCCGGGGGCGTCGCCGCCGCTGGTCAAAATTGCTATTTTTTTCATATTTTACTCCTCCGTAAATGGAATTTTTACACTGTGAAAAATTTAATGTTTTCTTCGTTGACGATAGACATGAGTTCGTTTACCAATCCTCGGCAATTTCTGACTTTTTTGTCCATTTTATAGTTTTTGCCGTTGATTTTGAAATATACGGTGATGTCGCCGGGGTAGGTGGCAAGCACGTCTATCAGTTCGTCTTTATACTGTTCGGTCTCTTCGTCGAGAATAATGCCGAGGTATTCTTTTTTCGGTTTTTCCTGCGGGACGGGGTCTTCCGAATCCGCGCTTACGCCGACGGCGACGTCCGCCGCGACGGAGACTTTGTTGTCGTCGCGGATTTGTAATTTTCCGCGGATTTTTATAAGAGCCTCTTCTTTCAGCAGGTCTTTGTATTTTTCGTATTTTTTCGGGAAGAACACACACTCTATCGCTCCGTAGCGGTCTTCGACGGTAACGAACATCATCGTCGAACCCGAGCGCGTGTTGATTTTGCTTATGCCGGTTATTATGCCGCCGAGGTATACCTGCATGTCGTTTTTGAGGTCGGTATACACTTCGTTGCCGTCTTCGTCGACGTCGGTATTCAGAAGAAGACTCGTGTCGAACGTGCAGTCTCTGAATTTATCCGCGTACCCGTCGAGCGGATGACCGGATACATATACGCCTACTACGCTTTTTTCCAGCGAAAGTTTTGTCTTGTAGTCGTATTCTTTCAGGTCGGGATAATCGACGGTGAAAGTCGTGTCTTCTTTTATCACGTCGCCGAAAAGGCTCATCTGATTGCTTTCGCGCTGCTTGGCTATAAGCGCGACGCGCTCGATCAGAATTTCACTCATTCCGATCATCTGCGTTCTGCGTCTGCCGAACGCGTCGAACGCGCCCGCGTATATGAGGTTTTCGACAAGACGTTTGTTAAGCACTTTGCTTTCGCAACGCGATATGAAGTTTTCAAACGACGTGTAATTACCGTGCAGTTCTCTTTCGGCGACGATAGAATCTATCGCCGAAAGTCCTATGCCTTTTATCGCCGCCAGACCGTAACGGATTTTCTTGTCTTTAACCTTGAAAAATCCGACGCTCTCATTTATGTCGGGCGGGAGTACGGGTATGCCTTCCTCTTTGGCGTAACTGACGTAGTTGCGGATTTCTTCGATATTGGTTATACGGTTGTTGAGAACCGCCGTCAGGAATTCTGCCTCGTAGTAGGTTTTAAGATACGCCGTCTGATAGGTTACCAGCGAGTACGCCGCCGCGTGAGATTTGTTGAACGCGTATTTTGCGAAGTCTTTCATCTCGTTCCAGACCGAGTGCGCGACATCTTCCGGAACGCCGCGCTTTAAGCATCCGTCGATGGCGGTCGAGACTTTTCCGTGGTCGACGGTTTCGGGCTTGCCGTGAATGAAGATTACTTCTTCTTTTATCATGTCGTCGACTTTCTTTTTACCCATCATTCGGCGGACCATATCTGCCTGACCGAGGGTATATCCCGCGAGAGCCTGAACGATTTTCATAACCTGCTCCTGATACACTATACAGCCGTAAGTCTGTTTGAGTATAGGTTCGAGGAGGGGGTGCGCGTACGAAACGAGTTCGGGGTTATGTTTGCATTTGATGAATTTGGGTATCGAATCCATAGGCCCGGGGCGGTACAGCGACACCGCCGCGACTATGTCTTCTATACAGGTCGGTTTTAGTTCGCGCAGGAATCGCTGGAATCCGCCCGATTCTACCTGGAATACGGCTTTCGTGTTTCCCGTCGACAACATCGCGAAGACTTTCGGGTCGTCGTAAGACGAATGGTCGAAATCTATCTCTACGCCGTGATTTTGTCTGACGTATTCGATAGCCATCTTAATATCGGAAAGGTTTCGCAGCCCGAGGAAGTCCATTTTGAGGAACCCAAGGTGTTCGAGTTCGACGCCGGTGTACTGACTGGTTATATCCTCGCCGTTTCTGCCCAGCGGCATATGCTGATCGAGAATATCCGCGCCGATTATGACGCCGCACGCGTGCGTGCTCGCCTGTCTCGGCGAATCTTCGAGTTTCATCGCTATGTCGACGATCCTCGCGATTTCGGGGTCTTCGTTGTACATTTCGACCAGTTCTCTGACCGAATAGTCGACGCCGAAATCCTTATCCGTTTCCTTTGGGTGGTATTTGCCGAAAACCTTCATCAGGATATTCGGACGTTTAAGGTCGAACTCGTCGCCCTTTGCATTTTTTACCACCATTTTGTTGGGTATCGCCTTGGTTACTCTGTCAGCCTCGGAATAGGGCAGTTTAAGAACCCTTGCCACGTCTTTTACGGCGTTTTTCGCCGCCATCGTGCCGAACGTTACGATTTTACATACCCGGTCGTAACCGTATTTGCGGCGGACGTATTCTATTACTTCCTGTCTGCGGCTATCCTCGAAGTCTACGTCGAAATCGGGTGCCGAAACACGCTCGGGGTTTAAGAAACGCTCAAAGTAAAGGTCGTATTTAAGCGGGTCGATATTGGTAATGCCGATGAGGTACGCTACGATCGATCCCGCGCCCGAACCACGCCCGGGACCTACCGAAATGCCCATATTGCGGGCGGCGTTTATATAGTCCCAAACTATAAGGAAGTACTCTATAAAGCCCTGTTTTTGTATTACGGCCAGTTCGCTTTCTATACGTTCGCGTATCTCGGGCGTTTCCGCGCCGTATTTTTTCTTTATTCCCTCGTCTATGAGTTTGCGTATATATACTGTCGGGTCTTCGCCCGTGTCGGGGTGATAATGGGGGAACATATAATGCCCGTAGACAAATCCGAACCGACATTTGTCGGCGACTTCGATCGTGTTCGTTATCGCCTCGGGGTCGTCCTTGAACAGGGCGGACATTTCCTCTTCGGTCTTTAAGTAGAATTCGTCGTTAGGGAACCTCATTCGGTTGGGGTCGTCGTAATCCGCGCCCGTCTGCACGCAGAGAAGAACGTCCTGAGACCTCGCGTCGCTCTTTTCGACGTAGTGAACGTCGTTCGTCGCGACCAGTTTTATGCCGAATTTTTTGGAGTAAATGCGCAGGTATTTGTTTACTTCGGCTTGTTCGGGTATACCGTGATTCTGAAGTTCGAGGTAAAAATCTTCGCCGAACAGATTTTTATACCATTCGACGAGCCTTTCCGCCTCGTCGAACATACGCGAGGTTATAGCCCTCGGGATTTCGCCCGCCAGACATGCCGACAGGCATATAAGCCCTTCGTGGTGTTCGGCGAGTATTTTACGGTCTATTCTCGGTTTATAGTGAAATCCGTCGCGGAAAGCCACGGCGTTGAGATATGCTATGTTTTTGTAACCCGTTTCGTTTTTGCACAGTAAAACGAGGTGGTTAAGCCTCGGTTTGCCCTCGTGATTATACAGGTCTTCGCAAAGATAGAACTCCGTGCCGATAAGCGCTTTTATGCCGACCTTGTCGCAGGCGTCGAAAAAGGCGACCGCGCCGTACATGTTGCCGTGGTCGGTTATGGCGAGTGCGGGCATTCCGAGGGCTTTAGCCCTTTTCGTGACGGCGTTTATTCTCGCGGCGCCGTCCAGAATGCTGTACTCGGTATGAACGTGTAAGTGTACGAAATTTCCCATTTCAATCCATAAAATTGATTATTATATCGTTCTGAACGAAGAGATATTCGGGCTTTATAGCCAGACCCCCGTCGGTTATGTCAAGATACTTTTCGGATATTTTTATTTTATCCGCATATTTTTCTCTGAAATTCACGCCGAAACGATTCTTGAAATCGGCGAAATTTATACCCGCCGTCGTTCTGAGGGCAAGCATTATGTATTCAAACTCTCTCTCGTCGCCCTCGATTTCTTCCGAGAAGATTTCGGCGACTTTGCCGCGGAGTATGCATGCGACGTATTCGTCGATTTTTTCGGTGTTCGTAAATCTTCTTTCGCCGATGAACGACGATGCCGAAACGCCGAACCCGATATACTGTCCGCGTTGCCAGTAGTTCATATTGTGGCGGGAATAATATCCGTCTTTGGCGAAGTTGCTGACTTCATAGCGATCGAATCCGTTTTCTTTGAGATATTGTACGGCGTCGTCGTACAGGTCGGCGACTTCGTCTTCGCCCGGCAGATCGCCGTTTAAGTACTTGCCGTACATAATCGTGCCTTCTTCGGGTTTAAGCGCGTAACACGATATGTGTTTCGCGCCGCCTTTTACGGCAAGGTCTATCGTCGCTCGGACGTCGGCTTTCGTCTGATCTTCCAGACCGATCATTACGTCGACGCTTAAATTTTCGCCTTTCAGAAGTTCGCACGCGTAGAGAAAGTCTTTGGTATTGTGTATGCGGTTGAGTTTTCGCAGCATATTGTCGTCCGCGCTCTGCAGACCGACGCTGAAACGGTTGAATCCCGCTTTTTTATAGGCTTTTACTTTGTCGGGGGAGAGTGTGCCGGGATTGATTTCCAGCGTGATTTCGGCTCCGTCGGCGATTTTGTACAAATTGCGCAGTTGACGCATCGCGCCGACTATGTATTTTTCGTCTACGAACGACGGGGTCCCTCCGCCGAAATACACTGTGTCGAAGACGTAGTCTTTCAGGGTTTCGGCTCTGCCTTTCATCTCTTTGTACAGACACCCGAAATATATTTCCGCCTTGCCGATTTCGCGCGGGTACGATGCGAAATCGCAGTAAATGCACTTGCTTTTGCAAAACGGAACGTGTACATAAATACCGCTCATATCACTTATCCTGACTGTCGATTTTAAGTATCGACATAAACGCCTCGCTCGGGACTTCGACCGAACCCAACTGACGCATTTTCTTTTTGCCCTCTTTCTGCTTTTCAAGCAGTTTTTTCTTTCGGGTGATGTCGCCGCCGTAGCATTTTGCCAATACATCTTTTCTCAACGCTTTTATGGTCTCCCTTGCGATGACTTTGCCGCCGACCGCCGCCTGTACGGGTATTTCAAACATCTGGCGGGGGATGACTTCTTTAAGCCTTTCGGCAAGCGCTCTTCCGCGGGCGTAGGCTTTGTCCTTGTGTACGATTATCGACAGCGCGTCGCATATGTCGCCGTTCAGCAACATATCAAGTTTGACTAGGTCGCTCTTTTCGTACCCCGTAATTTCGTAATCGAACGACGCGTAACCGCGGGTGCGGCTTTTAAGTCCGTCGAAGAAATCGAAGATTATTTCGTTGAGGGGCAGTTTGTAATTGAGTTTTACCCTTTTTGCGTCGAGATACGTCATATCGGTAAAGATGCCGCGCTTTTCCTGACACAGATCCATAATCGCGCCGACGTAATCGGGCGGAGTGTATATGTCCGCAGTTATTATGGGTTCTTCGCAGTAATCTATATACGAAACGTCGGGGAATTTGCTGGGATTGTCCACCACGAGAATTTCGCCGTCGGTTTTGTGAACTTTATAAGATACCGACGGGGCGGTGGTGATGATTTCCAGATCGAATTCGCGTTCGATGCGTTCCTGAATTATCTCCATATGCAACAGCCCGAGGAAACCGCAACGGAAACCGAAGCCGAGCGCGTCGGAGTTGTCCGGCTCGAACGTAAGCGACGCGTCGTTCAGTTTGAGTTTCAGAAGAGCCTCTTTCAGATCGTTGAATTTACTGCCGTCAAGCGGGTATATGCCCGAGAACACGACGGGTTGTACTTTTTTATAACCCGGCAAAGGCTTTTCGGCGGGGTTGTTCGCATCGGTTATCGTGTCGCCGACGGAGACGTCCTCTATACTTTTGATGCTTGCGGCGATATATCCGACTTCGCCTGCGGAAAGCGTTTTTTTAGGCACGAGGTGAGGGTTGAACGTTCCGACTTCGGTAACGTCGAATTGCTTGCTGCCGGTGAAAGTCTTTATTCTTGTGCCGACGCCTACCGTTCCGTCCATAATGCGTACGAAACATATGACGCCTTTGAAGTTATCGTAATAACTGTCGAATATGAGCGCGGAAAGCGGTGCGTCGTCGTCGCCGACGGGCGGCGGAACGAGTTTTACGACCTGCTCGAGTACCTGATCTATATTCGTTCCGTTTTTGGCTGAAATTCTCGGAGCGTCCGAGCCGTCCAGACCTATAACGTCTTCGATTTCTTTCGCGGTCGCGTCGGGGTCTGCCGACGCAAGGTCGATTTTGTTGATGACGGGTACGATTTCAAGGTTGTTGTCAAGCGCGAGATAGCAGTTTGCCAGCGTCTGCGCCTCTATGCCCTGCGTCGCGTCCACGATAAGTATCGCCCCTTCGCATGCGGCGAGCGAACGCGAGACTTCGTAGGTAAAGTCGACGTGTCCGGGGGTGTCGATAAGATTGAAAACGTAGTCTTTGCCGTCTTTGGCGGTGTAAGCCATTCTTACGGGCGTAAGTTTTATCGTAATTCCGCGTTCGCGCTCGAGATCCATCGAATCGAGAAGTTGATCTTCCATATCTCTTTCGGCGACTTGCCCCGTCATTTCCATTATGCGGTCGGCGAGGGTCGATTTGCCGTGGTCGATATGCGCTACTATGCAGAAATTTCTTATATTGTCTTTGGCTCTTCTTGCCACTTGGCGGTTTCTCCTTAAAACTGAAAATTCTTCGATTTTATATTATATATAAAAAAAACTTTTTTGGCAAGCCATTTGACGGTTATAATTGATATAACTATATTCGATAATTATATATCGATAAGGTTGACAAACGCTTTCGCGCGGTGGTACAATACGCTCGGAATTAAAAATTTTTAAGGCGGTTAAAAATGAAAACGAGGATAAAAGACGATTTCTGGCTTATGAAGACCCCGGTGGCGCACCGCGGATTACACGGAGACGGTATACCGGAAAACAGCGCGGCGGCTTTTGAAAACGCTATAAAAAACGGATACCCGATAGAGATGGACATTCAGCTTACGAAAGATCTCGTACCCGTTGTATTTCACGACGACGACATGAAACGCATGACGGGCGTCGATGCGAAAATTCAGACCAAAACGCTTGCCGAAGTCAAAGAAATGCGTCTTGCAGGTACGGACGAAAAGATAATGACGTTCGAGGAATTTCTTACTTTCGTAAACGGGAGAACACCTGTCGTAATCGAGTATAAAACTCAGCCCGACAAGGAAATAATAGTCGATAAGACTCTGCCGTTTCTCGATGCGTACAAGGGCGAATTCGTCGTGCAGTCTTTCGACCCTATGATCGTCGGAACGCTGAGAAAACGTCGTCCCGAATTCATACGCGGACAGTTGATCTGTCGCGACAGGCATAAAGATCAGAAGTGGATAGTCGACCGTATGCTTGCGAACGGATTATTCAATTTTATATCGAAACCCGATTTCATAAACATAAACGCAAAATATCTGCCGTTGCCTGAGTCGATGTGCCGCGGTAAAAGGGTTATCTGCTGGACAATCCGCAACGAGGAAGACAGGCAAAAAGCGGAAAAATACGCGGACAATTATATATTCGAGTATATCCGTCCGTGAACGTTTTGTAAAAACATAAGCCGCTAAATCATCCGGCGACGAAAAGGAGATAAAATGGTTAAAAATTATACGGTGGGCGGAATGACGTGTTCCGCCTGCTCGGCAAGAGTTGAACGGTGCGTCAAAAAACTGGACGGCGTAAAATCGGTTACGGTCAATCTTCTGACGGGCGCGATGAGCGTTACTTCCGACGTCGATCTGACTGCCGAAATAAGAAAGGCGATTACCGCCGAGGGGTATACCGTCAAAGAAGGGTTTGCCCATAAACGCGGCGGCGAAAGGGAAAAACAACTGAAAAGAAGGCTGATAATCTCTCTGCCGCTCGTCGTCGTGCTTATGTACGTCGCGATGGGGTCTATGATAGGTCTGCCCGAGCCGAAATTCCTCGACGCGATGCAGATGGAGGGCGCGATTTCGGGTTCGCTGGTTCAGGCTGCGCTCGCCGCGATTATAATTGCCGTGAATTTCGATTATTATATACGCGGGTTCAGAAATCTTTTCACGCTGAAACCGAATATGGACAGTCTGGTCGCGCTCGGCTCGTCTGTTTCGTATCTGTACGGAATATTCGCCGTTTCGATGATAATAAAAGGGCATATCGAAAGCGATCACGCGCTGATGCATGCGTATATGCACAATCTGTATTTCGAGGGCGCCGCGATGATCGTCGCGCTTATAACTCTCGGTAAGTACCTCGAAGAGAAATCCAAAAACAAGACGACGTCGGCGATAGGAAAGTTGCTCGAACTCGCCCCCGACGTCGCGATTGTCGAAAGAGACGGGGCGGAAGTCGAAATTCCTTCCGCAGAACTCGTAAAGGGCGATATAGTCGTGCTGAAAGACGGCGCAAGGGTTCCTTGCGACGGTAAAATCGTCTCGGGCAACGGTTACGCCGACGAGTCCGCAATTACGGGCGAGAGCATGCCCGTCTATAAAAAAGAGGGCGACAAAGTCGTCTGCGGAACGGCTTTCGGCGGCGGATATTGCAAATTCGTCGCGGAAAACGTCGGCGAAGACAGTACGGTTTATAAGATAGTCAGACTTGTCGAAGACGCGAATTCGACAAAAGTGCCGATCGCCAGAGTCGCGGATACCGTCGCGGGATATTTCGTTCCCGCCGTCATGGGCATATCTCTGATTGCTTTTATAGCGTGGCTTGCGGCGGGGTACGGCGTGTCGTTCGCGATAAATATCGCGGTGTCTGTACTCGTGGTGTCGTGTCCGTGTGCGTTGGGGCTCGCCACGCCCGTCGCGCTTATGGTCGGTACGGGTAAAGCCGCCGAAAACGGAATTCTGGTAAAGAGCGGCGAGGCGTTGCAGAAACTTTCGCAGGTAAACACCGTAATGCTCGACAAAACGGGTACGCTGACGGCAAACAAGCCTCAGATTACGGGAATAGTTACGCTTAGCGGAGACGAAAACGAAACGATAGGTCTTGCCGCATCTGCCGAAAGCCAGAGTTCGCACCCGCTCGCAAAACCTGTGATTGCTCTTGCGAAAGAGCGTGGAATCGCCTTATCGGCGGTTGAAAATTTCAATCCCGTCGCCGGTCGCGGTCTTACAGCCGATGTAACAGGCAAGAGGGTCGTCGTCGGAAATCTGAGACTTATCAGAGACGAACTTCCGCTCGACGACGCGACGCTTAAAACCGCATCTTCCGCGGCGGACGAAAATCCGACCGTGCTTTTCGTAGGGGTCGACGGTGTGCTTAAAGGGTATTTCGTTGTCGAAGACGCCGTTACTGACGAGGCGCGCGCGGCTGTCGGAGAATTCAAGGCGATGAAGATGAAAGTCGTCATGCTTACCGGCGATAACGAGCGCGCGGCGAAAAAGGTTGCAGGCGAACTCGGTATAGATTATAAAGCGGGCGTCCTGCCGGAAGATAAATATTCCGAAGTCGTAAAGGCTACCGTAAACGGCGCGAAAACGCTTATGATAGGCGACGGCGTGAACGACGCGCCCGCGCTTACCGCGGCGTACGTCGGTATGGCTATCGGCGCGGGAACGGACATCGCTATCGAAAGCGCGGACGCGGTGCTTATAAAAAGCGATCTGCGCGATGCGGCGGGGGCTGTTAAACTCGGCAAAAGCGTAATGCGCAATATAAAAGAAAATTTGTTCTGGGCGTTTTTCTATAACGTCATACTGATACCTATAGCGTGCGGAGTTCTGTATCTGCCGCTCGGGGCGTTGATGAACCCGATGTATGCGTCGGCTGCGATGAGTCTGTCAAGCGTTTCGGTGGTGCTTAACGCGTTGAGACTTAATTTCGTAAAACTCGGCGATAATAAAAATAAAAACAAGAATAAAAAAGAAGGAGCGACTACAGTGAAAGATAAAGAAAAGAAAACCGTAGCATATATTGACGGAATGATGTGCGAACATTGCAAAAAACGCGTGACCGAGGCTTTCAATTCGCTCGGAATTGCCGCCGAAGTCGACTTAAAGAAAAAGCGCGCGACTTTCGGCGAAACCGAAAGGACCGACGAAGAGATTAAAAACGCCGTGGGAGCGGCAGGCTATACGGTTAAAAAGATAGAAAGATAAAATCGCGTTTTAAGGGCGGAATTTTATTCTTGCCAGGCATGCCAGACAAGAATAAAACGAACCTTGCCAAAACGTCGCTATTTTCGCGCTTTTTGTCAAATTCTCGTTTGAAGTACGTCTGGTACGTCTGCGCTCGCCTTTACCAAAAATCA